>ENA-OQKC01000282-OQKC01000282.1-human-gut-metagenome-genome-assembly--contig:-NODE-282-length-22367-cov-3.677023_pt1 | contig 22367 bp, 21 predicted proteins | sample MGYA00242774_ERZ504790 | MGnify/ENA primary metagenome ERZ504790 (study PRJEB26092, sample SAMD00036419) | human gut metagenome | host: Homo sapiens | study: EMG produced TPA metagenomics assembly of...
AGTGAAAACAATGCGCATTGCCGATGTCGCCCTGACAGGTGAATGGGAAAAGGAACTGGCACGCATCGAGCGCGGGGAACTGCCCGCCGACACCTTCCGCAAGGAGATAGAGGCGTACACGAGGGAGATTACCTCGGAACTGCTCTCGTGCGACAAACTCTTCGCCCATAAGGATTCCGGCTGCAAGTGTCCCAAGTGCGGAACGGGAACGATGCAGTTCTACGGCAAGGTGGTACGCTGTGACAATGCGGAGTGCGGACTGCCCGTGTTCCGTCTGAAGGCAAACCGTACCCTCTCCGATGAGGAAATCAAAGACCTGCTTACCGAAGGGCACACGAAATTGCTCAAAGGCTTCAAGAGCAAGCAAGGCAAGAGTTTCGATGCCATCGTTGCCTTTGACGGGGAGTTCAACACGACTTTTGTGTTCCCTGAAAAGAAAACAACAAAGAAATTTTCAGGACGGAAGAAATAGTGCTAACTTTTTATAAGTCAGGTTGCATCCGGGCAATAGAAATAAACGGGTTTATTTCGTATTGTCTTCGATTTGAATAAAATCCTCACGCTCACAAATGTAAATATGATTTTCATTTGTTTCGCTTAATCGGATTTTTGCGCTAACTTTGCCACTGGTTCAGAGTAATGGATTGTTCTTCGATACCGGATTACACTCATACTTTGGATTTAGTGGTGGCACTCGGAGGGATACCGGGTGCCTTTTTTCTTCCTTCCTCAAATATGATTATCCCATTCATTCATCCATTAAATTCCAAAGTAATGAACAACAAGAAGAAAAACGAGGGTCAGACCGACTTTTCCTATTACGGTCTGTACCTGCTGGACTACCTCCGCAACAACCGGTTTGAACAGGCAACCGATACCGCCTTTATCCGTGAGCGTGCCGACCGCGCCGCCGAAACGTATGAGCGGGCACGGCTTGACGGCTATCCCACCGAGGGTGCACAGGAACTGGCAATGAACATCCTGCTGCGCGGGCTTCACTACTCCAAGCATGCCATCCTCCGCGAAGTCGTGGAAAGCGAGTTTGCCGATGATGTGCCGGAGGATAAGCAGGATGGCTTCATTGCCGGACTGCTTCCGCTCGTGGATGCGGTGTTCTCCATTTACGACCTCTCGGACGACAACTTCGCCCTGTCGCCCGACTACGACCTGCTGCGCACGGAGCTGACGGGAGCCGTCGTACTTTACATCGAAGAGTATGGCGTTTAACCGCAAGCAGAGATTACGGGACAACATCGAGGCGATACGGACGGCATTCATCCTTGACAGGGAACAGCGTACCCCCACCGCACGCGAAAGGCTGCTGCTGGAGCGTTACTGCGGCTTCGGAGGGCTGAAGTGCATACTGAACCCCGCCAAGGAACTGACGGATGCCGTCCATTGGGCGAAATCAGACCTCGAACTGTTTGCCCCTACGGTGGAGCTGCACAGACTGGTGCGGGAGAACTGCCGTGACGAAATGGAATACAAGCGGTACATGGACGCGATGAAGCAGTCCGTACTGACCGCCTTCTACACCCCGCCGGAGATAACCGATGCGATTGCCGATGTGCTGCACGGGCACGGCATACGCCCCGACCGTGTGCTTGAACCCTCGGCAGGCGTGGGCGCATTCGTGGATGCGGTGCTGGGCTACAAGCCGGATGCCGATATAATGGCATTTGAAAAAGACCTGATGACGGGCAGGATTCTGAAACACCTGCATCCCGATCAGAAAGTGCGGGTGCAGGGATTCGAGAAGATAGAGAAGCCCTTCACGGACTATTTTGACTTGGCAATCTCCAACATCCCGTTTGGCGATGTGGCGGTGTTCGACCCGGAGTTTACGGGCAGCCACGACCCTGCAAGGCGTTCCGCCGCGAAGACGATACACAACTATTTCTTCCTTAAAAGCCTCGACACGGTGCGTGAGGGCGGCATTGTGGCGTTCATCACCTCGCAAGGTGTGCTGGATGCCCCGTCCAATGCGCCCATACGCAAGTATATGATGAAACATGCCAATCCGGTGGGTGTCGCACGCCTGCCGAACAACCTCTTCACGGACAACGCGGGCACGGAGGTGGGCAGTGACCTGATCATCCTGCAAAAGAACAGCGGAAAGAAACGGGAACTGTATGATTATGAGGAAATGTTCATACAGACAGGGAAGACCCCGATCGGCAGTTTCGAGAACGGATATGTCGGCAGCATCGGCATGATTCCCCATTCCGACCTGATAAGAAGTACAGACCCTTACGGAAAACCTGCCTATAAAATCATGCACCGGGGCGACATTGAACAGATGGCGGAGGACTTGCGGGAGCATTTAAGCATTGAAATGCTAAAGTTTGACAAGAAACTGTATGACAGGCACAGTCTTCATCCTGCGCAAAGTAAAAGCACGGAAGGTGAAATTGTCTCCACTCCCGAAATACAGCCGCATATTGAGAATGTAACGAACTCCGAAACGGTGGCAAAACCGGAAGAAGTAACGCCACAGCCCACAGACGAAAAGCCGGAGATAGAGCCACACCGCCCGATGAAGCATTCGGACGGTGTGCAGCTCTCCCTGCTTGACCTTTGGGGAATGACCGAAGAAGTCAGCAAGGAGGAAACTTCCAAGAAGAAAAAGGCAGCGAAAAAGGAAAGTGCCGCAAAGCGTACCACGTCCAAACCGAAAGTGCAGGTTACACCGAAGGTTACGAATATACCTCCGCATACCACCTCTGTTTCTTTGGCTGAAAAGAAAACGGACGAGAAAGTGGAGGAAGCGGATAAGCAAAGCGACCCCGACGATATTTATGCCGCTATCAACTGGGAGGACAATCCGCCCATCAACGGCTTCTATGAGATGGTGATGAATCTGACCCCGGAACGGCGCAAGGAACTTCGGCAGGAAGCGGAACGGCACAGGCAGGAACAACCGAAAGCACCCACCGTACAACAGGCGGAACACGATACGGAGGTGAAAAAGCAGGAGGAAGTCTTGGATATGAAACCGCGTCCCTATCACCGCACGCCTGAAATGCACCTGCGTGAAGGGTCGCTGGTGGCAAACAGGGCACGCGACATCGGGTATCTGAAAGACATCACTCCCTACGGTGCGACATTCCAGCCGCTCGGACTGACCGGTTATCAGAAAGAAAAGGCACTGCTGTATGTATCAGTCCGTGACGCATACGAGAGGCTGTACCGCTATGAATCGAACAGACACGAGGCAAATCCCCAGTGGCGTGAACACCTGAACACCTGCTACGATGAATTTGTCATGCGCTACGGCAACCTGAATGCCAAGCAGAATGTGAAACTGGTGATGATGGATGCCGGCGGACGCGATGTCCTTTCGCTGGAACGTGCGGAGGGCGGCAGGTTTGTGAAGGCGGACATCTTTGAACGCCCCGTATCCTTCGGGGTGGAGTCCGCCGTGAATGCCGGGACACCGGAGGAAGCGCTTGCCGCATCACTCAACCGGTTCGGAACGGTCGATCTCGATTATATGAGGGAGATAACCGACGGCACGGAGGAGGAACTGCTCCAAGCCCTGAAAGGGCGCATCTTCTACAACCCGCTCGTAACCGGTTACGAAATCAAGGACAGGTTCATCGCCGGAAACGTGATAGAGAAGGCGGAACGAATCGAAAATTGGATAAATGCCAATCCCGAAAATGAACATATGCCTGAAGTGAAGGAGGCACTGGAAGCATTGAAAGAAGCCGAACCGCAGCGGATTGAGTTTGAAGACCTTGACTTCAACTTCGGTGAACGATGGATTCCCACGGGCGTGTACGCCTCGTATATGAGCCACCTGTTTGAAACAGACGTGAAGATTGCCTATTCCGCCAGCATGGACGAATTCTCGGTGGCCTGCGGCTACCGTACCATGAAAATCACGGACGAGTTTCTGGTAAAGGGCTATTACCGCCACTACGACGGTATGCACCTGCTGAAGCACGCCCTGCACAACACCTGCCCCGACATGATGAAGTCCGTCGGCAAGGACGAACACGGTAACGACATCAAGGTGCGCGACAGCGAGGGCATACAGCTCGCCAACGCCAAGATTGACGAAATCCGGGGTGGGTTCTCCGAATGGCTGGAAGAGCAGTCGCCACAGTTCAAGGAGAGGCTCGTGACGATGTATAACCGCAAGTTCAACTGTTTCGTGCGCCCGAAGTATGACGGAAGCCACCAGACCTTTCCCGACCTCAATCTCAAAGGGTTGGCAAGCCGGGGAATCAAGAGCATATATCCCTCGCAAAAGGACTGCGTATGGATGCTGAAGCAGAACGGAGGCGGGATCTGTGACCATGAGGTTGGAACCGGTAAAACGCTGATAATGTGCATTGCAGCACATGAAATGAAGCGGTTGAAACTGGCGCACAAGCCGATGATTATCGGCTTGAAGGCGAATGTGGCGGAGATTGCAGCCACCTATCAGACCGCCTATCCGAACGCCCGCATCCTGTATGCTTCGGAAAAGGATTTCTCGACCGCCAACCGCGTGCGTTTCTTCAACAACATCAGGAACAACGACTACGACTGCGTTATCATGAGCCACGACCAGTTCGGGAAGATACCGCAAAGTCCGGAGCTGCAACAGCGCATCCTGCAGGCGGAGCTTGATACGGTGGAGGAAAATCTGGAAGTATTGCGTCAGCAGGGCAAAAATGTGTCGCGGGCGATGCTGAAAGGGCTGGAGAAGCGCAAGCACAACCTTGAAGCGAAACTGGAAAAAGTGGAATACGCCATCAAGTCACGCACGGACGATGTGGCGGATTTCAAGCAGATGGGCATCGACCACATCTTCATTGACGAATCGCACCAATTTAAGAACTTGACTTTCAACACCCGGCATGACCGTGTGGCGGGGTTGGGAAACTCGGAAGGAAGCCAGAAAGCCCTGAACATGCTCTTTGCCATCCGCACCATACAGGAGCGGACGGGCAAGGACTTGGGGGCTACGTTCCTTTCGGGCACGACCATCAGCAACTCGCTGACGGAGCTGTACCTGCTCTTCAAGTACCTGCGTCCGAAAGAGCTGGAGAGGCAGGACATCCGCTGCTTCGATGCGTGGGCGGCGATTTTCGCCAAGAAAACCACTGACTTCGAGTTCAACGTGACGAACAACATCGTGCAGAAGGAGCGTTTCCGCTACTTCATCAAGGTGCCGGAGCTTGCCGCCTTCTACAACGAAATCACCGACTACCGCACGGCGGAGGATGTGGGCGTGGACCGTCCGCACAAGAACGAGATACTGCACCACATACCGCCCACGCCCGACCAGGAGTATTTCATCAAGCAGTTGATGGAATTTGCCAAAACGGGCGATGCGACATTGCTGGGCAGACTGCCGCTGTCGGAAACGGAGGAGAAGGCGAAGATGCTCATCGCCACCGATTACGCCCGCAAGATGGCACTGGATATGCGCATGATAGACCCGAACTACGAAGACCACCCCGACAACAAGGCGAGCCACTGCGCCAAGATGATAGCAGAGTATTACCACAGATACGACGCACAGAAAGGCACGCAGTTCGTATTCTCGGACTTGGGGACGTATCAGCCGGGTGAAGGGTGGAACGTGTACAGCGAGATCAAGCGGAAGCTGACGGAGGACTACGGCATACCGGCCGGCGAAGTCCGCTTCATTCAGGAGTGCAAGACCGACAAGGCGCGCAAGGCGGTGATAGACGCCATGAACACCGGAACGGTGCGCGTGCTGTTCGGTTCCACCTCCATGCTCGGAACGGGTGTGAACGCGCAGAAACGGTGCGTGGCGATCCATCATCTTGATACGCCATGGCGCCCGTCCGACCTGCAACAGCGTGACGGGCGTGGTGTCAGGGCCGGCAACGAGATTGCCAAGCACTTTGCGGGGAACAACGTGGATGTCATCATCTATGCGGTGGAAAAATCGCTGGACAGCTACAAGTTCAACCTGCTGCACTGTAAGCAGACGTTCATCTCGCAGCTCAAGAGCGGGGCGATGGGCGCGCGTACCATTGACGAGGGAGCTATGGACGAGAAATCGGGCATGAACTTCTCGGAGTACATGGCGTTGCTCTCCGGTAATACCGACCTTTTGGACAAGGCGAAATTAGAGAAGCGTATCGCCTCGCTCGAAGGGGAACGCAAGTCGTTCCACAAGGGCAGACGCGATTCGGAGTTCAAGCTGGAAGCCAAGACGGGAGAGCTACGTAACAACACGGCTGTCATCGAAGCCATGACGGAGGACTGGAACCGTTTTCTTTCCGTTGTCAAGACCAATAAGGAGGGCAACCGCCTGAATGCGGTCCAGGTGGACGGCGTAGATTCTACCGATGAAAAAGTTATCGGAAAGCGTTTGCAGGAGATAGCCAAGAACGCCACTACGGGCGGACTGTACAAACCGATTGGGGAACTGTACGGCTTCCCCGTCAAGGTGGTCAGCGAAAGGACGCTCAAAGAGGGACTGGAGTTTACAGACAACCGCTTCGTGGTGGAGGGAAACTACAAGTACACCTACAACAACGGGCATCTGGCAATGGCTGACCCGGTAGCCGCCGCGCGCAATTTCCTGAACGCGCTGGAGAAGATACCTTCCACCATTGACCAGTACAAGGCGAAGAACGAGGTGCTGGAGAAGGAGATCCCGCAGTTGCAGGAGATAGCGGGCAAGGTGTGGAAGAAGGAGGACGAACTGAAACAGTTGAAGTCCGAGCTTGCCGCCATCGACCGCAAGATACAGCTGGAACTGGCTCCTCCCGCAACGGAAACCGCCGAAAAGGAAACGGAGGGTCAGCAACAGGCCCGACCGACGCTGGGAGATGCTACGCAGGTACGCGGTCCGGTTGACGGACGGCATCCTGCCGGTGAAAACATTGCAGACCGGTTCTCTGCCGTACGGCCGGGATTTCAGCCCAAGGATGAGCACCGGATGAAAGGGATAAAGATGTAGGCCCGATTCTTGCAAGCCGGTCGCACTGCCATGCAGAACGTGATCGGCTTGCCTGTTGTAAAAGCGGAAAAATACGGGAGGAAACTATGACAAAACAAAAAACAGACCAACCTGTCGGTTTTTCCGTTTCTTTGTGTATATTTGCGACCGGACGGCATCCTGACCGGGAATACGGACACTGAAGAAAGAATGAGATTCAAAGAATAGAAATAACCCTAAAGACAATTGAAGTATGAAACGAATGAACTGTTATTTTCTGCTGTTGGCAGCCTCGCTGTGCGTTTTACCGCTCCATGCACAGAAAGAATACCCGATAGACCGTATCACAGCCATAAATCTGGGAGACGGCCGTATTCTCCACCGGGAAATTTCGGGCGACAAGCCTCTTGACGGAGAGCACCGCATTATCGACGGCTACCATTCCGCCTATATCCTTGCCCGTTTCAAGGACGGTCTTTACAATGGCGATTACGAAGAATACATCTACAACAAGCTGAAAGCCAAGGGCTCCTACAAGGAGGGTTGGAAGGACGGAATCTTCAGGAAATATGACGACGAAGGCAGGGTGACGGAAGAGAAATCCTACAAATCCGGCAAACTGGACGGTGCCCACCGCACGTTCTACACAAACGGGAAACTGGAAATGGAACGCTTCTACAAAGGAGGAAAGCAAGACGGAAAGGACGTGTACTACGAGTTTGACGGTACGCTGCGCAGGGAACACAACTATAAGGACGGGAAGCAGACCGGCAAGCAGTATTCCTACATCAAGGGCACATTCGAGCTGAAAGAGACCTCTTACTACAACGAGCAGGGGCTGCTTGACGGCGACTTTGAACAGCTTTACCTGTTCGGCCAGCCCCGCACAACCGGCCATTACAAAAACGGGCAGAAGGATGGAACCTGGGTGCAGATAGCGGAGAGCGGCGACACCCTGCACATCACAACCTATCGTGAAGGGAATGAAGAAGGGCTTCAGGTCCGTTTTGACAGAGAGACCGGTTCACGGCTCAAGGAATATTACAAAAAGAACAACCGGTATGACGGTCTTTACAGGGAGTACGACCCGTCAACCGGAGAACTTGTCCATGAGGCAACCTACGAGTTTGGACGGCTCAACGGCAAGGCGAAGTCACTGGTGCGCGACAACCGGTTCGACTATTGGGAAACCAGCACCTACGTCAACGGACGACAGACCGGTCCCTTCGAGTCGCGCTACGTGAAGAACGACAGGGTAAGGGAAACCGGGACATACCGCAACGGTCACCGCACGGGACGGTGGAAACGCTATGACATCAACGGGAAGCTGGAAATGGAATGGGAAGAATAGAGGCTGCGGGTGTCCATAGCGGGCAGTCCTGACAGCAGGGTCTGGGTATGCAGAAATCCGGGGGGGATGAAAATAACCGGTACGGTGAAGGGAAATCCCCCCTAAATCACTATCTTCGCAGAAGAAAACCAATGGATATAGAAATATGTTTACCAACAGGGATGAAGTATTGGAAAAGGCTTTGCGGATATTCGCAAAGATGAATTACGAGAAGGCAAGCCAGATGGAGATAGCCAGAACCTGCGGACTGTCGAAAGCGGGACTGACCTATTATTTCCCGTTCAAGCAGGACTTGTTCACGGCTGTGGCGGACAGGTACGTGTTCGATACCCAACACTCGAAAAACAAGTTCAACTTCACGGCAGGCTCATTGTCAGAATTTATCGACCGGTATGTAGCCGGAGTGGAGAACACGATGCAGCGGCTCGTGCGCCTGCTGGACGACGGGAACAATCCCAACGGGTGCAGCTTCAACTTCTACTATTACCACCTGCTGATGCAGGTAAGGCTGTACTATCCCAACGTGGAGAAAAAGATAGCCGCCATATTCGAGCAGAACTTACAGCTTTGGAAATCCGCCATCGAGAAGGCGAAGGAAAGCGGGGAAATCAGGCAGGATGTGGATGTGGATGAAGCGGCTTCGATGTTCTGGCAGATATTCTTCGGAACCTCCTTTGAAAAGTCCTTTTTTCAAGGGCTGGACACCAAGAAGCTGGCACGGAGCCTGCACTTCCTCTATTCGCTGTTGAAAGCCTGAAATACAGGCGGCAGGCTGCATAAGACAGCAATAAATCTCTATTAGAGGGACTTTAACAAAATAAAACCAACCACTCTGTTGGTTTTTCTGTTTCTTTGTTTATATTTGCGGCTATATGATATTATTTTCAGCCACATGGACAATGTTCAGAAACAGAGAGGAAGCATCGTTCTGTACAAGGAAGAAAGAAACGGTGCGGACTACATACGGATAGAGTATGTAAACAGTCAGGCTGTCGCCCTGCTGCTCGCCCAAGATACGGACGTGGAAAAGACAGGCAACAGTTCTGCCTACATGCCTGCCACCGCTTTTAAGCTGCCGGATTTCTACGACCGCTATTCGCCCCACGCCTATATTGATTACAGCCGGGTTTACGTGCGGCATCCCAAACCTAAAAGGGAATACACACTGCCGAAAGGCTACCTCGAACTGCTGGAACAGAAGCGGTACAGCCTTTCCACCATAAAAGCCTATAAAATCTATTTCAGCGACTTCATGGAATACCACAAGGGGCAAGACCTTGACCTGCTGACGGTCGAGGACATCAACAGCTATATGCTCCATATGGTAAAGGAAAAGCACATATCCGCCACCCAGCAGAATATGCGTATCAACGCTATCAAGTTCTATTACGAGAAAGTCCGGAAAGGCAAGCGGCAATATTATGGCGGGATAGCCCGTGCAAAAGAGTACAAGGCATTGCCCGAAGTATTAAGCCGGGAAGAAATGAAAAGCATCTTCGCACAGTTATCCAATCGGAAACACAGGTGCATGATTTCTCTCATTTACTCTGCCGGGCTACGCCGAAGCGAACTTCTGAACCTGACACCCCAAGACATCATCAGCGAACGGATGCTAATCAGGATTGCCGGGAAAGGTAAGAAGTGCAGGTATTCCCTACTGTCGGAAAAGCTGCTCAACGAACTAAGGGCTTACTACCGGGAATACAGACCGCAAAAATGGCTTTTTGAGGGCGAACAGGCAGGCGAACAATACTCACCCAGCGCATTGGTTAAGATATTGAAAGAAGCGGCAAGGAAAGCCGGAATAAAGCATCGGGTACACCTGCACATGCTCCGGCACACGTTCGCCACCCACCTGCTGGAACAAGGGACAGACCTAAGAACCATACAGGAACTTATGGGACATACCGATATAAAAACAACGGCAATTTATCTGCACGTATCGAACGCCTATAAAGCAAAAATCCCCAATCCGCTGGATTGTTTGGATGATGATTAGACAATGATTTAATAGTGAATAGGAACTGCACCATAAGGTGCGTTTATCGAAAAATTAATAACAATAGTGCGAAACATGAAAATTATAAAAATAATATTGTATTACTTACTATTGGTAAGTACGCTTTATGCAGGTGTCAGTATTATAAGTCCCTTATACGGAACAGGGTGGCATTTTTCGCTTGCATCTATGTATTGGGCTGTCTTTTCAGTGCTATTTATCGGAAGCGATTTGTGGCTACATCATAAAATATCACGCCTAATCGCCTTATCTATATTGGCACTTGCCTACTTAATGAGTTTTGAATATTATTTGTTTTGTGATGAATATAGATTCGTGGTTCATCAAGGTTCAAGCGGAAAGATTTTTTTAGCAGACATAGGCAAATTTCATGAGTATTGGTTTTATCAAGGTTTACTGGTTGCCTATCTGCTTTTGACAATTGGAGTTTCGCATCTATTGAAAAGGAAAAAGTTATTAACAAATCGGGATAACGCTTAACAGCGTTCCCCGCTTAGCCATTAGCATTAACGTGCGACTTAAAAAATAAATATGAAGATAGTAAATAGGACATTACTTTTTCTTGCAACGCTTTTTTGTTGTTTGGATAGCGTGAAAGCAAGCCCATTGCTGCAAGATACTATACGGAATGCAACCTACCAGCTTTATCCGTTAGGGGTTGCTTGCCGCAACAATGATATGGAAACCATTAAACAGTTGCTGGCAGCAAAAGATGAACCTATGGCAATGGGTAACGATTGTTACGAGTTTGATATACTCTATACGGCAATCTACTTTGACAAAGAAGATGTACTAAAATATGCCCTGACCAGATACAAGGACATAAACGATAGAGTATATAGCGATGAGTATGGACTTACGCTCCTGACATACGCCTGCAAATTGTCTAACGTAAAGTTAGCCCATATCTTGCTGGAGCATGGCATTAACGTAAATGGTTGCCAAAGTCTATGCGACACCTATAAAGTATATCCGATTATGGAAGCCATTGCCAATAATAACATAGAACTGGTGAAGTTGCTTTTAGAATATCATGCAGACCTTGATATAAAAGATAGTAACGGCAGCACCCCTCTTGCTTTGGCTAAGGAAACAGGTGCAAAAGAGATTGAAAATTTACTTTTGCAATGGATGAAACAAAAAAATAATGCTAACAACGCAGGATAACGGACAAGCCGTTCCCTGCTGAACCATTAGATGTAATTACTCAATAATATGAAAACGATAGAAACGATAAATAAGCATTTTAAGACTCTGGGTGGATTATATAATATAAGCCATGAAAAGTCATTAAGTTTGCATGACCTTGAAAATGAAATCAGGTCAATTGAGAATTATCTTGGGAAAGATGTTCCCAAACTTTTAAGGGATATTCTGATAAAATATCATGGATATAGTTTTAATAATGAAGTTGGGTTTAATGTAACAACGCATATCCCAATATTGGGTAATTCTATTTTCTTAGAGTTTGGTCAGTTCCTTTCTTTGTATCAAAAAGATCTATTCGATATATTAGAAAATAATGAAGACCTTTTCAGAACTGATTTTTTGCCATTTGCTGAAGCTACTCCAGGTGATTATATAGCATTTAATATGCAAGAACAATCTGTGTATTTCATTTCACATGATTTTTCCGAGAATGAACAATCACATATTAAGATTGCAGATTCATTAAAAGATTATTTTCTGCATTTATGCGAGCGTGCAGAAGAAAAAGAAGTATTAGAAAAATCACCCCAAATTATATCTGTACGCTATTACAGATGAATTCTTGGCAATAATTCAGAAGTGGAAAAATAAAAATACATCTAACAAGGAAAGCTAACTCCTAAACGGCGTTCCTTTCCAACCCATTAGTTGCAAATTAAAAATCAAATAGAATGGAAAATGTTGATAAAATATGCCCTATTTGCAGAAAACATTCCATAACTCTACCAAACGGAGTATACCCTGTCTGCTATGATAAAGTGAAAACACAAGCAGATTAGAATACTACCGAATGGGGTAAAATAGAAAATCATGGAATTGATGCAATTATAGTGTTGGCAAAGTATATCTTAGATGAAATAGAAGATGACGACCAACATCAATGGCATCAACGTCGAATATGTTTTATGCAAGATATGGTAGAGCATTTGGATAAACAATATTTTCCTAAAGCTACTATCCAACAGATAAATGACTTTGCACACTCGGCTGTTGATTTTTGGAAAGGAAAAATAACCAGTCAAGAAGCAACAGAGCAACTTCAATCCATGCGTAAGGTTCTGCAAAAGGATATTATGAAATTATCTGATTGGGAACCGAAAGATTTTCTGCTTTGGATGATGATGCCGAAAGATGATTTTGATTGGATGTGGGACCAGTGGTTTGAGTGCATTCATGCTTGTATTCCCGACAAGTGTAACGATGAGTTGTGGATAAGAATGTTTCATAAACATTTTCCAAATGAAATCAAAGCATGGGTAGATAATAACAATAACGATGCAACTAACAAAGCGTAATAACGCTTCACAGCGTTCCCCGCTAAACATTAATAGTAACATGAATATGACAAAAATAGAATTGAATCCCTTAAAGGGAATACATATCGCACAAGTTGGAACAATAGAATTTGGAATGACTGCCAACGAAGTGAAAGAGATATTAGGACAGCCTGAGCAAGAAGATGATTCCCAATTGTACTATTGTTCTGAAGAGCTTCGTTTGGATTTCAATTCTCAAAAATGTTTGGAGTTTATTGAAATTATATCAGGTCCATATCCAAAAGCCATAGAGCCAATATTATATGATGTCAATCCTTTTGTGTTATTGGCAAATGAGTTGGTGGATTTACTGACACAAAAGAATGGATATGATATTGACTATTCAGAAGTTCCTGTATGTTATGCTTTCAGAAGTATTTCTGTTGGCATATTCCGAGAGTTTTCAGAAGAAACAACGCAACAAAGCATAAAGGAAGCTAAGGAAAACGGAGTATATGAAGATGAAAAGTTATGGCTTTTAAATGATTTGGAGAAAAGCAAACATTTTTGGACTATTGGCATAGGAATGAAAGGCTATTATGAGTAATTTACTATTAACGAGCCAAGTTAACTGCTAAACGCAGCTCCTTGTCAAACCATTAGCGAAAACATATCAAAATGAAACGGATAGAACTGTTTATGAATATGCTATACTATTGCAATTATATGATTGTTTATAAGGTACAAAAAGGTTTTGATTGGCTTGTCTTCTCTATACTGGACAATACATGTACACGAAAGTTCTGTAAAAGCAATGGTTACTGGGAATATGTAAACAGGTTTAAACAAAACTATAATAAAATGATGTGGTGTTCTGAAAATAAAAAGAAGCCGCCTGGTCGCATTCTTAGTATGGCAGACAAGGGAATTATTTTCTTTCTTTGCATTAACGTACTTACAATGCTAAATGTCATAGCGATGATAACAGTTACAGGAGCCTGTGACCTGTTCAATAATGAAATAGTGTGGGGATTATTATTAATCATTGGTGGTTTTATTATATATTTTACTCACAATGTCTTTATAGATAGGAAAGATAAATATGTTACCTATTTCAAGAAGTTCGGGAAACAGAAATTCTGGAAGCTATTTATTTGGTATGTGCTATCTTACGGTATGGCTATAGCTTGTTACTGTTTCAGCTTAAAGCTTATTTTGATATTTCTTAAATAACAGGAAGAATATTTCGCTAACAACGCAGGATAACGGACAAGCCGTTCCCTGCTGAACCATTAACGATAATAATTATGAATACAGAAGAACTTTATATTTGGCGATATGGGATAGATAAACTTCCTAAAGGATTATTGGAATATGGTAAATTTGATGTATGTGATACTTATGATGAAAGTAAAAGACAACGATTTCAAACTAAAGGGAGATGGATGTGGAAAGACAAGAATGGCTGGGAAGAAAACTTGCCTCCCGTCTTATACCTCGTATGCAACAAGAAACCGGGAATTTTGCAATTTGATTTTTGTGACCAGTGGAGCATAAAACTAAAAATCGTATCGGAAGAGTTTTTGTCTTTACTTCAAGAAAATGGGTTCATTGATAAATATGATGTTGCAACTGTCAAGGTAGTAAACAAGAAAAACGAATCTCTAACGGATAAGAAATACTATGCTCTACGTATAAATCATTTTGACAACGATTCTTTTCATTTCGGAAAAGGCATAACATATCAGAGTGACTTTCAGAAAAAACTAGGTACTTGTTTTACAGTATATCCTGATATGAAACTGAAAGACATTTCAATCAAACAGAATTTCTTTGTTTTGAATAGTATAGAATATAGAGATGGTATAATATTCCGAGAAAGAATTTTGGATAAAGTATTGAATCTGTATAAACCTGAAATTTACAAATTATCAGACTACTCCAAACTATGGATAGATAAAGGCTTTTATCCATATGGAAATGAATTTATGATTGTGAAATAAAATCGTTAACAAGGTCGAGATAACAGCTGAACGCTGTTCCTCACCAAACCATTAGCAAAAACAGAAAGTCTATGAACAAAGATTACCTTAAAAATGATAGAACGATGATAAAAGAACTTACTTCTTTTCCCAAGCGGGCACGTACCATCGACTGGGAGGACGGCAAACTGATTTTTGATGGAGATAAGGTGATGCTCATGCCCGAGCTGTCTGTGGAGGTGATGCAACAGATTGGCGCTTATCCTGCTTTGGTGGGATTTCATGTCAAGCATTACCCTTTGACGGACGAACTGGTTCAACCGCTGGCTGGTGCCAAGAAAATGGTCAATATAGGGATCGAATATGCGGAGCTTACCGATGCATGCTTTGCGGTATTTGCCACCATGCCCGCTTTGGAGTATCTGCTCTTGGCAGGAAATCCTGCAATTACGGGAAAGGGGTTGTCCATGATGCAGGCAAGTAAGGTGGCTCTGTTAGACCTGAGCGCCACGTCGCTGGACGATGAGGCGTTGCATCGGGCTGCTCAGCTTCCTAAGCTGAATCATTTGCATGTTCGACAAACTCAGATCACCTATGAAGGGGTGCTTGGCATTGCTTTCAATAAACGCCTTTCCTTGTGTCCTGGCGACCTCTTTACCCAGGAGCAGATGGAGCTATTCGCCTCGTTGCAACGAAACCAGGCGAAGAAGAAGCTGGAGGTGGACGCTGATGCGGTTCATCAGGCGGAACAGGTGCTGTATGCTTTCTTTGCCGCCATGACTCAATGGGAGAAATATACCGACCAAGCAGGTTTTGATGCGCCGGATGTGCGACCGAAGTTGCAGCAGATCTGGCTGCAGTATGTATCCGAGAAGCCACGGATGGGGTATCGACCGCTCGCTTTGTCGCTATCTCCAGAGGAGACGTATACCGCTTTCCGTCTGGTTGATGCCGAACAGGTTTCTCGCAACAAACTTTACATCTATGCGCAGGATGAAAGATTCAATCTCGACTATCGTTTCTGGATGAAACGTGTGGGGAAGCATGGAAAATCGATGCAGTTCAGATGCGGACAGACGGGTGGAGACGTTGTGAATTGTAAAAAGAGGAACTTGAACGAAGTTGCATTCGAGAATGATATTTTCAATTCCGGGTAATAGATGGTATCAAGTTCATAGACCTAACCCAATATTAGAATGGGTATAATATTTTGCTAACAAACCGGGATAACGCTTCACAGCGTTCCCCGCTTAGCCATTACTAACAATAGTGCGATGAATAAAACCGTCCAATCCATATTATCATTGACAGCTTTCAGTGCTTTACTGATAGTTATAACATTATTTTGTGGTGGCTTAGGTTTTGGTCGTTTGTTCGAGATATATGGCATTATGGAATATTGTTTTTAGGTTTACTTCTAATTATAGATGTATTGCTAATCTACAAGGTCTATAAACTATATGCAATGCAACCTAAAGCGATAGTGTTATTGTTGGGCTTGGAATGTTGCTCTATTCTTTTGTGGATTGCCTTTATCTGTATAGACCAAAGTTTATTAGATTGGCAAATTACAAACTTCATATTGCAAGCTGTCAATTTAGACGGCTTCGAGGGGGATGAACGAGGATTGAATATGCTCGCAGTCTTATGCGGCATTGTTTATCCTCTTATGAGATTGGGTGTTTATTCACCGGATTGGGATTTATAAATAAGTTAGTAACAACGAAAGATAGCATCTGACGATGCTCCTTTCTAACCATTAGTCATAATATAGAACAGATATGGAAACAGAACTAAAAGAAACTATACAGAATTTATTGCTTCAATTCATGCAGAATATGCACGAGTGGGAAGTAATGTGTAATGATATTGCAAAGCAGAGTGAACTTTCATTTGAAGAACAGTTTAACAAGCAAAAAGAATTGGTATCAAAAATCTTTTTGACTTACTGCACTTCTCGTGAACGCAAGTATGGCAGACCTACTACTATATCTTATGGCAATGAAGGGTCTTATGAATATGATGTTAATGAAGAGAAAATTACCGATATTGTAGAAGAAGGGAAAAATAGGATTGCAGTTCACACATATAGGGAAGTGCCTATACGACAAAAGAAGCAATATATATTCTTGTATTCAAAAGGGAAATGGCTTTTAGACTCTAAGAAAAGATTTTCTGTGTTGAAGCAAAAATGGTTATCTGATTCCCTCTAAATAATAATTGGTAATAAGCCAAGTTAGCTGCTAAACGCAGCTCCTTGTCAAACATTAGTAACAGTTGAACGACCAATAAATTATAAAAGATATGAGTAAAGTTTATATTTGGATTGGACAGTTTCATTCAAATGCTGAATTTGAAACTTATATAGATCAATCAAAATTCCGTCAATGGTGGGCAGAACATGACGAAGATAATTTAGAGTTAAGTTGTCAATTCTGCAAAGAACTTAATATATCAAGTTATGATGAAGATTTTTTGGTAACTAAATTTTCAGCATGTGGTATAGATGAATTGGTTAAAATGATACCAGCTAAAACAGAAAAAGTAATGCAACTATGTAAAGAGCAAAACATACAAAAAGCAAATGCTGCTATCTGTTATAATACTGGAGAAGATATAACACGTACACAGGCAAAGAAGGCTAAAAGTATGTTTTTCTTAGGAACATTTGATTTTCAAGCAGACGAAATAGAAGGTATATCAACTTCCTTAGCTGGGTTGCGCAATTTAACTTGGGTTGGAATAACACATAAAAGTAAAGATGAATTTATGCAATACTTCAATCAGGATGAATATCTTGAAGAATTGCGTAAATTCAATAATGGAGAGACAAAAAAGCATCCAAGTCCAATGTTAAGATGCCAATTTTGTAAGGATTTAGGAGTAAATTTTTACTATCCAGAATTTTTGTACATAGAATTTGCAGATAACATAATTGAAGCCAAAGAATTAGTAAGGCACGTTATTAAGGATGAATTTTTATATGATGCAGTAGATTTTACTTTGGAAAAGCAAAAAATTAGAATGGCAAATTGTGCGTTCTGCTATATCCCTAATGGCTTTCGTGATAAGAAAAAAGACCAAAAAATATTCATTTTCAAAAAGGAATTATTCAGCAACGGGAATAAACCCAAAAACTATATTGAAGAATTGGATAATTATAATGGTCTTACTTTTTTAGGAGGATTTATGTGGGATTAATGAAGCTACTAACAAGCCAAGTTAGCTGCTAAACGCAGCTCCTTGTCAAGCCATTAGCAACAAAATAGAAAATATAATTATGGACGAAAAATTAAAACAGCAAATAAACAGTTGGACTGGAGCCAATGAAGACCAGAAAGTAATTGATTTATTAGAAGGAATATCTCCAGTTGATAGAGGTTTTGAAGAAACGGGGTTATTGGCACGGGCTTATAATTATGTCGGTGAGTATGAAAAGGCTTTAGTGCTACTTGAGTCTATTCGGGAAGTAGGCGAACAAGACACCAACTGGAATTTCCGTATGGGTTATGCCCTTTATTATCTTGACAGGAATAAAGAGGCATTATCTTATTTTACAAAAGCCGATGAATTGACACCGGAAGATGAGGACACGATAGAATTCATCCGCCAATGTAATATGAGAATACCGTTTAAAAGCCGTGTTGATGCTTTTTGGTCGTGGTTTGTACAAAATGAAGCGGAACTTTCGAGGATGGTGGAAAACCGTGGCGAGTATGACTCTGAAACAAGCATCGGGTTTATTGAGCAAGGTGTTGGGCTGATTGCTAAGGATGTACACTTTAATATAGGCGGGAACTATGAGTTTACATTCTTGGTGGAGGGAGAAGCGCATCTGTTTTACCTCTATCCGTATCTCATATCTCGTATGCCTGAATCTCTGAGAGACAAATGGCATTTCTTTCCTTATAATCAAGGAGTGGATACCTCTTTTGAATTCCGCATGCATGGAGTCAATGTGAATATGGAGAACGTTTATGTATATGCCAAATATGATGAAGAACGGAATGATTTTACTGTTTCATTTTATGAAAAAGGTTTATGCTCCTTGCCCGAAGAACAAGGGTACGGTTCTTTTTATATTATGATGGAACTCATGTTAGGCGAAGGGTTGGCTTTCCGGTATGTTTCAAATGTTGAGCGTGCAGACAGGCTGGAAGAAGGTATGTTCTCCCTTCCTGCACTCCGTGGATATATCGTAAAAACATTAAAGGATAATGGCAAGGAAGTGTTTGAGAACCCTAAAGATGTCTTTGTTTCCTATCAATTGGAGCCGGAAGAAAACGATGAGCTACGGTATGATGTGGCTATCGGCAGCACCAGCTTCTCAAACTTGGTTTCACAATATTATGAAAACAATACAACTCTCTTGGATAAAATAAATCATTATGGAGCGCAAGCTGTGTTCCTGGCGTTTCCATACAACAATATAAGTGCAGAACATCGGAAAACAGTTTTGGACTTCAGATATGCATTGGAAGATAGGATTGAGAAAGAAATTCTAGATACCGACGGGTTAGGCCTGCTATTGGGTGGTGCAATGGGAACTTGTTGCTGTTATATGGACTTTCTGCTCTATGACGTTAAAGGCTTTATGGAAAAGGTCTTGCCAGTACTGCGTGAATATCCGCAATATTCGTTTTACCTTTCCGATTTTCGTCAGCATTGCCAATTAATAAAATTGACTGATGCAGAAATGGAAGGTTGCTAACAAGGTCGAGCTAACAGCTAAATGCTGTTCCTCACCAAGCCATTAGTCATAACTTAAATACACAAGAAATGAAAGATTATTTCAAATTACTGCAAATTGACACTTCTGTTTTAACAACAGATGAAATACGAATAGTCAATGGCTGGTATAACAATAATAAAACAGAAGATTGTAGTATCTCTTTGCGCTCTCTTCATACACAGGAGGCGTACCATGCTTTTTCCAAGGAGAATAAAGAATTGCTAAGTGATTTTTATATTCTGTGGGAAGATGAAGAAAGCAATTATGCAGGCATTTGTATAAAAGGAATAATGAGAGGAAAAATCGTTTTCATCTCCCATGATAACCAGCATCCTATTCCCGTTTTTAGAAATATTGATAGCTTCATGAAAGCGGTAAAAAGCAATAGAATTACGGACTTATATCCGCCACAAGTAGAGTATCTTTCTGCTACCAATAATCCTTTTGATTATCCGTCCATAAACCGAACTTCCTTAGAGTTGGAACAAGATAGTTCGGTTGCTGATATGCTGTGGAATAAGGCAGCAACGGAAAAAGACGATGCAATAATAAACACAATATTATCCTTTATACAAATAGCCACTCTGCAACAGATACCAAAACTCAAGCAATATATCTTTGACGATACGCTTATGAGCGATATATTGGGCATTTATAAATTTTATGGATATAAAGAAGATGCAAACGTATTATTGCAAATTGGCAAAGAGAATAAACATTTCCGTAAAATTTTAAAAGAATTAGGTGCTACACCTCAAAAAATTCTATGGATAGAAAAATGGTAATTTGAAATATATGACTAACAAACCGGGATAACGGACTAACGCTGTTCCCCGCTTAGCCATTAATCGCTTAAAAGAAAAAAGAACGAAAATGAGTAAAGTATTACAAACAAGAGGTAGATACGAAAGAACAGCGGCCAGGAGGCCCGTTGCTTATAACTCTGCTGTTCAAACAGTCGGTGGATTTACCAGAAATACAGAGAATAGCTGAAGTCTGCCGAAAACATATAGGCAATGTAGAATGTCGTAAAGATGACGACAAATCGTTATTTATCTTTGCCTTAGACCATATTGCGAAATTTCAAGACGGAGAAGCCCCTGTGCAACTTCTACTGACTTCATGTACGAACTTTGATGGTAAGACGGTTGATGATTTCACAAGAAGCCAGATGTGGGACTGCCAAGAAAGTCATGATAGGATTCTTGAAGAATGTCGGTACAGTATGCTCGCAACCGACTTTCTTGCCGGCGGTCTGCTTTCGCTGGAGCGGGCTAATTTAGAAATGGACTTCCTTGCAGCCCTTGCTGAACTGTTTCCGTCTTGTGAAGCGTTCTTCTTCAACATAAGCGGAAAACTTTTCGAGGCAGATGAAATCCGCAATAATCAGATAGAGGGGTCGGATCGTTTTATCCATTATGCCGTCAATGTCCGTTTCTTTACGATTCAAGGTACCAACGACATGATGGTCGATACGCTCGGAATGGGAACTCTCTGTATTCCTGACTTACAGTACCATTTTCACGACCTTAATCCGAACTGGATAGTGAATCATGCCTATAATGTAGCCTCTTATCTGCTTTCAAGTGGTAATGAAATTAATTCGGGAGAAACTGTTGACGGCATCAAAGACGGGCAGATAGACTCAAGTATCCAATGGAAATGCCAATACGAAAACGCATTGATACAGCCGAACCGTATTGTCCTTGATATTGATATGGAGGAATACTCATCCGGGAAACGTGAATAACGAATAGTTGAAAAGCGATTAACAAGCAGATCAATCTACCCTAAACGGTCGATTATCTGACCGGGCATTAGCGAAAACATAATCAAAATGAAACGAATAGAATTATTTGGAACATATTATACTATTGTACTTATACACTTTTGTATAGTTGCTTCTGTGCAATCGATCCTCACCGTTTGATTGACAACAATACACACGGAAGTTTTATAAGAAAGAAATATCTTTTGGCAAGTATTGGATTATATGAAGAGAACAGAAGAAAGAGAAAAGGATTTTTCATCTTTTATTCTTATGGAATCCATTGGGGGAACTTGTATTTTCTTGATATTACTAATCTTTACTTTCTTGAATGTGATAATGGTAACAACCCATATACCTTTGTATAGCGTTGTATTTCGTGACGTTAGTAACTTCATTATTAGTTTTTTGCTTCTTGTCCTCTTGCTTTATGTTCCAAATCAAGTATTCCTATTTAGGAACGATAAGTATATCTCCTATTTCAAACAATTCAGGAAAGAGCGTACTAATAAATATCTAAAATGCTATTTTTTATCCTATATACTGGCTTTGATTGCTTGTTCTTTTAGTTTCATTTTGATAGAACTAACAAAGGATAGAATAGAATATTTTGCTAACAACGCAGGATAACGGACAAGCCGTTCCCTGCTGAACCATTATAGATAACACATGGATATTAAAGAATTAAAAAAGTTACAGCAATATATAGGGCATTGTTCAAATTTGAATGAACAAATCAAACAAATAGAAGCCGTAAATTCAATTTCTCCACTGACAAGTGAAGAATGGTACAAACTCTATTTTCCTGCTTGTGGAAATTGTGATATTGCATTGTTCAAATGGCTACAGAAGAGTGGCGCAAAAATCAATTACGATGCAGCATCTTTGTTAAAATGGACTGTCAGCCGACAACAATATGGACAAGAAGCTGTAATGAAACAAGTAGAAATAACCAAGTTGATTATTGAGGAGCTATCAGAAGATAAAGACTCAAATTATGGGACAAGACCTTATTAACGGCTTGTGGATTCAATTGCATTGATTGCGTCATTTTTGCTTATCAAATCGGTGCGGTATATTTCATGGGTCAATGAAGGATTATCCCCTTTGGAAATGGCACATATATATGGTGAACG
>ENA-OQKC01000287-OQKC01000287.1-human-gut-metagenome-genome-assembly--contig:-NODE-287-length-22228-cov-4.445862_pt1 | contig 22228 bp, 24 predicted proteins | sample MGYA00242774_ERZ504790 | MGnify/ENA primary metagenome ERZ504790 (study PRJEB26092, sample SAMD00036419) | human gut metagenome | host: Homo sapiens | study: EMG produced TPA metagenomics assembly of...
TGTCCTACGCTTAAACATCATTGTTAGCCTTCGATGCTCCAAGGACTCGGTACTGGCGACTTGCTAGGTCTTACCAGACTGGATTCCCACCAACTATATATTCGGCACCGAACTGGCGCACACCTCCTAACATTCAATTATAGCAAAGAAATATGTATCTATTATGGAGAACTCAAGATTTAGAAAGATTATTGTAATTATAAGTTACCTCTGTGTTGCAAAGCAAGCGCGAATATGAATTATAAACTTCAACTAACCTGCATATAGTAACATTCCACGGGCGAAGTATGAATTATACAATGTAACCGGGTGATGCTATATGGCGAAAGTTGAAGACTGTCCCGGTTTTGAAACCTTCGGTGCAGATGTCAAAGCCGCACGAGAGGCAAGGCGTCTGGCACGAAAAACATTGGCAGAAATGGTTGGGATTGAATGGCGGTATCTTGCCAACATTGAGAATCAAGGTGCGATTCCGAGCCTGCCTGTGATGATCCAGTTGATTAAGGTCTGCGGACTTCCCGTGGAACGGTATTTTAACCCGGAGATCATGCGGGAAGAAAGCGAACAGCGGCAACGGGTCAGCCACAAGCTGAAGCTTTGCCCTGAAGAATACCTGCCGATTATCGAAGGTGCCATAGACGGGGCGCTCAAAATGGAACAGACTGCGAAGCAGAAGGAGGACGCATAATCGCGGCCTCCTTCTGGCGTTTCTGTATCATGTTTCCCTGCACTTTTCCCAAAGTTCCCGGCACCTCTGCTGGATTTCTCCGGTTTCTGTCACAGTCAGGTCACGGTCATTTCCAGTAATCTTATCTTCCAGAAAGTTGGCGTATGTACCCAACAAAGCGTTCCGTAAATCCTCCGGGGTTTTCTGTATTTCAGCGCTGTACCAGTCATTCCGGTGGGGTTCCCATGCCATCAATGTATAACCGTGGCTGGTCTGAACCACCTCATACAGTGGATCATCATCCAGATATGCCTGAAACACTTTCAAAATCTTTTCAAAGGTCAGCATTTCCCGCACCTCCCATTCAGCTGCAAATCAGTTCCCTGATTAAAATTTCCTCAATCTGTGCCGTTAATGTGTTCATCAGCCCCACCCAACGCATAGGGTCACAGGCTTTCAGTTCTTCCGTGACACCCGCAGTCTCCATCATGTGAGGCAACATGGTGTCCACGCGCTCCTGCGCTGTCCGGTCAATCTCTAACAGGTGTGGATACAGCTTCTCGCTCATCAGCAGTTGGTTGTAGAGAATGGGGCGATGTTTCTTTAGGTAGGATTTTCTCATCCTGCCGTACTTGCCGATAGAAGTTTCCGGCTGTTCAGAAAGTTTTAGGTTGGGTATATCATAATCTCCACAACGAATGTAAGTCAACTTACTCATTTTCATTCTCCTTTGCTTCGTGATGATTAGACTGCTGCGCTGGCTGCTATGCTGCCTTTGCGCGGTTCTTCTTTTGGTAGCTGACCGATAGTAGAAAAAACACCTTTTTTCATATCCTCAGCCCGGATCAGGGCTTTCTTAGCGTCCATTTCCGCTTTTTTCTTCGCCTTGATTTTGTCCTCATACTGTTTCTGTGCGCCGCTGGCTTTCCGCTTCAAATAATTCTGATGAAGCCTGTCCTTGCGTTCTTCTTTTTTCCGCAGTTCTTCCTGTTCCTCCGGGGTTAAAGGAACCGGCTGTAAGGATGGTGGGATATAGCGCCCTAAAAAATTGAAGTAGATTTCAATTTCCTGCGTGGTGTCCTGGCTGCCTTTTCGGGCGCGTTCGTGGACAAGGATTTTCTCTACAAACTCGTTGAGCATGGTGTTTGTCAGAGTGTCAAAATTCTCATACTTATCAATTAGGGCTATAAATTTCTCTGCGGATTTCTGGCTCTGCTCATAGCCGGTAACAGCCTTTTCCAGCTCTGCAATTTCAATCTCAAGTGCGTCCTGCTCTTTGGCATACTGTGCATCAAGCGCCTTATATCGTGCATCCGGCAGCTTGCCGAGGACGTTGTCCTCATAGATTTTGCAAATCAGTTTTTCCAGTTCTCCGGCTCTCTTTTGAGCAGCAGCCAGACGCCTGCGCTTTTTCGATATATCGGCACTCTGTTGAGCAACCTGCGTCTCCTGAACAGTGTGAATAAATTCCGTCCGGTCATTTCTCGAATATTCAGCGATAGCCCGGAGCGTGTCAGAAACCAATGTCAGGACAGCACTCTCATTGATACGGTGTTGTGTAGGGCATAGTGTCCCACACGGAACTTTGGTATAATTGGAACAGGTATATTGAGAAACCCGCTTGCCATTATTGGTGCGGTGGACATACATCTTGCCGCCGCAATCGGCACAATAGAGCAAGCCTGTGAGGGGAGCCGCTTCGCCCCAGCCGTTTGGATAACGCCGTACATTGCTGCGGATTTTCTGCGCCAAATCAAAGGTCTGCTGGTCGATAATGGCTTCATGGGTATTCTCAAAGATCGTCCATTTGTCCTCAGAAACATAGTGGCTTTTCTTGTCCTTGAAGTGCTTGCGGGTCTTGAAATTGATGGTATGCCCTAAATACTCTCGTTTTTTCAAAATGTTCACGATGGTAGATGATCCCCATCCATAGGGGTCTTTGACCGGCTTTGAACGGTTCACCCCTTCGTTGAATCGGGCAAGGTGTACGACAGGAATTTCAATCCGGTCTGCGGACAACTTGCAAGCGATCTGATAAGGCCCATATCCCTCCAGCGTGAGGGAAAAGATACGGCGTACCACTTCGGCAGCTTCCTCATCTACCAGCCAATGCTCCCGTTTTTCGTCCCATAAGTAGCCGTAAATCACAGTGCCGGTCAGGTGCTTGCCGCTCATGCCTTTGGACTTAAACACAGAGCGGATTTTCCGGCTGGTGTCGCGGGCGTAAAACTCGTTCATAATGTTGCGGAACGGGGTAAAATCATCATCGCCTTTCAGACTGTCCACACCGTCGTTGATGGCAATCAGACGAACACCTCGCTGCCGCAAAACCTCCATAACTTGACCGACCTTCAGATAGTCGCGTCCTAACCGGCTCATGTCCTTGATGACGATTGCCTCTACACGCCCTGCCTCCACTTCCTCCATCATCGCCAAAAATCCGGGGCGGTCAAACCGGGTGCCTGAGATACCATCATCGGTAAAGTGCGTAGGGTTGGGCAGCCCATTCCGGCGGGCAAAATCCTCTAACATCTGTTTTTGGTTGGATATGGAGTTGCTCTCGCCCTGTAACTCATCGTCCCGGCTCAGGCGCTCGTACAGTGGGGTAATTTTTTCATTTCTCATGGCTGTACCTCCTGAAACAAAAATGCTCTAAGTGATTGCTTCACTAACCATGACAAAATCATGATTAAGAAGTTACTTAGAGCATATATCACCTGCAGCCAGCTTGTATTTTTTATACTGCCTTACTGCAAAATGATTCGGCTCGTCTCTTTCCAGCTCCTCAAATAACAGATCCACTGCATTTTTAAACTCTTCATCTTCTTCCCTGGTTTCACTGGCATTGATAAATTCCAGCAGGGTTGAAAAATTCTGTTCTTCCTCCGGTGCTTCATAGTAGATATAACCAATCAAAGCACAATACAGCAGACGTTCCGCTTTTGTCCAGAAATCCTCGGAAGATTTTTCTCCCTCTCCTTTGGTATTTACCATGATCGTATTTACCAGTTTCAGAATATCTTTTTCCGAACGAATGTAATGAAACGGATTATAGTGCATACTTTTGGCAAAGTTGATGGTATTCAGCACCTTGATTTTGTAAGGAGCCATTACCACTCTGCCATTTTTATCACGCAGGATTTTCCCATTTTTATCTTTCTTCGGTGTCCCTCGTGCTAACATCTTACCACATTCTACGATAATTGTCCCCTTCGGAAGCGTTTCGTCAAGACAGAATGTGCATTTTATTTGCAAACATTTTATGAACAACACACATCCTGCCTTGACGGTGGTTTTATCCGCACATGGCGGCGTTGCGAATGTCGTTTTTGATAAGGCGCAGCACCTTATCGTCCATTGTTTCCTTGCTCGTCTGGCTGAAATGGATGCCTACCATGTAGGTGGTCTTTCCAATCTTTCTGATAATCATGGGTGCGGTCTGCTCGGTGGTTGTGGGTGCTGTGTTCTTTGTTTTTGCCATTGAATACCTCCTTGAAATGAAAAAAGCCAGACAGGGTGTGAGGGTCGGCAACGAAGTCCGGCAACGGGCTTCAAAAAACCTCGAACATAGCCCTATCTGGCTCTTATACTATTTTTACTTTTTTCTTTGATTTCTCCGTTGCTTTCGTTGCCGGAGAAGAAAACTCCTTGTAAATAAAGGGGTTTTAAGGGATTAGCCCTGCAACGGGGTCGGCAACGGGATAGCAACTGGCTCGGCAACACGGTCAGTTTTTCAGAATGGAAGTTCCATCTGTCGGGCTTCTTCCTCGGTCAGTTCCCGAAAACCGTCTGGCAGATTTGGGCTTGTTGCCGATAGCTCGTTGCCGGACGGTATGCGTTCCCATCCTCGCTGTCTGCCGTACTTGGCAAAGATACGGGGATTGGAAAACGGTGTCCATCCCTCAATGCTGTTGTTCATTATCTCGTTGATTTCTCGGATTTCCCATTGTTTTGGCTCGTCAAAGGGATGGTTCAGAGCTTCTGCATAGATCAGCTTGGAGCAGACCTGTGTGCCGCCAAAATTATCAAGAAAAGACTGTATCAGTCCTGCCTTGGTGTCCTCCGGCATGAACTGCTTTTGCAGTTCTTTCAGTTCCTTGTCCATATCCTTTGATAAGGTCAGCTTTACAGGGAAATTGTGATAGATAAACATGGCTTCTGCCCACATAAGGTCAATGAACGCTCTGGATGCAGCTTCATCTTCCAGAATGTGAACCACGGCATTTTCGGGGTGTACCATGATGGGCAAGAACCTGCGGTTGCCGCTTCGGTCAAGGGGCAGGAAGTCCATTGTGTTTGACGAACCGCCGAACACGCATTGCCTAAGTCTGTCTGCCGGATGGGTTTCATACGGCACTTTATAGGTTTCTTTCGCTCTACTGATAAAGGACTTAATATCCTCAATGCTCTTGGCGTTGGCTGTGGCAATCATTTCCGACATTTCAATTATCCAATGTCCCTGCATCTTGCGGTAAACATTGTCATCGTCAATCTTCTTTAGGTCATCGGAAAACCATTCGTCCTTGACTGCAAGCAGTCGAAAAAAAGTGGACTTTCCTGCACCTTGCCCACCAACGAGGCAGAGCATGACTTCAAATTTGCATCCGGGCTTGAACACTCTGCTGATAGCTCCCAACATGAACAGTCGCAAGCATTGATAAGTGTATTCGCTGTCCTCCGCACCGAGGAAACGGGTCAGAGCGTAGCGGATGCGTTCTGTGCCGTCCCATTCCAGACTGTTCAGATAGTCACGGATGGGGTGGTACTTATCGCAGTCAGCGACAATGGAGATAGCTTTCTGGATTTTCTTCTCGCTCGTCAAAGCATACTTATCTTCCAGATAGAGCATCAGATAATTCAGATCTGTGTCATTGAGTGTCGCTGTCTGCTTGCTCCACCAAAGGGGCTTTACAATGTCGATACGCTCCGTGAGAATGTTGTACCTGACAGCACCTTGCAGATACGGGTCATTCTGAAATACTGTCAGACAGTTCCTTATGCTGTTCTTGATAGCTCCGCTATCGGTCAAGTCCAGACTTCCTCTGACTTCTTCCACGGTCATGCTCGGCTGTGGGTTCTGCAAATCGCTGTTCAAGTTTCATCACCTCTTTTCTTTGCTCGGCAACCAGAGCTTTCTTTTCTTCGAGAGTGCCGTACAGGAGAATATCAAGCAGATATTCAATATAGCTTTCTCTTTGCAGGGCTTCCACGAACAGGGGATGCCATTCATCCTCCGGCTGTTTCGGTGCGTACTGCTGTTTCCACGCTCGGAGAGAGTGGAAGTAATCGGTCAGCACCTTGTAGCATCGGTTTTCTTCCTGTCGGTATCTCTGCTCTGGGGTAGGTTCTCTTATCTTGGGTTTGACGGATGGCTTCTGTCTGCTGTCATAGCAGATACCGAAATCATCAGCTAATTTCATGGCGGCTTCTTTGCTTGGCAGTCCGAACAGTCGGGAAACAAAATCAACTGCATCCCCGTCCGCTTGGCAAGCGAAACAATGGAAACGCATATCCACTTTCATGCTCGGATTTTTGTCATTGTGGAATGGACAGACTGCCATGCCGTGACGGTTGACACGGATGCCGTATATCTCTGCCGCCTGTCGGGTAGTAACATTGCCTTTTACGGCTTCAAATACATTCATTGCATCATCCTTTCGGGAAACAAAAAAGGCACTCGACATTTTCACAACAAGAGAAAACGGCAAGTGCCTGTTAAAGTTCCATATTCTGTTTTTTGTGCTGCGGAGCTTTCTGCTCCTGTTTCTTTTTGCTTTCTGCCTGCTCATACTGCAAGCGTTCTTTGAGGGAGTGCTTCGGTTCGGGTTTCTTCTCAACCTCGGACTGTTCCGGCGTGAGGACTTTGCCCACCCAATAGCGAATATCTTTCATCGGTTGCAATTCCTCTTTGACGGTAGCAAGCTGTCCGGCAAGATCGGTGTGGGTTGCTTTCAGCTTGTCATATTCTGTTTGCAGGGCATCCAGATTTACATTCAAATCAACGCCATGCTTTTTGAGATAACGGAACGCTTTGTTGTAGGTGTCCAGTTCGTCCTTGTGGCTTTCTGCATAAGCTGCCTGTCGGACTTTCCAACCGATTTTGATATACTTGTCATGGACTTCCTTGTGGGCCTGGCAGTCTGCCACGGCGTTCTGTATGCCGGTAATGACTTTCATTCGGGCAGATGCCTTTTTCATATCGGCATTGATGGTTCTGGCTTTTTCGTTCACGCCTTGCAGGGCGGTGTCCAAATCTTCCAGAGTGAAAAGCTCATGTTCTTTCAAATAGATCAGAGCTTTGGAGACTGCTTTCAAATCATCGGCTGTGCCTTTCTGCTGTCCGTACCTCGACCAATCGCTACGCTCTGCCTTTCGCAGATTCATATAATCACGGAGCAGAGTGGAGAGGTCGGGTGAAGCGTTTTTCTTTTCGGCTTCCATTTCCGCAAACGCTTCTTTTGTGGCAGACACAATATCCGCAATCCAGTCTCGCAGACTTTTGATTGTACTGCGGATAGCGTTCATCATGCGGTTAGCGGCTTTAATGTCTCGGTTGAGATTGCCGATATTGGTTTCAATGCCCTTGCGTTCCAGAGCAGACACGGCGGCTCCCATGTGGACAGTCGGGATAATATCAAGCCCCTGTCTTTCATAGGAACGCATATCCACACGCTCGGCACTTCCGGCAAGCTCCAGATACTTATTCTGAATGACTTCCCATCCGTGTCGCCATTCCTCGGCGTGATACTGTTCGTTCCAGTCAACGGTATCTTCCTTGTGGCTTTTCCATCTGCCGGATGGGAGCTTGATACGCTCGCCGTTCTCGTCAAGGTCATAAACCTTTCGGCTCTTGGGCATCCACTTTCCGTTTTCATCAATGGCTCGCATGGTCAGCATAATGTGGCAATGGGGATTGTGTCCCGGTGGGTCGGGGTCATGGATTGCAAAATCACAGCACCATTCCCTTTGACACAAAATGTTCTCGGCAGTATTCCTGCATCTATCTGCGGACACATTTCAAGCGGCACTTCTCTCGGCAGGGCAACAACGAAACGCCTTGCAAGCTGAGAGTTCCATTGCTTCTCAACTTCCTCGGCAGAGTTCCAGAGTGTTGCCCGGTCTGCATATTCGGGTGGGGCATTGGTCGGCAACATGATTTCCGTGTAAACAACCTCATGCTGTTTCCTGCGGTGGTCTTTGTGCTTCTGGTCGTACTCGGAAAACAGTTTTTCTCCGGCTTGGTAAGCTGCTCCGGCAACTGCGGAATTGCCCTTGCTTCTCTGAACAATTCGTATGTTCAGATGGGGTACTGGCATTTTTCATCATCTCCTTTCTCCCTCATGTGGGCATAGAAAAAGCAGGAGACCTTTTTCAGATTTCCTGCTTTGTTGTGCCGACTAAAAGCGGCGGTTATTAAATTGTAACATTTATCTTGTGATGGAAACGGTTGCTGTTTCTCAACAATTATTATATCTTTCTGGTTCGATAGATTCCAATAGCAGATGCAACCAGAAGAAGCACATTAAAAAGCACAGGCTTCAATACAGAGAAATAATACCAAATTGGAATGTATGCCGGAACATCAGCTCCACCGATTACAGTAACGCTTGTAGAGGTATCTCCTATATTTTTCATTTGGTATATTGAGCCGAAGAAAAACAAATACCTAATCAATGAAACTACCGAAACAGCCAAAACTACTGTGAAAACAACTCTCCAAATTTTTCGTCGCTTCTCATTTTGTTTAGAATACTGCTCGTTTAATACTTCCAATTTGGCTGCCAGTGTTTTTATAAAATCCGGCTCCTCAGACTTAGGAATTTCCTCACCAAGCAAAACATTAACGGTGGTATCAAGAACCTCTGCAATTTGAATGACCATTCCGGCATCTGGAACCGATAAACCTTTCTCCCATTTTGAAACAGTTTGACGAACCACATTTAATTTGATTGCAAGCTCCTCCTGAGACAATCCCTTTGCCTTTCGGAGTGCTTTAATATTTTCATTTAGCATGATTATCCCTCCTTTAGATGAGAATATTTTATCGCCGATGCTCGTTGCATTCAAGCAACTGATGTTAACATTCCAAAACTTGTTGCCCAAGAATGATTGCTCCTGCAATCGTTCCTGGGCGGCAAGTCCACAAAGGGGTAGCTGTCGCAAGACAGCGCAGGGGAAGTGTAGCTTCCTCTGGATGATTGGAGCAAAGGACTTTTGCGGAAATCATCAAGCTCCCTGCAAGGGGCTTTCGGCAGAACGCAATCACCATCTTTAGGTGGTGTATAATTGCGCCCTGTTTTCCAACAGGGTTTTTAGCTCCCGTTCGGTTGCTCCGTTTCCTTTCGGTTCTCAATCAGCATATTCAGCTTCTTTTGAACCGCTTCGCTGTGGAAGATGAAAGTCAGAAGCTCCATTACATCATCATCCGTCAGAACAGTCGGCTCTCTCAAAAAGGTCTCCAACATTCCGGCACGAGTGCAAAGGCGGTGGGTTCTTTCGCTTCGGGTCAGTCGCTTGATTTCGCTTTCCAGTCGCTTTTCCTTGTGCTTAGCTGCGGTCAGCTTTCGCTCCGCAACATACTGTTCGTGTTTCAGCTTTTCCAATTTTTCATTGGGCATTAGGTCAACTCCTTTCGCAATAATGGATAAAACAAAAGCGACCAACTTTTCACGGTTGATCGCCTTTGGCTTAGTCATTATTCAAATGAAATGTAAATAGTTAAATTATCGGGTATGTAGCTGATACTCAATCCTTTTTCGTCATTAGATAGAAGCGTACCAATAGAAACATAGTCCTGTCCCTTGATTTCTTCTGATACATCCTCAATCACGGAGAAGCCTTCTTGTTTCAACAGCTCCATATATTCGTTATAAGAACTTTCGTCTATATCTACAATGCTGATACTGCAATTCTCGTGTTCTGTATCGAGCATAGCCCACGCAACTGTACCGGACGGAACAGGAAGTCCCTCTGTGTATTCATTCACAGGCCATACACCCTCATCAAGCATCGTAATACTTTCAGATTGTGTATTGCTTGTGTTTCCTGTGCCAGTTGGTGTTGTTCCCTGGTTGGAACACGCTGTCAATGACAGCATAAGTAAAACTGCAAGTATTGAAATATATTTTTTCATAGTTATCTCCTGTTGTGGCGGACTGTTCGGATAATCTGAATGACAGCAAATGTAACAGCGATTATGCCGACTACTAAAATGACTTGTGATGCATCAAAACCGAAAGTCCCCTCAACTTGAATGTTTGTCATTGCGTCTGCTTGCCCGATAGCTCCATCTGGCACTTTATCAGATTTTGCAGTAGCATAAATTACAAAAGCAACAACAGCTACCACAAGGGAAGTAACGCTTGAAATAATCCCTTTTCGTTTCTGGGGAGCAGAATTATCAATTCCAAACTGTTCTGCTGTACTGTCAGCAAATTCTTTTGGTGTCCCCAACCTTTCGATTACCTGTTGTTCAGTTTCTCCATGCTCTGTAGCAGAAGCAAAGATTTCATTCAGATCACGCACAACCTCAGTTTTGGCTTTGCGTGATAAATTCAATTCCTTTTCAACCTGCTTAATATATTGTTCTTTCATTCTGACACCTCCGTTTGTTGATAGCTGGCGATAAAGCCATTTACGCAATCTGTGTAGCTTGCCCAAAACATAATCAATTCCTGTAAAACTTCCTTTCCTTTGGGAGTAAGGGAGTAATATTTCTTAGAGCCACCATTAGCTGCCGCTGGTGCTAAACGACATTGAATTAGCTCTGCCTCCTGCAAGCGATACAGAATAGGGTAAATCGTCCCCTCTTTCGCATATCCCAAAACAGACGCACTGTTATTTAACTCTGTGATAATTTCATAGCCATAGGTTTCTTTACGTCCGATTAAGGATAAGAGTATCATTTCAAGAGAGCCTTTTTTGAATTGTTGCACATACTTATTATCCATACTCTCTACCTCACTTTAGTTTTGCTACTTAGCGTGCCTAAATAGCAAAACTAATTATACTACGGTCTGCAAGTTCAGTCAATATAGTTTGAAAGAAATTCACATCTATAGAGGTAAAATTTACATTTTCGTCATATTCGATACCTTATACAGCTTTATGTACTTGCGGTCAAAACATCAAGTGCAGACCCGATATTTTGACCGCATATCAACCCTAAACTCTACATTATTCCGTCTGACTGGCGAAACCATTTTGCTTGGCATTCTCGCTTGCTTTTCGTCTGCGTTCCTCGCTGTACGGCGGTTGCAGACGGATGGACAGTCGGGACTTGTCCAGAACATAGGACACGCCGCCTTGCTCGTAGGTCTTTTCCAGTCGGCAGAGGTCGGGGTATTTCTTGGAGAACGCCGCCAGTCTGTTCCTCAGTCCGGCATTGTAGGTCTGGATGTGTGCTGTGTCCTCGCCCTCGTTGAACAGGACGATGGTTTCCTTTTCATACTTCGTCAGCTTCGCCATAGCAGCCCTCCCTGCGGTCATTCAACACACGCTCCATAACTGCCTTGTCGTGGTAGTATTCATCCATTCGTACACGCAGATTGTGGTAGAAGCAGCGATACCATCTGTCCGCACCCTCGGCACTCAGCTTGACGGAGAGCATATAAAACAGTTTCTTCGCCGCAGGATCGGGAGCAATGGCAGCAACCAAACGTAAACGCTCGATAGTCGCTTTGCGGTTAGGGCAACCAAAGGCGTACAGGGCTTCCATTTCGTTAAGGTTCATTTTCATAGTGTTTTCCTCCTTGAATGTTGGTAAAAATAAAAGCGACAGAGACTTCACAAGGAAATACCTGTCGCTTTGTTTACGATATGAAATTGTTGGGTCTGGACTTATGAAATTCGGCTTATTCTTTCGGCTTAAACTCTGGATGCTCATAGACTTCTTTCATCAGCAGAACGCCCATAGCAAAACCATACTTGAATTGCTCTTTGTTCTGAATGTTCTGGCTGTCTGCCAGACGGTCATTGAGCCTTTCCAACTTCTCATAGTCCTCTTTGCTTAACTTCTGTTCAAAGTAGCTCATAATGTTTGTTGCGGCTTCGTTGGCTTCCCAAAATGCTTTACATTTCGGAACAACAGTTTCTGACGGATAAATCTGCCCGTCAAAGATAGCATCTAAAATCATAGGTTCACGCTCCTTTCTCAGCAGTAAATCATTTCGTGCTTGACGATTTCCTCGGCTCGGTTGCGGATGGAGTTCATGGCTTGCACCCATAACATCTGGTCGATAGCTTTTAGGGCTTCGGTCACATTCTCCGCTTTCTTCATCTGCTCGATGATGCAGTCACATCTTGCCGTTGCCTGTTCATTCAGATCAGCAAGGTAAGTATGCAGCTTGCAGGAGAGAACAAGGGTGGAATACTCGGCAGGGCGATACTGTTTCAGATATGCCCTGTGGAGATTTCCCCATTTACCGATGGGACGGTGTTCCTCCGGCAGCTTCAAGTCTGGCACATAGTAATCGCCTACAAGGATGTAGTCGATACCGTTTTCATGGATTCGGGGCTTCAATTCTTTCATGCGATATTCCTTTCTGCCGTTTTCTCGGCTTCCGCTTCTGCGGCTTTTTTCTCTTTTTTACGCTGTCTGTATCTGCGGACAGTCTCATTTCTGCGGTCTTTGCGTTCCTGCTCTTTGAGTTCTGCCAGTCGCTTTTCTTCCTCCTGCCTTGACAGGCTTTCTTCTTCGGTATCCTCCACCACAAACTGACCGATGAAATTAAAGTAAATATCAATCCTCTGGCTACGGTTGACCGTTCTGCCGCCTGTGGCTTCAAAGATAACGATTTTGTCAATAAACTCATTGAGCATGGTCTGTGTAATTTCCGTAAAGTCACGGTATCTCTTTACCAGTCGGACAAACATTTCTCCGCTTTCTTCTTCCTGCCGGAGTTCGCTGATTTTCGCTTCGATTTCAGCGACCCTTGCTTCAAGCTCCTGTTGCTCGGTGTCATACTGAGCCATGAGCTTTTCAAACTGCCTGTCGGGTATCTTGCCGGATGCGTTGCCCTCATAGAGTTTCTTGATGAAGTTATCCAGTTCTGCAATACGCTTTTTTGCGGTCACAAGCTCCTTTTTGCTGTCGGTCTGCACAACTGCTTGACTGGCACTTGTAAGCTCTTTAACTTGCTGTAAAAACGCCTGTTCATCTTTCAGCACATAGGCGGCAACCTTGCGGATAGCTTCATCAACCAGACTGTCCAGAGTGGATGCCTTGATAAAGTGCATCGTACACTCGCCGTACATGGATTTGTAGGTCGGACAGCGGAAGTTGCTGTCTGCATCGTAGGTTTTTCCGTCTGCTCTGTGCTGTGAGTGGGGGCTTGCATAGGACAGGCGTTTTCCGCAATCCGAACAGTAAAGCAGTCCAGACAGTCGGTGTGAGTAAGTCCCATTTGCCAGAGTTCGCTTTGTTTTCCTGCGGAGCTTCTGTGCCAGATGCCATGTTTCTTCATCGACAATGGCTTCATGGGTATTCTCGAAGATGATAAGTTCATCGGGAGTGGCTTTTCTTCGCTTCTTGGTCTTGAAGTTCTCGCAGATGGTCTTGCCCAACACGGTATGCCCCATGTATTCCTGCTTTTCAAGAATGTAGGCAACTGCGGTACAGTTCCAACGGTAGGGGTCATGGTAGCTGTGGTTTCGGCTCTGCCCATGCTCGGATTGTTCCAGATAGGCAGACGGTATCAGCACCTTTTCCTCGGACAGCTTGTTTGCAATCGCCTTTGTCCCCATGCCGTCAATAATCATCTGGAATATCCTGCGGACTACCTTTGCGGCTTCCTCGTCAATCAGCAGATGGTTCTTGTCCTCCGGGTCACGCTTATAGCCATAAGGGATAGCACCGCTGCATCGTTTTCCGTCCTGCATCCTTGAACGGAAGATGGCACGGATTTTGTTGCTTGTGTCCTTTGCGTACCACTCGTTCATGATATTCAAAAACGGAGTGAAGTCATTTTCGCTTGGATTGGCACTATCCACGCCGTTGTTGATAGCGATAAATCGGACACCTTTTTCGGGGAACATGATTTCCGTGTAAAAGCCGACTTTCAGATAGTTACGCCCAAACCTCGACATATCCTTTACGCAGACAATATCGACTTCTCCTGCCTCAACTGCGGCAATCAGAGACTGAAATCCGGGGCGGTTGAAGTCAACACCACTATAACCATCGTCCGTGAAATGGCGGATATTCTTAAATCCCTGTGACCGTGCATACTCTTCCAGATATTTCTTCTGGTTGGTAATGCTGTTGGATTCGCCCTGCATTTCATCGTCACGGCTCAATCGCTCATAGAGGGCTGTGTACTTGATTTTCTTGGTTTCCATTGGCTTCCTCCTTTCTGGAAAATTCATATAGGGTACAGAAAAAGCCACATGGCAGAAGATTTTCGTCTTACCGTGTGACTTTTTCTCTGTCCTATATTATTGTAACCCTTGGGATCGGTGACCACAAAGCTCACATTATCCGGCATCTGCATAAGCTGTGGTTTTACATAAAATCTGGTCTTACCGCTTCCGGAACCACCTATTACGATGACATTCTTGTTTCTGGCATACTTTGGTTTCTTTGGTCTGCTATTCATGGTTAATCGTTCTGTCTGCGTCAATAGGATATTATTCTCAAAGACCGGATCAATAAAAGGAGCTATATCCTTTTCATTTCCCCATCTGGCAGAACCATATTCTTCACCCTGGCGAAACTTCTTTCCATTTTTTCCCTTAAAATACACCACTGCCCACACACTGACTGCAGCAATAGTTCCCGCAACCAGACTTTTCGGTTGTATACTTGGCAGTAACTTTTTAAACGCTAACGGATAGTTCATAAGGAGAACCATCAGCCTGTCCACTACTGTACTGCCCCTGCAATACTGATACAGCCAGGTGCATTTATTTACCACATAAAATACAACCATATACGGAATATGCAACAGAACCTTTTTTATCACTTCTGCATTCGGGGGACGCACCTGAAATCCTTTCAGTTTTTTCTTTATATTTTTTATCCCACTCATAAGGTCGGCTCCTTCTGTTTTTCTTTCGATTTTTCCCGTTCTCTCTGTTTATCCTGGCTGCGGGCTGCGATTGCCTGCTGTAATTTCTTACGGACAGACGGTTTCTTTGTTTTATTCAGCGTCTTTCCGGTAAATTCCCGGAATGCCGCTGTCATCACATCCACATCCCTTGCCTTGAAGAAAACGAAATATCGGGGTGGATCTTCGGACTTATCACGTTTCAGACTAAAATCAATGCCATATTTTTTTGCCACTTTTTCAAAAGCCTTAATGTTGTTATCCGTAATCTCAATGTTGGAAAGCTGAACATTCTGCTGTGCCAGCTTCTTTAAACTCTGCTTCCCATGATAATCTTTATCTGGCGGTTCTTTTACCTGCTGTTTTCTTGCTTTCTCTGCTTTTTCTTTCTCTATTGCTACCAGAAAACGCATCATTGCCTGTTTCAATAAGCGAACTGTCACTTTTCCGCCAGTGATACACAGGGACACTGTTTTTTCATTCACTTCTTCCTGCATCAATCTGTTCCTTTCTATGGTTTTCCAACAGACGGTCTTCCTTTGCTCCTACCCGGATACAGCAGTACAGAACAAAGTTGACTGCTAATACCAGAAGAATCCCTGCAATAATCAATAACGTTCTCATTTTATACCCCTTTCATCATTCAAAAGGGCATCTATGACTTTGCTGCCCATAAATGCCCCTCCATTAACTTTTATTTCTTTTTTTCGTCAATCCAGACTGCTGATACACTGCCTGCCATACCTGCAATCGCAAGCAGAATCCAAATCAGCATGTGTGTATCATCTCCGGTTTTCGGTGTATCTGTTACCTGTGTAGACGGTGTTTCCGGCGTTGGTGTTTCTTCCGGTTTTACCTCATCTTTCATCACTACTTTCTGGATCTCCCCGGTATCCTCGACTGTAAATTTCACATCTTCAGCGACCAGATATCCATCAGGGGCAGACTCTTCACGAAGTGTATACTCCCCAATCGGAAGCATTTCTATGTAATGTGGTTTTTCCTCAGAAGTCCAGCTCTCTACTGTCTTACCGTCTTTGTCAAGAATAGTCAGTTTTGCTCCTGGCAGTTCCTTACCGGAAATATCTGTTTTAGAGATTTCTACCTTAGTCACATCATCTTTCATTTCGATTTTCTGTGGCTTTGCAGTATCTTCAACGGTAAACGTGATGCTTTCTGCTGTCACATAACCATCTGCCGGTTTTGTTTCTGTCAGAGTATATTTCTGTCCGACTACCAGCTCTTTGATGATATGAGCGTCTTTACCGGAAGTCCAGGAATCTACAACTTTACCGCTTTCATCAGTTACCTGTAACTTGGCTCCTTCCAGTTCTTTTCCGTCTGTCAGGGAAGTCTTGGTAATTTTGATTACAGTCGGCTCGTCCTCAAAGGTAAAAGCATAAGATATTTTTTCCTTTTCTGCACCTCCATACTCAAACGTGAACTCCTGTGTTTCATCTGTTGTTGCAAATCCAGATGCCGGTGATGTTTCTTTGATATAATACGCAAAACCAATCGGTAAATCTGCTGTAAAAGTCAGCTTGCCTTCTTTGTCTGTTGCCAGTTCCTCGATCATAGTATCTGCTTTCAGAATTACTTTTCCGTCTGCTCCTGTAATATCATCCTTGGCACAGAGGGCAAATACCGCCCCTTCCAGTACACGATCAGAATCTTTCTCTTTTTTCACAACTTCCACTTCTGCTTTCTGGCGGTTATTCTGCCAGTCAGCAGAATAAGTAACTTCTGCAGTATCCTGATCCCGGTATGTCAGATCAATCTCTCTCGCTTCATCATCCAGTACAAAACCGTCCACTGTAGCTTTTTCTTTTACATAGTATTTACCCAGCGGAAGTCCCGATACCTTTGCAATACCAGTATCGTCCGTTGTAATGGTTGCCACCAGTTCATCTTTTTTATAATAATCTTCACTTTCTTCGTCAGCAGACTTCACATCTTCTAAAGCATAAACTTCAAAAGTAACATCTTTCAGACTGCCTGTTACATACTGGAATAAATGTTTGATCCATCCTCCAACGGAATCCAGTGCAGTTACTTTATCCAGAAATTCTCCATTTTTATTGATGATAATCGTTCCTGTCGGCACATCATCTTTCATTTCAACTTTCTGGATTTCCCCGGTATCCTCAATCGTAAAGGTGATTTCTTCTGCTTTGAGGTATCCATAAGGAGCCATCTCTTCTCTGAGAGTATAGGTTTCCCCTACGGTAAGTCGTTCAATCAGATGCTGTTCGCCTTTTACAGATTTCCATGTATCAACTGCATTTCCATCTTTGTCCAGAACAGTAAGTGTCGCACCTGACAATTCCACGCCAGTAGTTAAATCAGACTTGGAAACTACAACCTTTGTAGGCTGGTTCTTAAATACAGAAGATAACTGTACTACCTTAACATCCTGTCCCTGATATTCTGCTTTTACTTCCAGAACTTCATCAGAAGATACATAACCATCTGGTGCTGCAAGTTCTTTGATATAATATTCACCAAATGGAAGATTCTGTGTAAATACAGCCTTTCCATCTTCTCCGGAAACAGCTTTTCCAAGCAGTGTGTCTGCTTTTACAATTACAGCTCCATGAGCTTTCATATCATTCTTTGCATAAAGTCCAAACTCTGCTCCTGCAACGGCTGCTTCTGTATCAGCATCCTGTTTTACCACAGAAATTTCTACTTTCTGACGGTTCATTTTCAAAGATAGCTGTCTGTTCAATGACTGGTGTTTCCTGATCTTTGTAAGAAAAAGTAATGATCTGTGCTTCACTGTTTAAAACAAAGCCATCCGGTGCTGCTTTTTCAACAATCTTATAACTTCCTAAGCGGCAGATTTTTTCAGGTACCGCTTTCCCATCTTTATCCGTTGTAACCGTTTTTACCAGTGTTCCAGCAGCATATTCCAGAATACGGTTTCCATTATCATCTTTCTGGAAATCTGCAGTATAGATGTCCTCGGCAGCGTAAATCTCAAACTCTGCCCCTTCCAGATTTTCTGTCTGATATGCAAATCATCCTTGAATCCGTCCAGAACTTCGCCCTTTTTCACGATAGTCAGTTCACCCTTAACAGGATGGTTCTCATAAACTGCTTCAATGATCACATCCCCGGAAGTTCCGTCCATCTGGTATGCAGTATTGGAATCTACGGTTACCTCATAGTAATTTTCATTCAAAGTATATCCATAAGGTGCATTTACTTCCTCAATGCGATAATGTCCGATTTTAAGATTCTGCGGAAGAATCAAATATCCCTGCTCATCTGTAAAATAGGATTTATGTTTTACCGTAGTCGGATAAGTTGTTACCTGCTCCACATATTTCTCAGTGTCCATGTTGAAAATCTTGAACTCTGTATTCTTCTGAAGCACTGCCTTTTTCGTCTCATCATCCTGTTTGATGATTTTCAGTTTCGCTTCAAACTCGTCATCCAGAAGTACTCTCCATGTCTGTGGCTGGTTCGGGTTGTTCTCAGTGATACGCACTGTAAAATCATCTACCGGAGTGTAATTATGAGGTGTTGTGGTTTCACGCACAATATAAGTTCCATAAGGAATCGCAATACTGCAGGCATAACCTTTTTCATCTGTAAAGATTTCTGTTGCACCATTTTCTCCGATCACTACCGGTTTTGCAGAATCAAAATCATAGCTTCCATCCTCTTTTACTTTCAGGGAGGATGCCAGATAAGCAGTAAATCCTGCACCTTTCAGTAAGTCTGCGTCGGTTTTTCCATTGTTTGCTGCTTTGATAATCTGGAATGGCTGTTTCATCACCTGCTCCAGAGACAGACAGTCACGATTTACTTCTGCTACAAGGTCTCCCTCATAATTGCAGACCAGATCATGTTCTTCCTCATCTGCCAGATAACCGGTTGGAGGAGTGATCTCTTTCACATAATAATTGCCAAGATATAATCCATTCACAGAAGCCTGTCCATTCTTATCTGTGGTAAGAGTGGCAACCTGTTCTCCTGCTTTATAGATCACACCAGTAGCACCGTCCGGATGCACAATATCCTCACGAGCATACAGTCCATAAACTGCTTTTTCCAGAGTGGCATCCCCCTGTGGAACTGCTTTTTTGGTTTCTTTATCCTGCTTCTGCAGAGAAATCTTAGCTGTCACATGATTATTTTTGAATGTATGCTTGAATGTCTGTTTTGCTTCCTTATCATTTGTATAAGAAAAAGTAAACGTATAAACATCGTCTGTGTTTCTCACATACCCCGCTGGAGCCTGCACTTCCTTCACATCATAAGAAAATCCAAGTGGCAGGTCTGCTGTAAACTTTGCTGTTCCGTCTGCTCCTGTTGTCGCTTTCTGGATCAGTGTCCCTTTCTTTACAATAACAGTTCCATCCACGTTGATAATGTCACTTGCAGCATAAAGTCCAAAGATTCCTCCATCCAGAGGATTTTCTGTATCTTCATCCTGTTTTGTTACCATTACTTCTACTTTCTGTCTGTCATTGGTAAAGGTTGTCTCAGAGAAAACAATATCCACATTCTGTCCTGCATAGGATAATGTTACTGTCTTTTCCTCTCCGGCATTATAGAATCCTGTCGGAGCCTGTTTCTCTTTTACGATATATGTACCAAGACACAGATTTTTAAGAACGGTAGCTCCGTTTGTATCTGTTGTCAGATTCTCTTTTACCAGATCACCCTTACTGTAAACTTTTGTACCATAAGCAGTTTTAATATCTGCTCCAGCATACACATCATAAACAGCACCACTCTGTCTGCGTTTCTCATACTTAAATGTTGTTCCATTTTCTGTTACATCTGCACCAACCAGAACCTCACCTTCTTTATAAACGGTAAGCTGTCCCATCTGTTCTTCATCTGGAACGGTAACGGTTGTGGTCTTGCTGACTTCCAGTTTCACATTGTAAGCTGTTGCATTGATACGGTATCCGCTTGGAGCTGTAATCTCTTTCAGATATACAGTATCCTGTGTCTTAGTGATCTGTACGGACGCTTCACCGTTTTCATCCGTCGCAGGTAACTGTGTGATCAGTTTTTTGCATTCTACATCACTGTATAATCCAAACACAGCACCAGACAACTTTGCGTCTGACTTGGCATCTTTCTTGATCACCTTAACACTTGCCTGCTGTACCCAGGATACTTTAAAATCTACATATTTCTCATCATCAACGCCTTCACCAAATACCAGAGCCAGATCCTGGTTTCCGGAACCTGTTGAAATCTTATAAGCTGAATAATCTTTGGTAATGCTTCCTTTCATGGTTGCAGACCAGCTTCCTGCCACATCACTCACCTGTGTTAATGGTGCAGACAGATAAAACTTTGTACCACCACAAATTTCTACGCTTTCTCCGGCTTTACTTGTTTTATCTGTTGTCAGGTTATGAAGCTGTACACCTGCCGGAAGTTTCATGGTAATGGTCTGTAACGCATCCGCATTAAATGTAATATCCTTTGTTCTCTGACTGTTACCATCCACATAGGCTTTTACATCTGCATCCGAAAAGGACATTGCCACATCTGGAATTTCCGGCTGTGAAATACAGTAATTATAGAGTTTCATTGCCAGATTCTGTGCTGTACTGTTTGCACCTGAAAAAGCATCCCCACTTCCATTTGCATAAGATGCTGCCAGGTGTACCAGAATAAATCTGGCTCCTGCACTTAAATTGCCGTATCCGTTTTCCTCTGTAAAAAATCCATCATCACCGGAAGCCTTTGCACCGTAATAGCACACTTTCGCAAGTGCTTTCCCATCACCAACTTTATTGATCGTATAGGTTCCACTTCCAGGCCCTGGTTTAGATGGCTGCACACAATATGCTGTGGCAGATACATTTCCAAATTTTACAGTATACTGGTAAGTCAGATATGTTCCATATCCGTAATCTGCATATCGGTATTCTGCTCCTCTGGTCACAGAAACCTGCTGTGAACTTCTGGCATTGCCTGCCGCAGCCATAAAGGTTACTGTTTCTCCGGCTTCCATTGCATACAGATTAATGCCATTACTCTCTGCCTGTTCCAGTACTTCTGAAACGGTTAATTCAGATTCCAAATCTGCTGTGCTTTCAGAATTTTGTGTTTCCCGGTGCGACTCCGAATCCTCCTCGCTCTGCTCCGTATCCCCAGTATCATCCTCAACATTCACTGTACTGTCCGAAGAACGCTCTGACTGCACTTCTGTTTCCGGTTCTTTCACTGTAATATTTCTGCTGATTCTATAAGCAGGATGACCGCTGACTGGTTCTACTGCATAGACAGCCTTGTAAGTATCCGGTGTATGTGTGTCAAAATCTGTACCAGTTTCATTCTTTGCTTCATGAAATAAAATCTTGATTTTGCTTTCATCTACACCTTCGATTCCAGACAGATCAACTTCTACATCAAATTCCTGCCCGTAAGAAAGTTCAATATCATTTGCCTTTACGATTTCATCCGGATCAAGGGAATCTTGAACGTCTTTTAATTCTGCATACTGTTGTTCAAATGGTATTTCTTCCGGTTCTAATTCAGAAGCCGAAACTGCTACTGGCTGAATAATGACAGAAGCCAGTGTTGCGACTGCCATAAATCCGGACAAGAATCTTTTGAATCTCATTTTCATTTTGACTGAATCCTCTCTTTCTTCTATTATCTGCTCTGTTTTCATACAGGCTCACACCTGCATTATTCAATCATTGGAACCACCTCCCACATCTTATTGCTGATACAGAAATAACTCTGATAACAGCACATTCATATGGCAGTGCCTTTTTTGAAACACCGCCACATGGTATCTGCTGTCATCCTGTAAAACAGGAATGACACTCAGGTAAAGTTCAGGATCAAGCATTAAGCCGCAAGAGGTAATTCGTAATAGTTCCTGCAAAGGTGCCTCCCATCTGTATCCCTTCACGTTTTCACCGGATTCCCGCCGCAAAAATGCGTAGCTGAAAAATTCCGGGTATCCTCTCGCTGCTGGTATGAAATTGTCAAGGTGCAATTTTTAAGGGGTTTTATCTTCTTGAATTGCAAATAGACATTTGCCCCTTCACTAACTGCATGTGTGAAAGGGCAAAAATTAACCTGTTTGAAAAATTTTTTAGATATTTTTATTTCAACATTGTTTTATGTGTTTTCCAGTTGTTCTTTTAATTTCTCCAATACTTTCTTCCTCCGGTTTCTAATCGTCTTTGGGCAGCACCCAAAATACTGTGCTGTTTCTTTTACTGTAAATTCTTCAAAAAACAATAGCGTTATCAGTTCCGCATCCTCTTTAGTCAAATATCCCAGAGCTTTTTCCAGTTCCTGTATTTCTGACAATCTGATAACGATTTCTTCCGGTGATACTACCGAAAAAGAGCAGTCATAGCCTTTTTCCTGTAATTCCTCCATGCTGCATACCCCATGCCTCTGCATTTTTTCAACCTGATATCGCTCTTTTCTTCCAGCCTGATACCAGGCCAGATATACTGCCCTGGTAACTTCCACAAATGTATCATTTATACGCAACATATAGCGTTGTCTTTCTTTT
>ENA-OQKC01000289-OQKC01000289.1-human-gut-metagenome-genome-assembly--contig:-NODE-289-length-22145-cov-4.454583_pt1 | contig 22145 bp, 22 predicted proteins | sample MGYA00242774_ERZ504790 | MGnify/ENA primary metagenome ERZ504790 (study PRJEB26092, sample SAMD00036419) | human gut metagenome | host: Homo sapiens | study: EMG produced TPA metagenomics assembly of...
TCTCAGTCCCAATGTGGCCGTTCACCCTCTCAGGCCGGCTATGGATCGTCGCCTTGGTGGGCCGTTACCTCACCAACTAGCTAATCCAACGCGGGTCCATCTTATACCACCGGAGTTTTTCACACCGGACCATGCGGTCCTGTGCGCTTATGCGGTATTAGCAGTCATTTCTGACTGTTATCCCCCTGTACAAGGCAGGTTACCCACGCGTTACTCACCCGTCCGCCACTAGAAACAATCTAAATCTGCCGAAGCTTCAATAAAAGGTTTCCCGTTCGACTTGCATGTGTTAAGCACGCCGCCAGCGTTCATCCTGAGCCAGGATCAAACTCTCTGATAAAATGTGTTAGCAATTCAGTGATGCTCGCATCAACTTAATTGCAGCTCACACTGATTAAGCCAAAGGCTTAAGAAGTGTTTGATTCGTTTACTCAAGACAACCGTTTGGCTATCTCTCGTTTTTACTGCTTTTGGTTTGTTTAAACCGTTCTTTAAATGTAAAGAAATTTTCGAGAATCGTATGTGTTTCACTGTTTAGTTATCAAGGTTTGTTGTGTCTGTCTCTCAGACAGCTCGTTTATTTTATCTCATCTCTTTTTGTTTGTCAAGCACTTTTTTAAGTTTTTTTCAAACATTTTTGAGTTAAGATTTTGTTGTCGTTTCGTTGACGACTTGGATACTTTATCATATCTTCTGTCTTTTGTCAACTACTTTTTTATTTTTCTGAAATCAGATGTATTTATCTGTTTCTTAAAAACAATTTGTTCCTAACAACTCTGATAGAATAGCATTTTTTCCATTAGCTGTCAACATGTTTTTTACATAAATTTCATTTTTTTCTGAAAAACGTATTTTTTCGCCAAAAACCGCATTTCACAGACATGGTCACCACCTGTATCCTGGTGCTTTTTCGTCTGCAAAATGCGGTTTCTTTTACCCACCATAAAATATTCCTGTAAAAATACGGATAAAAATATTTTTATCATAAAGAAAATCCAGTACTGTATCACCCCGGATCAGTCCCAGACCCTTTTGCCCTATTTCCGTGTTGCATAAAATCGTAAGTACCAGCATTCCGACCCATACAAAAACAATACACTTCATGCCTCCTACTACGGCGCCGGCTATTTTGTTGATCCCACGAATGACCGGCAATCTTGCCAGGAGATCCATGGCATACGCCAGCACATGGATCAGGATTGAGGAAAGTATGTATGATACCAAAAAAGAAAGACAGTTCACTGCTACATTGGCCAGATATCCGGAAATATACCCTGCAAATGTATTAACCGCCAGATATTGATACACCAATGCCGTATTATTTTCTGTTATCCCCTTCTGGAGGAGATCCGGAATATCCATACTGCTGATCAACGCCTTCTGTTCCTCCTCATCCATGGTTTCTTTTCCATCTGCCAGAGAATCCACAAATGATCCGCTGGCAGTCTGGATTTTTTCATAAACAGACGTATTCTCACGTATGAACTGATTCACATAAGGATTGATCAGCCATACCAGAGCAACGGAGATCAGAACAAGCAATGCAGATACTACTTCTTTTACAAAGCCATGCCTGTATCCATCCACCATGGAAAAGGCAAGCAGGACCAGCACAGCCAGTCCAAGCCATGTCCAGTTCATATCTGCCCCCTTAACTGAATTTTATGGTGCTGCGCCTGTATCCAGTACCATAAGATATTTATTCCATCCGATCTTAAAGAAATCCCGGATCGTTCCATCTACATTTCCGGCATATTTCTGTACGCCACGGTTGTTCATCACGCAGATCTGCGAGCTGTTATTACATGATGATATTATCTCCGCTCATTTTTATAGTCGTATATGGAATATTGAAATTTTTACGGAATTTCAGCTGTCCGCTCATACTATAGACTTCCATTGTATACAGATCATCTTTATTATTGTTTTTAAATACCAGGCCAATCCTGTCATCACTGAAAAATGTACTTACGATCTCCTGTTTTACATTGACTGTTTTGCTTTCTTTGGGAATCTGGCTTCCCTGGTAAGTAGAAAATCCATCATCTCGCAAAGCAATATACTTACTGTCACTGATACATTCCACCTGCGGGATCACTACATTCTCATAGGTATAACCACTTACGATCCGATCATCCTCATTCTGCCCTACATCCCCATAATTATAAAATGCCACATAGCTGGTAGTCTTGCTTCCATCAACATACTGGAATGTTACCATCATCACTCCGTTATCAGACACTGCTACATCCATGGGATATCCCGGATCATCGATCTTAGTCAGATTTTCCGCGACCAGACTGCCATCCGGATTATAAAAATTGATCCAGGTATTATCATCATTGTCCAGGATCACTGCAACCATTCCATTCGATGCGATCCGCACTTTTACAATAGCATAAGATGTTGTTACAGTTCCGGTCACACCTTTTTTGTCGCAGATATAAAGCAATGTTCCCTCGCTGTCTGCAACAACCGCCCTGCTTCCATTCACATCTGCAATAGGATTCTGCATTGTATAGGTTTCATTCCAGATCGTATTCATGCTGTTGTCCACAACAGATACTCCATCCGGACTGTATCTCAGGATATCTCCATCCATGTCCACATACTGTGTGGACACAACATCTTCCTGTTCGCTTGTATTTAATACTTTATAGCTGTGATAGCTTCTTTTTTCTGCATAGAGAAAAACCAGGCAGACTGCAGCAGCGATCACTGCCGCTGTGATCACCTTTTTTCCCTTTCTTGAAATCCTTCGGCAATGAGAAGTTCTCCTGTAGTAAGCGCCTTCCTGCGCAGCCTGTTCCTGTGCAAGCCTGGCTTTTTGCCTCATCAGCTTTTTACGCTTTTGTTTTTTCTGTATTTTTTTTATGATATTCACAACCGTATCCCTTACCTTAAGTATTTTATTTTGTAATTGGTTTTCCAGTTATTATAGCACACTCCATCAGGGTAGTACAATTACCTGCCCGGGATAAATGATCTCATTGGCAGAAATTCCGTTTAATGCACAGATCTGCTCCATCGCCGCTACAGTACCATAGCGGTTGAGACTGATCTGATACAAGGTGTCTCCCGGGCGGATCACATAAGTTTCTCCAGGATTTCCTGCAGCCACTGAAGTCTCTTCTGTTTTTTTCTCTTCTGTTTTATTATCTTTTTTTTGCGTTGCTTCTGAAACAGACTGTTTTTTTGAACTTCGAGGTTCCGGTGTTATTGAGATTTTTTCTCTTTTCTGCGTGGTTTCCGTCGGGACCGGAGTTCCCCGCACAGCTTCCTGCGTCTGTACCGGTTTTTGTGTCTGCACCGGTTTTTGTGTCTGCACCGGTTTCTGCGTCTGCACCGCCTTTGGCGAAATCGATACACTCTGCACCGGTTCTGTTACTGCAGGTGTCATCTGCACCACCGAAGCAGAAGCAGCGCGATAATCTTCCGGAACCTCTGTTTTTTCCTGCTGATTCCGATAAAAGCCCACTCCAGCCACAAGAACTGCCAATGCCAGACACACCGTAGCCGCATAAGAAAAAAACCAGAAGTTTTCTCTTCTCCCTGTTCCTCCGGATTTTTACTATCTATGATCTTTCTGAAATTTCTGACAGCCCTGTCCTCCACTTTCTCGGATGCTTCTCCGCCCTCTTTCTGGCTGCGTTCAATCATATACGTCTGCATCTGAGAATTTTTCTCATAATAAATATAATACCCGCTCAGTTTTGCCATCATGCCGCCATCATAACGGAAAAAGGCATCCTCCCGTTCTCCAGGATCCATCAGCATCAGGATCTTTTCCCCTCCGAAATGTCTGAGATGTACTTTCACAAAAAGCTCCGTGATCTCCATTGCTATCTGAGGCTGTGCAAAAAACCATCCCACGATCTCCTGCTCCGGAAAATACTGATCCTTATCCTCCTGCAGTTTCTGCCAGAGTTTTTCCGAAAAGTCAATATGTTCTGCCGCAGCCTCCATGCCGTCTGCTGCAATGGCACCTTTTATAAAAATACAGGTCATATCTGCAGTCCATTGAATTTCACCTGTAAGTACCGCCACACTTCCCTGGCCTTCCGGCTTTTCATCTTCTGCCAGGCTGCAGAGAAATGTGTATACATAATCTTCTATATAAATCCTGTAATCTCCGTTCGCCAGCCCGATCTGCCTTACATTTCTAGGCATGGAAAACGATTCCTGTGCGGTTTCCTGTTCTGTTGTGTCCTCCTTATAAATGACTTCTATCATCTCATATCACTCCTTCTGTCCAAGCATAGCACAGTAAAAATGCGGATTTTAGCAGAATGTAAGAGTCTGTCCACAGAATTTAGCGACAGATTCCGCACCATGCATATTTTTCCTTTTTTCAGGATATGATAGAGTGAAAAAAGAATCGAGGTTTCTCATGGCTTTTTACATTGATGCCGAAAAAAACGGTTCATCCGGCGAGATTGCTTATCTTCTGAAAAAATGCATTCTTCACTGTCCTAAAAAATGGACCGAGATCGTGTTTTTATGCATTGGCAGTGATCGTGTTACCGGAGATTGTTTAGGCCCATATATCGGACACCTTCTTCATCCTCATGAAACCGGACATATTTTTGTCTACGGCACTCTTTCCTGCCCGGTCCATGCCCTGAACCTAGAAAAAACTTCATCGCTTATCACAAGGCTTCATCCACACGCCCTTGTGATCGCCATAGATGCTTCTCTTGGACAAAAAAAACACCTGGGCTATGTGACCATTGGAAATGGTGCACTTTACCCAGGTGCTGGTGTTCAGAAAGATCTTCCACCTGTAGGGGACATCCATATCACCGGCATTGTAAATACTGCCGGAATCATGGAGCAGCTTACCCTGCAGACTACCCGGCTCTCCACCGTGGTAGCACTTGCAGATGTGATCGCCTGCGGGATCCTTAAGATACTTCCTGCAGAAACAGACTTATCCCCTGTTGATCTTGATTATGCGAACTCCTTGATCTGCTTATAGATACCCTCTGCATCGAGACCGTATTTATGAAGAAGCTCTAATGCCGGACCGGACTCACCGAATACATCATGGATTCCGATACGTTTAACCGGTACCGGTGCCTTCTCAGCCAGGCACTCGCATACAGCTCCGCCAAGACCGCCGATGATGGAATGCTCCTCAACAGTTACAACCTTGCCGGTTTCTTTGGCAGCTGCAACAACAAGGTCCTCATCCAGAGGCTTGATGGTATGGATATTGATCACTTTTGCATCGATTCCGTCTGCTGCAAGCTTCTCAGCTGCTTCAAGAGCCGGTGCAACGCAAAGTCCGTTTGCGATGATGGTAAGATCTTTTCCCTCGCGGAGAACGATGCCCTTACCAAGCTCAAATTTATAATCCGGTCTGTCATTGATAACCGGAACAGCAAGACGTCCGAATCTCATGTATACCGGTCCCTGATGCTCGTAAGCAGCAGCAACCATAGCTTTTGCTTCGATATCATCAGAAGGACTTGCAACGACCATGCCCGGAATCACTCTCATCAGGGCAAAATCCTCCAGGCACTGATGTGTGGCGCCGTCTTCACCTACAGAAATACCGCCGTGAGTTGCTCCGATCTTTACATTCAGCTTCGGATATCCGATGGAGTTACGAACCTGCTCATAAGCACGTCCTGCTGCAAACATTGCAAAAGTACTTGCAAAGGGAACCTTACCTGTGGAAGCGATTCCTGCTGCAATACCCATCATGTTGCACTCTGCGATACCGCAGTCAATGTGACGCTCCGGGAATTCTTTTTTAAACATACCTGTCTGTGTAGCTGCAGCAAGGTCAGCGTCAAGAACGATAAGATCCTCGTGTTTTTTTCCTAGTTCTATGAGGGCACTGCCGTAGCTTGCTCTCGTTGCGATTTTCTTTACTTCTGACATAATGCTTCACCTACCTTCTCCAGATCTTCCATTGCCTGTGCATACTGCTCGTCATTCGGAGCTTTTCCGTGCCAGCCTACTGCGTTCTCCATGTAGGAAACGCCTTTACCTTTTACTGTTTTCATGATGATAGCTGTCGGCATACCCTTTGTAGCTCTTGCCTCATCAAAAGCAGCCTTCAGCTGATCCATATCGTTGCCGTCCGCAACATTGATCACATGGAAATTGAAAGCTTCGAATTTCTTGTCGATCGGATACGGGGAGCATACATCTGCAATGTCACCATCGATCTGAAGTCCATTGTTATCTACGATCACAACCAGGTTGTCCAGTTTACGGAAGCCTGCGAACATAGCTGCCTCCCACACCTGGCCCTCCTCGATCTCACCATCACCCAGCAATGTATATACTCGATAGTCATCATTACTGAGTTTGGCAGAAAGAGCCATACCTGCTGCTGCAGAGATTCCCTGACCAAGAGAACCACTGGACATATCAACGCCCGGAATATGCTTCATATCCGGATGTCCCTGAAGATAGGAGCCCAGATGACGAAGTGTTTTCAGATCCTCTTTTGGAAAATATCCTCTCTCTGCAAGTACAGAATAGAGTCCCGGTGCTGTATGTCCTTTAGAAAGGACAAAGCGGTCACGGTCTGCCTTTTTAGGATCCTTCGGATCGATGTTCATCTCTTCAAAATATAAATAGGTGAACACGTCTGCTGCAGAAAGGGATCCGCCCGGATGGCCGGCCTTTGCTGCATGGACTGCTGTTACGATATCCTTGCGGACTTCGTTGGCAACTTTCTGAAGTTCTAACTTATCCATGTTATAAATGTCTCCTTTTTAGTGCCCTGCTGTTCACAGGGAATTTGTATATAAAAGAGGTTTCGATCACTCACCGAATACTGCCTTGTAATCAGCCTGAAATTTAGCGATACCTGCATCTGTCAGCGGATGATGTGTCATCTGCTCAATTACCTTGAACGGTACCGTAGCGATATCTGCGCCTGCAAGTGCACATGCAGTTACATGCATTGGATGACGAACGCTTGCTGCGATGATCTCTGTCGGGATATCTGCAACTGCAAACATCTCAGCGATCTGCTGGATCAGCTCAACGCCATCTGTGGAGATGTCATCCAGTCTTCCAAGGAACGGAGATACATATGTAGCACCTGCTCTTGCTGCAAGAAGTGCCTGGTTAGCAGAAAAGATCAGAGTAACGTTTGTCTTGATCCCCTCAGAGGAAAGAACCTTAACTGCCTTCAGTCCCTCTGTTGTCATAGGAATCTTAACAACCATGTTCGGATGGATCGCTGCGATCTCACGTCCCTCACGGATCATTCCCTCAGCATCTGTTGTGGTAGCTTTAACCTCACCGCTGATCGGTCCGTCAACGATCGTTGTGATCTCTTTGATCACCTCGTTGAAGTCTCTTCCTTCTTTGGCGATCAGAGACGGGTTTGTTGTAACTCCACAGATAACTCCCATGTCATTTGCTTCTCTGATATCCTCTACTTTAGCTGTGTCGATAAAAAATTTCATTGTTTTTTCCTCCTGTTTACGTTCGTTCTTTTTCTTGATGATTCCATTATAACAAACTCATTGCGGGGGTCAAGGCACCTGCTTTTTATTAATAAATCCTTTATTAATAAAATAACATTTTATTAATAGTGCCTGTCAATTTTTTCACCCAAAACAGCTTCTTTCCATTTTCCTCAATTCGAATATCGCCGTAATTATCGTAGCTAACAAGGTTTCTATTCAAATGTGTCATGGAAACTCTCTCTATATATTATTATTAATAATTTTTGCGCCATTATTTATTTTTCTGTTCATCAGACTGGTTTCTGTCCAGTCTTGCATACCCCGTCGTGCGGCGCGTGATCAGCTTCGGGGTATATTCGATATTATACAGGCTGGCAGGTCTTTCATCCAGGTAAAATTTATCATTCATGTCGATCTTACGGATGATGATGTCACAGGCATCCCTTCCCTTCAGCGCAACAAAATGATCAATGGTTGTCAGGGAGATCCTGCGGATGCCGGAATAAAAAATATTGTCGCATCCTATGACAGAAACATCCTTCGGAACGTGTATCCTCATTTCATGCAGCGCATCAATGGCGCCTATGGCCATCATGTCATTCTGTCCTGCGATAGCCGTAAATTTCTTTCCTTCCTGGAGAAGCTCCATGGTCAGCTCGTAGCCCATGGCATACTCGGAATCCATCCGCGGGATCTTTCTGTCATTGGACTCATCTGCCGCCTTGATGAGCACATGATCCTTTTTTCCCTCTTTTTCAAACTCGCGGACAAAGCCCTCCACACGCTTGGAGCGCTGCCACTGCCGTCTGGTAAGTGGCGGCGTGATAAATGCCACATCCGTGTGCCCCAGATCAAGAAGATGTCTGGCCATCAGCCTTCCTACCACTGTGTTGTCCTGATTGATAGCATCTACCGTGGTTGTTTTTTCCTTGTTGCTGATGATGACCAGCGGTGTTTCTTTTGCGATCTTTTCTACCTGATGCTGGAAATCCGGATGAGGATTGCAGGTATAGATGATCCCTGCCGGCCGCATAGTCTGCATCATACGGAGATATTTTTCTTCCAACCCCGCATCGCGCTGGGTGTTGCAGATAAATACCCCATATCCCTGCTCATTGGCCACAGCCTCGATCCCTTGAAGCAGCAGTACATAATAGGGACTGGTGAGTGTGGGGCAGAAAACAACGATCAGCTTTTCTTTTCTGTCAGCTTTGTGTTTCCGACGTCCGGGAAGCTCATAGCCAAGCTCTCTGGCCGCCTGCTCCACCCGCTCCACAGTTTCTCTCGAAAAAGAAACATTATATTTCCGGTTCAGCACCATGGATACCGTTGCCTGGGAAACTCCTGCGCGTGCTGCCACATCCGATGAGGTTGCTTTCTTTTTTGCCACCAGTCTCACCTCCTTTATAATCTGGGGAAATTTCCTGGCTGCTTATCACTTTTTGCAATCCCTCAGGGAATTTTTCACCTGATCCGGTTATAGTTCCACTCTTCCTTCCAGTGCCCGGAGAAGTGTCACCTCATCAATATATTCCAGATCACCGCCCACCGGAACTCCGCTGGCGATACGGCTTACTTTGATCCCGGTCGGTTTGATCAGCTTACTGATGTACATAGCTGTCGTTTCGCCTTCAAGACTGGAATTGGTTGCCACAATAACTTCCTTTACATCCCCCTGAAGGCGCTTCATCAGTTCCTTCAGTTTGATATCATCCGGCCCGATCCCAAGCATCGGGGAAATCGCACCATGAAGTACATGATATACACCATCAAATTTACCTGTTTTCTCATATGCTGCCAGATCCCTGGTATTCTCAACCACCATGATCGTGCTGTGATCCCTTTTGGGATTGGCGCAGATCGGACAAAGCTCCTGATCTGTCAGCGTGTAACAGCACTTACAGTACTGAACATTCTGCCTTGCATCGGTAATGGAGGCGGTCAGCTGCTCCACCTGGTCCTTTGGCATATTCATGATATGAAATGCAAGACGCTGGGCAGATTTGGCTCCGATCCCCGGAAGATGGGAAAGCTGCTCAATAAGTTTATTGATATGGCTGCTGTAATATTCCATCAGAAAGGAAGACCTCCGCCAAGACCGCCAAGGCCGCCTGTGAGTTTGGACATCACTGCTGCTGACTCGGACTCAACCTGACGGAGCGCCTCATTTGTTGCTGCCGCGATCATGTCCTCAAGCATCTCGATATCATCCGGATCTACCGCTTCCTCGGAAAGTGTGACCTTTGTTATTTCACGTTTACCGGAAACTGTAACGGAAACAGCTCCGCCGCCTACTGTTGCTGTAAACTCTTTTTCCTCAAGAGCTTTCTGGTTTTCTTCCATCTGACGCTGCATTTTCTGCGCCTGTTTCATAAGATTATTCATATTTCCCGGCATACCCATGCCAGGAAATCCACCTCTTTTTGCCATAATACTTTCCTCCTGTTTTTTGTTTACGGATTTATGACTCCTCATCCGGGTCTTCTTCCACTACGATATCCATGTGGATATTCTCCCGAAGTGCATCGTCTACTGTGATCTGCGCGAGATTGGTGTGCTGATGTTTGTTGGCTACCAGCATATGTATCTCCACGCTTTTGCCTGTCCGGGCAGCAATAATGTCCTGAAGCTCTTTCTTCGCCTCCGGATTGTCTACATAATTCATCCCCAGAAAATCCTGGAATTCCACATAAAGGATGGGATCTCCTGTCTCTCCGTTATACTTGGGGACTGCACGCTGCAGGGACTGCTTAAAAAGTCCGGTAGTCTGACCCACGATGGCACGCCAGCCTGCCACGATCTTCTGAAGATCCTCAGGAGCTGCCTTCTGTGGTTTCTGCTGCTGTACCGTTGCTGTACCGGTCACTGCCGCCCCCGGTTCCCCGGCTCCACAGGCCTCGCTCTCCCGAACGATCACCTGCTGCACAGGCCGTTCCTCCATCTGCTTTTCCAGGACACGAAGCCTGTCAAGAACAGAGTCCAGATTTGTCTCCATGGCCGGTCTGCACAGCTTGATCAGTGCGATTTCCACCAATACACGCTTCTGGCTTGCAAAACGGATCTGATTGGACAGATCGGAAAAAATACGAATGTAACGCATCAGCGTCTCCACATCTGTCATCCCGCTCTCTTCCTTCAGAAGCTTCAGATTCTCAGAAGAAACATCAATGGCTTCCTCCGGATTTTCGGAAGTCTTCACAAGCAGAAGATTTCGCATATACCAGGTAAAATCTGATACAAACTGTCCCAGCTCCCGGCCGCCTGTGATCAGGTCCTCCAGCACATGAATGGAACCTGTCACATCGCCGGAAAGAACCTTTCGGAGAAGCCTGCTGAATACCTCTGTATCCACAGCTCCCAGAACATCCAGGACTTTATCATAAGTAAGCACCTGTCCCAGATAAAAGGAAATACACTGATCCAGAAGACTCAGGGCATCTCGCATGGACCCGTCGCCTTTTTTTGCCACATAGCGTACAGCCTTCTCCTCTGCTTCCACCCCTTCTGCTGTCAGAAGCTCGGAAAGTCTGGCAGCAATGGTATCAATGGATATCCGGTGAAAGTCATAGCGCTGACATCTGGACAGTATTGTGATCGGTATCTTGTGGGCCTCTGTAGTCGCCAGGATAAAAATAACATAAGAAGGCGGCTCCTCCAATGTTTTCAGAAGAGCATTAAATGCACCTGTTGAGAGCATATGCACCTCATCGATGATATAAACCTTGTATTTACCCTCTGTTGGACGATAAGCCACTTCCTCACGGATCTCACGGATGTTATCAACACCGTTGTTGGAGGCTGCATCGATTTCGATCACATTCATGGCAGTTCCCGCCTGAATGGCCTTGCACATGGCACATTCATTGCAGGGGCTGCCATTTACAGGATGTTCACAGTTTACTGCCTTCGCCAGGATCTTTGCAACCGTAGTTTTTCCGGTACCACGCGTTCCGCAGAACAGGTATGCGTGTCCGATACGGTTCGCCTTGATCTGGTTGGTCAGTGTTGTCACAATATGATCCTGTCCTTTTACATCGTCAAAATTGTCGGGACGAAATTTACGGTAAAGAGCAGTATAACTCATAAAACTCTCCTTCTCTTCGCCACAGTCGCCGCGGAAAGACTCCCGCGGCGGCCAGATGACTCATAATTCATTAATCGCCAAAACTGATTCCGATCTGTTTGGCTGCTTTTACAAGCTGATCCTTTGGAGATACCATCTTCAGCTTGCCTGCGCATTCAGCAAGAGGAACCCTCTTGATCTTGCCGTTGATGACACCGATCATAACACCGTATTCCTCATCCATGATCGCCTGCGCTGCACCGGCACCGATCCTTGTGGAAAGAACGCGGTCATATGCACATGGCTCTCCGCCTCGCTGCATATGTCCCGGAACTGTGATACGTACCTCACTTCCGGTCACCTGCTGGATCTGGTCTGCGATCTCATAGGATACAGACGGATATTTCTTCGCTCTTTCCGCAAGCTTTTCTTTGTATTTTTTCTTCGGAAGCTCTGCATCTTCTTTTGAGATAGCTCCCTCAGCTACTGCAAGAATGGTAAAACGCTTGCCTGCCTTGTTACGCTTCTGGATGGCTTCTACAACCTTATTGATATCGTATGGGATCTCCGGGATCAGGATCACATCTGCTCCGCCTGCAACACCGGCATTCAGTGTAAGGCTTCCGACCTTATGTCCCATGATCTCAACAATAAATACACGTCCATGAGATGCAGCTGTTGTATGGATGCAGTCAATGGCATTTGTTGCGATCTCCAGAGCGCTCTGGAAGCCAAAGGTCATATCTGTACCCCAGATATCATTATCAATGGTCTTCGGAAGATGGATGATATTCAGGCCTTCCTCGCGGAGAAGATTGGCGGTTTTCTGCGTTCCGTTTCCGCCGAGGATCACAAGACAGTCAAGACAGAGCTTATAGTAAGTCTGTTTCATGGCCTCAACCTTGTCCAGTCCCTTCTCATCCGGAACCCGCATCAGTTTGAATGGCTGTCTGGATGTTCCGAGAATAGTTCCGCCCTGAGTCAGGATTCCGGAAAAGTCCCTGGCTGTAAGCATACGGTATTTCCCGTAGATCAGTCCCTTATATCCGTCATCAAATCCATAAACCTCAAGGTTCTCAACGCTGTTGCTCAGACCCTTTACAACGCCTCTCATGGTTGCGTTCAGTGCCTGACAGTCACCACCGCTTGTCAGCAGACCGATTCTTTTAATCATAGCGTCCTCCATTCTGTGCCCTCTTATGTGCACATTTTATTTGTTGCTGTCTGCATATAAGACAGATATTCCACCTGACGTATTTCTGCAGAACAACTACTGTATCCTCTCTTTTCACAGAGTTTTACACAATATAATATTATAAAGCATTTTCAGGCAGTGTACAATAGCCAAAAAAGCACGAAAACAGCGAGTGTATTGATTGACTTTACCTGTATCTCATCGTAAAATAAAATTATCAGTAACTTTCGTATGTTTACAGAAAATTTTCATCTAGAAAGGAGAGTCCTATGAAAAAATTTCTCAAAAAACTATCCTGCGCTTTATTAGCCGCAGCCATGGTATGCGCCATGACTCCTCTCGCCGCCAGTGCAGCGATCAATTATTCCAAAACCCGGATCGTTTATATGCCCACATCCGGAAAGGACCTGGGATACGATGAGATCTCGATCAGTAATATTCCTGCTAAACAGAACATTCTCAAATCCAATGTTAAAGTAGTCAGCGGAGGATCTGTGATCGCACTGGATTACTTCGGTTCCAGCAGATTCAAAAGTACCACGGAGGCTTTCCGCAAGGGTGCAAAACCGTACACTCACTCCGATCATTTCTACAATATCGGTTTTGCCGTTAAAAAGCCCGGAACCGGAAAGATTTCCTTCAAGGTCGGAAACAAAACCTATACTTCCACCATCAAGGTGCTTCGTTATGTCAACCCGTTGAAATCCGTCTCCATCACAGGTGTAAAAGGCAATCTTGCCGGAAAATTCAAAAGCTCCGGCCATAACGCCTTTCGTTACGCCAACAAGACACAGAAGAATGCTGTCATGAAATGCACCGCTGCAAATGGCTGGAAGATCACAGGCGTTTCTTTCAACAACAACCGGACCCATACACAGTATAGTACCAATTACAACGCCCCTAACAGCGGGGCTTCTTCTTCCACGCTCCATATCGGAAATCTTTCCGCGAAGCAGTCCGCCTATATCAGCTTCACCCTTCGCAACACCAAAAACGGGGCGGTACAGTACTGTACACTTAATATGAACTGATTTATTTCGGTCTGTACCTTGACAAATCCGGTTTCAGAGTCTATAATTAAATTCCGCGCAGCCGGGGAGATAGCGGTGCCCTGTACCTGCAATCCGCTACAGCAGGGGTGATGCCAATCTGAGGCTTGTATCTTGCAGAGCAGCCCTTTATAAGTGGCGTTGACGTCTGGGTCTTACGCAACAGGAATCTGTGAACCGTGTCAGGGCAGGAATGCAGCAGCACTAAGCAGAAGCTCTTGTGTGCCGTGAGGGTGCCTGGGCTGAGTTAACTGTAAAGGTAACGTCTGTGAGACCATTCCGAGGTGCGGCGCGCGTAAAAAAGGTTATAATATATGATCTCTATATAAACAGCATTCCCGCCGGGTCCGTCATTTATGACTGATCCGGCGGGATTTTTTGTGCTATTATTTTATTTACAATATCCGGCAACTACCTGATTAATCAGCTTGCCGTCTGCCTTTCCCTTCAGATCTCCCATAACTGCCTTCATGATCTGGCCTTTATTTCCTGTTGCCAGAACATCTGCAAATTTCTCCTCGATATAAGCCTTGATCTCTGCTTCATCCATCTGCTTCGGAGCATATTTCGCAATGATATCATATCTTGCCTGATACTCCTCTTTCAGATCTGTACGTTCTGCAGGGCAGGTGTCGATCTGCTCTTTTGCTGTTTTCAGCTCTTTCAGGATAACTTTGTCTACAAGCTCTCCTTTGATGTCATCACGGCATCCCTCATCAATGGCAGCGTTTTTTTACTGCTGCGATCAGTGCGGAAACTGCTTCCTTTGTTACCTTATCTTTGGCCTTCATTGCTGCTACCATGTCTTTTCTTAAAGCTTCAAGTTCCATTTTTTGTTCCTTCCATTTTCTGTCGTTCCTGTATCAACGACTTTCGCTTGGTCTGAATGGATTTTCTGTCTGTAATAGTGAAATCCATTTATGATTTTATTTTGATATTTTCACAGGATTCTGTCAAGAGTAAATCTCCCGGGACTTTTCTTTCTATTCCGCTCTCTCTGACTGTGTCTGCCCGGCAAGGCGCTCTGCTTCCTGCTTCTTCAGGATTTTTGCCTGCTTCTTTTTCTCCCGCAGTTCCCTGAAAAATGTGGAAAGCATTTCGGAGCATTCCTCTTCCAATACCCCTTCTGTGATCTTTACCTGATGATTAAAGCCTTCGATCTGAAGAAGATTCATCACAGATCCGGCACAGCCTGCTTTCGGGTTCATACAGCCGATCACCACCTCATCGATCCTGGACTGTACCAGTGCACCGGAACACATCTGACAAGGCTCCAGCGTTACATACATGGTGCATCCCTCCAGACGCCAGTCTCCCAGCTTTTTACTAGCCTTTCGGATAGCATTAAGCTCTGCATGAGATAAGGTATTTTTATCTGTATTGCGACGATTGTAGCCTCTGGCTATGATCTTTCCCTCATGCACGATCACGCAGCCGATCGGCACTTCCTCCAATGCACGGGCCTTTTTTGCCTGGCGGATCGCCTCTTTCATAAAACGTTCCTGATCTGTCACGTTTTTACTCCTCCTGTAACTTCACATTCCGGAAAAAGCTCCGGGATTCTATCTGTTCATACTAAGACTGCTCTCAGCCTTCTGTCCGTTCGATTATAACTTTTCAAATATTCCATGTCAATCTGCTGCAAAACAGATATTCGCACACAGCCAAAAACGCCACAGAAATTTCCACACTAATTTCTGCAGCGTTTTTTTTATTGTATAACAGAAAAACGCAGACAACGGAAGCTCTCGCGAACTCCATTGTCTGCGTCAATGAATGCATTATATCTGCTTTTTTCCGGAAAGTCAAGCAGCCAGATTATTTGTGAAGTGACTCACCATTGGTAGCGATCACATCTTTATACCAATAGAAGGATTTTTTACTTATAACGGTTCAGTGTACCTGTTCCATCGTCGTTGCGGTCCACGTAGATGTAGCCGTAGCGTTTTTTCAGCTCTGCTGTAGATGCACTGACAAGGTCAATGCAGCCCCAGGAGGTGTAGCCCATAAATTATATGTTTTTTTTCTTCCATGAGCAAGTCCCCATCTCTGCTTACTGCTTTTCGCAACTCCGCAGGAAACTTACTTGATTCAGTCAAAAAGGCTTGCAGCTTTTCTCGGGGGAGAGTATGCTTGTAGTATCATAAATAAGAGAAACAAGGGGATTTTCCTATGAAAATATGTGGATTTAACAAAACAACCCTGCTGGATTATCCGGGAAGGGTAGCCTGTACCATATTCTTAGGCGGCTGCAACTTCCGCTGCCCATTCTGCCAGAATGGAACTCTTGTCGTGGAGCCTGACACCCAGCCTGAATATTCCCAGGAGGAAATCCTGGCTTTTCTAAAAAAAAGAAAGGGGATTCTCGATGGCGTCTGTATTTCCGGCGGTGAACCCACACTTGCACCGGAGCTGCCGGAATTTCTCAGCAGGATCAGGGAGCTGGGCTATGATGTGAAGCTCGATACCAACGGTTCCCGCCCCTCCGTGGTAAAAAATCTCGCAGCAGCTGACCTGATCAACAAGGTTGCCATGGATATCAAGGCCTGTCCTTCCAACTATCCTGTGCTTACCGGTGTACATGCTGATCTGGATGGGATCCGGGAAACTGCCGGATGGCTGCTGGACGGACACCTTGATTATGAATTTCGTACAACAGTTGTGAGGGAACTTCATTCCGAAAAAGATTTTCAGGAGATCAGCCGGTGGTTAAGCGGTGCAAAAGCTTATTATCTCCAGGCTTACCGGGATTCCGACGGAGTTCTGATACCGGGATTCTCTGCCTGCTCCGAGGAAGAAATGAAAAACTACCGGGATATCCTGTCTCAGACGATCCCGGTAGTAGAAATTCGTGGTATGGAGCTGTGATCTGCGGATTTGCAAAACTGTTTGCTTATCTGCATGGATGCCGAAATTTTTCTGATCAGATGTTAATAAAACAGTACCAGTATCCTCCCTTTCCGCCTGGGATATGAATATCCGGACATTCCTTAAAGTAGGGAAAGCCAAACATATTGGCCATAAACCGTTCCTGCTGGCTGTATCCACCGGGTACTCCCAGTATGTACTGTCCCCGGGGATTTCTGCACAGCAGAAGATGGCCGAAATTCTGATATCCGTACATGACAAAACGGTTGCTGCAGAAGCAGCCGTTTTTTCTGCATAAGGCACTGCAGTCCGATGGTCTGATCTTGCGGCAGTCTGTGAAATAGCCGTCGTTAAAGGGATCATCACAGGGTATTCCCGGAAGTGGACGAGATGGCTCCGGTCGCGATGGTTTCGGCGGATGCGGTGACGGCTGGCCTGGCCGTGGTAGTTCCGGCGGATGCGGTGACGGCTGGCCTGGTCGTGGTGGTTCCGGCGGATGCGGTGGCTCCGGCGGATGCGGACTGGGAGCCTGATATGAATTTCCGGTTTCCGATGTCTTTAATACATCCTCCTGAATCTCCTCCACCGTCATGATCCTGTCTGACTCCTTCTGATTTTCCTGCACTTCTGGCAAGGTTCCATCTTTTTGATTTTCTTCTTCCTTTTCTTCCCGCTCTCTGCCTGTTTTCTCCGCCGCCTTCTGATATTCCGTTCCTGTTTTCTCCGTTTCCTTCCGAAATTCCGTTTCTTTTTCTTCCACTCGCGGAAATTCTCCGGCCGGATCGGCTGATCATCCCATTCCGTTCCCCAGAATCCGCCGGCATCGGAGATCAGAAGCAATCCTCCAAGCTCCTGAAGACTTTTTCCCATGCCTCCAATATCCCCTGTATCCGTCTCCAGTGCGCACTCGATCCGTTCCCGCCCGGTAACACAGTTTCCGATCAAAATACCATCCATCAGCCCTTCCTGCCGCACAAACCCATACACTCTGCACCGACTTCCAGGCTCCAGTCCAACGCAGCGCAGATGAACCTCCACACGGCATTTCCTATCTCTGGCCTCCACCCTCACATAACCGCTGCTGCTATCTTTTTTTCCTTTCCGATACTCGTACACATACGCAACAAAACGCTGATATCCAGCCAACGCACGTCCCTCCGGTATTTCGGTTTCGTTAATATATATGAAGATCGAGAGAAATCATTCCATCAACTGAAAAAAGCTCCAGGATGTACAAACATAAAAAAGAACCCCTCAACCAAGGGATTCTCAAGCTGTTAGTCGAAGCGACAGGATTTGAACCTGCGACCTCTGCGTCCCGAACGCAGCGCTCTACCAAACTGAGCCACGCTTCGTTATTCTGTTTCAGTTGTTTGTGTATTGCTCAACTGCAAGAGCTATTATATTAGAGTTTCTGTACTTTGTCAATAGAAAAAATTAAAATTTTTCAAAAAAATCGAATTTTTTCTTTTTTCCTGCTTCGGGCATGCATTTTCGCAGACCCGAAGCAGTTTTGGGAAAGGTTCTTTATAACATATCAAGTATATTCAAGTGAAATATATGCTTATTTCACTGTAACTGTTACCTTTTTTGTGATTCCGTTGCTGCTTACATAGATAACAGCTTTTCCTTTTTTCACACCTTTAACAACACCTTTGCTGCTTACAGTAGCAACTTTTGTATTGCTGCTTCTGTAGGTGATCTTTGCCTTTGAAGTAGCAACTGCCTTGATGGCTGTTGTTTTCTTTGCTTTTACACTTACAGCTGTTTTGGATGTGATCTTCAGGCTACCTTTTTTACTGTGATCCTGCAGGTTGCTTTGTAGCTTCCGCATTTTACTGTAATTGTAGCTGTTCCTGCTTTTTTTGCTGTTACTTTTCCGCCTGCGCTTACCACTGCAACGGATTTATTACTGCTTGTATAAGTAACTTTTCCGCTAACGCCTGTTTTTTTCACTTTGATCTGGCTTGTTCCACCCACAAATACAGTCTTCGCTGAAGCCGAAGCTTTTACAGACGGCTTCTTAACTGTGATCTTGCAGGTTGCTTTATAATTTCCGCATTTCGCTGTGATCACAGCTGTACCTGCCGCCTTTGCAGTTACCTTTCCATTTGCGGCTACAGCTACAACAGATGGTTTACTGCTTGTATAGGTTACTTTTCCGGTAACACCTGCGGTCGTTGCTTTCAGCGTCACTGTAGCTGGAGATCCTTTTACATAAAGCGTCTTCGCTGATGCATTCAGTTTTACAGATGGCGTTTTTACAGTAAGCTTGTACTGTGCAGTTTTTCCTGCTGCAGATGTTGCTGTGATCACGGCTGTTCCTGCTGCTTTCGCAGTTACTTTTCCGTTCTCGTCCACAGATGCAACCGTTTCATTATCGGAAGCGTATGTTACATCCTTGCAATTCTCGCCTGTTGCTTCAAGCTGTCTGGAGCTTCCGATATAAAGAACTCCTGAATTTTCTTTAAAAGCAATCGTTCCATACACCAGCTGAACAGAAACATCTGCATGACCATCACTGGAAACTCTTACTGTATAGGTTTCATTTTCCGGTCTCGCTACAGTGGAATCCAGAGCAACCACTCCATCTGTAGTTACTGCATCCTGTACAAGATATGTTGTCTCTGAAGCATGTCCGACACCTGTTGTATAGAAAACAGATACCTTCGGATTTTTGTATTTATCAAGATTTGCAAGCTTAACATGGGTGCTGTCCGTAAATTCCGGAGAAACAGCCATCTCTTCTGTTGCCTGCGGTTTAACATAAATACCATCTGCAAATTCATATACATACGCGCCGTCTGCCATAATGTACGTGATCTTGTTTACGGTTTTTCCCTCAAGACCTGTATCTTTTGCAAAGGCAACCTTATACACCTTCAGCCACATCTCGTTCATATGACGCATGCCATATTTTCCGCCGTCTGTTGTTTCCAGGATCATTCCCTGAATCCCGGAGTTAACTGCAAAATCGGAATCACTCTTTGTATTGCGGAGATATTTTGTGCTGGTTTCTTTTACATCAATCTCATAATCTCCCCAGCGAGAAGATGTTTTGAGTGTTGCCTCCGCATCTGTCACAGTTGCTTTTACATTAAATTTTGTAGCACTGTATGTTCCATCTGTATTCAGTGTTTTATACTGCCCAGACTCTACCGTCGGAGTACGTCCCAGGGTGATTCCTGCTGCTTCTGTATATACTCCGCTTTCCGGAAGTTCTCCCGCTTCTGAAAGGATCTGCGCCTCTACATACGTTTTTGCATCTGTAGCTACATTAACCTTTTTTACTCCTGCGATCTCATAGCCATTTTCTGTCAGATTCTGAACATCTGCATTTCCGAAAGCAGTGCTTTTTCTGGTTGTGGCAGATGTAACGGAATCATATTTGCGGCTCGTTGCATCTCCTGCATAAAATTCCTCGTATGACAGAGATGCCGTACCGTAAAGTGTTCCTGTCAGTGCCTGATGTCCATTTGCCACCTTATAATAAATATCTGTTCCCGGAATCTGTGTATATCCATCCACCGCTCCCTTTACCCAGTAATAGGAAACATTGGAAACCGTGATCGGCTGACCTGTCAGTGTGATATTTTTTTTCATATCCACATAATTATCGCTAGAGATCATAACCGTATAGATCTCATCCCCGGCCCTGGATACACTGCTGTCAAAGGTTACCACCCCGTTCTCTGCCACTGCATGATCTACAACATATGTTGTCTTTTTACCATGACCACTTCCTGTTGTGTAGTATACGGAAACCTTAGGATTTTCATATTTGTCAAGGCCATCTACTTTAACCTGAGTTGTATTTTCTTTTACAAAAGCCGCCTGTACCTTCATTCCTGCTTCAGGCTGTTTTTTCACAAGAGGAGCTTTGTCTCCGAACTCATATACATAGGAACCGTCCGGAGTAATATAAGTCACCTTTGATATTTTTTCCCCGATAAGCCCGGATCCTGCTGAAAACGCAAGTTCGTAGGGCTGTACCCAGATTTCATAGGTATGACGAAGTCCTACCTTCTTACCACTGGCAGTTTCAAGGATCACTCCCAGTGTATTTCCGCCTACAGCAAAATCACCCTGTCTGGAATTGCGAAGATATTTTGTGCCGGCTTCTTTTACCACCAGCATGTAATCACCCCAGATCGACGGTGCCTGGATCTGGGCGGATGCATCTGTGACCGTTGCTTTTACATCGAATTTTGTTGCACTGTATGTTCCGTCTGTATTCAGAGTTTTATACTGTCCTGTTTCCTGTGACGGCGCTTCATTCAGCGTAATATCTGCTGCCTCTGTATAGACACCCTCTCTCGGAAGCTTGGAAGCAGCTTTCAGCGCCTGTGCATCTACATAGGTTTCCGCGTCCACTGCAACACTTACATTCTTCACACCCTGGATCTGATATCCGGAAGAGGTCACCTCTGTGCTGTCCTCATTAGCAAAAATCTGATTTTTACTCGTTGTTGCCGAAGTGATAGCGTCATAGCTCTCCTGAGTGGTATCCCCGGCATAAAATTCCGAATAACTTAAAGTTGTCGTTCCGTACAGTTTTCCGTTCAGAGCTGTCTGCCCGTCTGCTACTTTTGCATAAACGCCTGTTGTTCCTATCTGTGTATATCCCTCTGCCGGCTGCATGGACCAGAGATATTTCACTCCTGCAACAGTGATCTCAGAAGCATCCTGAAGAACCTCGCCTGCTTCTGCCATAAATGCTTCTCCATCACCGAATGCCTCTTCTGTATCCTCCTGGATCTGCGGTTCCTCTTCCTGTTGAATCTCTTCTGCTGAAATTTCTGCTACTTCTTCCTGAATAGCTTCTGCATCACTTTCTTCCGGCTCTTCCGACTGAATATCAGCTTCACCAACTTCCAGCTGGTCCTGGGAAACCGACTCCTGATCCTCGTTCTCTCCTTCTTCCTGTGCTGTCTCTCCTTGTGTTTCTTCTGACACGTCACTAAAAACTTCCGCCTCAGACGCCATTGCCGTTACCGGCACTCCTGACGCGATCACCGCTGAACTCAGAACGAGTGCAGCTGACTTCTTAAAAAGCTTCCACTTATGCATACCTGTCCTCCTCTTTGTCTTTTATATTACACGACTTTATACCAGATCATGACCTTACAGCTGCTCTGGTTAATTGAAATTTCTTCTGCAGGATATTCAACATATGTCAGTTTCTGCAGAAGTGCTCTGTCAAGCACGCTTTAGTTTGTCTAAACTAACATGTCGTCATTTTATCAATGCTTAAATTATTTGTCTATACATATCTGGCAAAAAAGCCTCGCGGTTATTGTTGTTTTTTTCTCAACTAAAAATTGTTTTCAAAATATTTATATTATTATCTAATATTTCAAACAAAAAAAGTATATATTCCAAGACATCATTTCAGGAAATGCAACAGCCATTGCCATTTCCTCCGGCATTCTCAGATCATATACTTTTTTATATTTCTATATTTTTGCTTTCTTTTATGCCCAGCGGCTCTTCTGTTCTTCGCAGATACTGTTCCACTGGCAGTTTCCACA
>ENA-OQKC01000290-OQKC01000290.1-human-gut-metagenome-genome-assembly--contig:-NODE-290-length-22144-cov-3.922651_pt1 | contig 22144 bp, 18 predicted proteins | sample MGYA00242774_ERZ504790 | MGnify/ENA primary metagenome ERZ504790 (study PRJEB26092, sample SAMD00036419) | human gut metagenome | host: Homo sapiens | study: EMG produced TPA metagenomics assembly of...
GGTTTGTCATATATGCAAAGTTGAACTTGGTCATCAAAATAGAGTCAACAAAATAGAAACAAAAAGCAACACATAAGAAAATTGACATACCGTAACAACTACAAAAGAACGGTCAGGAAACCCCTTTGACGGTACAGTTGTCCAAATCCAATAAAATATATTATCGAAAAATGAAAACTCTATTTTTTTCTTTGAAAGAGGATGTATTACGTTTTATATTCATTGTATTGTGGTATCATTTTCCTTGTCTTAATATATGTTTTTTATGATTGGGCCTGACTTTCATTGGTTCACAATAATAAGGACGGTCAACTCTTGTTGCATCTGCGGGAGTAATAGTACCATGTATTTCTTCATAACTTGGCGGGGAAATATATGGACGTTTTGAAACACTGGTTATGAACCATAAAATACCAAGAGCAATTCCAACTGGAGGGCAATAAGCACCGATAATATAAATACCCGTGTTCACTCCCATATTTAATGCCGCCTCGGAAAAAGTCTGTTTACCAGAAATCCATAGTGCTGTATCAATAATAAGCCCTGCAAAATAGATTTTCCTACCTACACCTTTCGCAACTTCACCTTTTGTTGTATATACTCTATTGGGATTACGAACCAAAGTACCTTGTCTGTTTATCTGAATATACTTTTCTCCAATGACAATAGGTTTTTGAGATAATTGCTCAAAAGAATTTGCAATACCATATAAAGACAAAGCAGTAGTTCCCTTGTCTATCAGCCCCTCTAATGGTTGCAATCCACTTTCAATATTTTTCTCATCCTTTATCACTACCAATTCATAGAAAGGTGTGGAAAATGATTCAGTAGATGTGGTATCAGATGATATGACATAGCGAGACCGCCAAAATACACATCCTAAACCTTCAACATAACCATTATGTAATTGTCGATTTTGGCACATTGCCTCAAATTGCTGCAAAGTAATTTCCATTTCAGACCTTTTTATTATATGAACGAGAAATATTTGTCTAAAGTGGCAAATATACAACTCGTTAATGTTTTACTTATTCTTGATGATATTTACCGTCCAGTATTGTACCTTCATAGCAACCAATCCTTATGGCAAGCTGCATAAATAATGCTTTTTCTGTGAATATGCGATATAGCATGAGGCTAAAAGAGTATGGCTCCTTTGGCTTAACCCTCGTTCACTTTTACATTAAAGTGTGCAAGAGCTTGTCCGATTTCGCCACGCTATTGAGGATACTCATCTGATCGGACACCTATTCTTATCCAATACTCTTTCTTTTCTTTATTCAAATAAGTGAATAAATGATTTACAGATGGACATACATTATGCCCATCTGTAAATTCAAAATTATTCAATACTATTCTTGATGATATTCGCTTTCCCAAATAGCATCTTCCGGATTATCGCCTTTATGACCGGCAAGCTGTATCACGAAGCTTTTTGCCGGGAAATACGGTGTGATGTGGATGTCAAGAAGCACACGGTCTTTCTGATTCGGGTCTTGTTCAATCTTCATAACCTTGAAGCGTTCGATGAGCTTGTTCGGGCCCATTACACTATCGAGGAATTTCACAACCTGACCACGTAGATCTGCTTCCGTGCGAGTAGTCCAATTTTCAAATGCCCGACGGTTCAGGAAGTCAATCAGTACCTTCGTTATATAGTCGAATACACGAACTACGGAGTAGGTCTGCAAGCCAAGATTATCTCCATTAAATAATGTCTTGGCAGAGAAAGCCATAACCTTGCTGTACTCGTTCACCATCGGCACAAGACCCATACGTTCAAGCTCGGAAATCTCGCTCTTGCGAAGGTCGAAGCGTACACTTTCTACTTCATTAAGTCCACCAAATTTCTTTCCGGCTACTACCTGAGACATTAAGGTGTTGTATATTTTTCCGGCAAGTGAAGAAGATGGCGGAATATAAAGATTTTCTTCTTCTCCAACGCTTTCCTCTCTTTGACGACCAAGCAACCAGTTACAGGTCATAATAGTATTCGATTTGAACACATCTCCACTCGTATGATTGGCATTGAAGAATATATCTACTACATCGTCCGGAGTTTCAAGGTCTTGGAAGTCTGTAACAAGAAAAACCTTGTTCTCGTATGCCATTTTAGACCACTTATCCAAAATGGCATTTGAGCCTATATATCCAGGAACGACAAGCAAGGAGTAGTTGCGACGCAGGTCAAGACGGTCAAAATTCTGTTTGAGTTCGTTGCTAATGTGGTCAGCGAAAATGGTATTGTCCAAATCCTGAAGCTGCTCCATGGTCGCATTGACAATGGTGACATTCTTCACCTTATCACTTTCCGTGTTCTTGTAAAAGAACGCAATAGTGCGATATGCGCTTTCAAGTTCCCGTGTCCTGGCAAGAGCATTCTTCAAGTTATGATTAAGAAGGTTCTCGGCGTTTTCTGCGGTTTCTTTGGCCTTGTCCCGCATTTGTTCGGCAGTGTCATTCTCACGTAAGAGTTTGAGCCATACGCTTAAGCGATTAACCAAGGCCTTACGTTCATTTTCCCACTGTTCATCCGTGAGGAAGATGTTGCGACGGGCCTTTCGTGCCGGATTAAGATTGGAATACCCATCTATGATATTTTCAAGAAAAGCGAAGCCACCAAATTCTTTGAGTTTGTCTATTGCCGATGCAGATGACTTTTGCGCCTGTTGTGATACGACTTTCTGTGAGGTTGTCGTACTGGCTGTCTGTTGTTGAGTTTCCTGCTTCATCTTAGTAAAAGATTAAAGTTCTACTTTCTTTTGATTTGCCAGAATCTCCTCGATTGATGATTCAATCACGTCCATAATGGCATTTTTGACTTCCGGATTTTCAAGTGCTTTCTGTAAAGCGCGGTTGGAAGTAAGCTGGCGAGTTATTCTGACACCCTGCTCTTTCTCAATGTCAAGTTTACTCAAGAAATCACTCTTCTCTTTAATCTTCTTGGCTCCGAAGTCTCCAAGTCCGGTGAATGTCATGATTTCCTTGATTTCATTACCTTCCGCATCCACGTGGCATAAGTCAACTGTTGGTTCAAAACGTTGGAACACATCTTCAATGGTTTCCAAACCATACACGCTTTCCGGAGCCGCAGGAGCTTCATCTGTCAGTTTTTGAACTATCAAAGTTCGGTTGGAGGGGATTTCCGCGATGGATTCGTTCGCATCGACTTTTACTTCGTTGCCTCCAATTCCATAATTGTAGATTGCCATAGAATTTACTTTTTAATATCATACGTTTTTTTATAGCTCTCTCTTGGTTTTGTGACCGTGCGCAATATATGAATTGTTTCTGAAACCGTCAAATTTTTAGGAGCATTTTATTGGCATCTAACAAGGAAAAGAGTATATTTGCGAAATAGAATAAAATAAAAGAATAGTATGACTTACCTGAAAATGCCATTACAATTGCAATCGGCTGTTGCCAAGAAATTGCAAAGGTGTTCCTATCAGGAATCGATAGCCCAACACATCATGCTACTGATTCTTTCTCACCATGGGGAAGTTATCGGCCGAGAAGACTTTGGTTCCATGATATGGGACCTTGAGTTCAACCAACTTGTGAAAATCAGCGATTGGGAGGAAGGAGTAAAAAACTCCTTAATAAAAACGATAGAGAAATATGAAAAGAGACTACGGAATGTAGATGTGAACGTCACCCTTTTGGAAATAGAAGAAGAAAATATAGATAAAGTATCTCATATCCGAAGAAAGGCACAAATAACCGTGACCGGAATAATGGATAGAACCAACGAGAAATTCAGTTTTAACACCTCATTATATATAAGCCCTTTATCACAATAATCGAACTATGTCAGACAAGAAACAAATTGCAATAAAGGAACGAATATTAAAGCAGGCTATGGAGTTTTGGGGTGTATCCGATATACGCGATATGGACCCCGTGATAGATTTGCTGCTTGAAGTTTTTGCCCATGAGTCCAACAAGCTGCATCAAGAAATAGATCAGTCCGATTCACGGATACTTCACCGCCTGTCCAGAATACTCATAGGAAACAAATGGTCGCTGCCAAAGCCGGCCCATGCGCTTATGACTATTACCCCCAATCATGGGGAATGTTGCGAACTTGATGCCGAAGATCATTTTTATGCAGAGAAAAACATATTTGGCAAAGGAGATATTCAAGTCTTTATAACCCCTTTGTTTTCCTATAAACTGGTTGATGCAAAAGTCAAAGCAATCGCATACAACGATAGTATAAGGCATTCAACCGATAGCTTTAGCACTCCAACACGCTTCCTTGGCCCTAAAAACCGGATAGCGGATTATTGCGTCTGGGTCGGGCTGGATGTGTCTAAAGAAGTCCTGCAAAAAATGGACTCTGTAATGTTTTGTATCAAGCCTTCCGATATGGGTTGCTTCCGTTTATGAATATGGCTTTCTTCTATGACTGCACAGGAAACCGATTGAATACAAAAACAGGCCTTCATGTTGAAGATCCATATAGTAATGCGCACTACTTTGATGAAATCCGCGATTTTTATAGTGACCTATATTTTAATGTGAGTATAAAAGATGCTTCCAAAGAGAAACATTCCTACCGGGAAATGTTTCCCGGTTATGTGGCCGACTGCGAGGTCCCGGATGACTCTGAGAATCTCTTTTGGGTCAAGATAGTCTTTCCGGAAATATTCACGAAAGAAAGTCTTGAAAATCTGGAAGTATATTTGAACACATTTCCGGTTGTAAACAGACAAATCGTTTACAAACAGCATAATTTCCGTTCCACCGGACGAATTATACCCCTGAAATGTCCGGACCGTACACAATTCTTGAACATACGCTCGTTTCAAGACAACAAAGGCCGGGAATATGTAAACCGACTGAACCAGTATGAGGAAAATCCGACAGGTATATTCAGCCTGTATTTTGGCGACCTTGAACGATTTGATTCGGACAGTGCCCGCTCACTAATTTCAAAAGTGTTACAATTAATGAAAGAAGACGGGAGTGCTTTTGCCTCAATGAATCCGGATGCACTTTCGACGCAGCTCAAAGAGTTGTTCAACAAGATAAATGATATAGAGAAAGGATTGGAGGCCACGCTAAAAGGAGATAACAAAATAAAGGCCTTTGTTTTAAGTGTCCCCCAAAAGGATGCGACCAATGCCGAGATAAAATATTGGGTGACTTCCGGTTCTCTGGCGAACGGTTTCAATGAACGCACACTGATACAACAATTCAACATAGAAAAATATGACGCTTCAGGCATCATGTTGCGCACTTGTATGCAAGGAGGAACAACGCATGATAGCGAACAGGAACTTATTAATAGTTTAAGGTACGGTCTGTTGTCCCGGGAACGGATTATATCTAAAGAAGACATCAAAAGCTACTTGTTGCACAAGCTGGGAAAACACGTTGAATCAGTCGAAGTCGGTAATGGCGTGACTATATCTCCTGACAGCAAAAAAGGATTAATCAGAGTGACAGAGGTCAAGATAAAGTTTGGACAATTTGATAAAGATGAAATTCCCAATCTGGAAGAATTGGCCCATTATCTTGAAAAAGATTTGACTGAACGCTCTGTATGTAATTCAAACTATAAAATCAAATTCGTATGAATGATAGCAATTATAGCCCAAGTTTGGTGTCTGCCCTTAAGATAGCAAGAGGAATGGCACTTCAAGACAAGCATAACACGTTCGGCGTGTCACATCTTGTCATGGCCATGTTTGCAGAAAACACGGGTCTAAAGGAAATTTTATCCTCGATGCAGAAGGATGTCGGCTACATAATGGAATGGTTTGACACCCACCGCGAAATGTATAGGTCCAGTGGCACTTCCACAGAAGAAGTGGAACCTGATGAAGAACTGTCAAAGGTTTTGGATGAATCCGAACGGTCTAAAATTAAATTAGGAGCGGATTCCATAGACTCCATCTGTGTGTTTACCGCCATATTGCGTGAAGGTGTCGTGTATTCGCATCAGCAGATAGAGATGCTGGATGTTTCGGAAGATGACATATTGTCCCACTACAATGCCCTTACCCCGTTGCATTCTTATCAAGGAGAGGAAATGCAGATAACAGCAAGCGTTCCTTATGCCGACAACCTAAAAAAGCAAGAAACCATCAATGCCGGTGGCTTTGTCGTCGGTAGGGAAAAAGAGGTCCGTACTATTTTAGAATGCCTCGAACGCTCAGAGAACAAGGGCATACTGATTGTCGGTGAATCCGGTATCGGAAAGAGTTCCATCATCAACGCCTTTGTCAAAGATATTTGTGAGAATGAAGATGAGATGTTAAAGCAAATATCTATTGTCGGACTCAATACGGCAAAACTGCTCGCATCAACCTCGTCTGAAACGGAGATAGCACAAAAAGTTGTCAATCTGATGCACAAGCTCAACCAATTGGAACAAGCTGTGCTGGTGATTGATGATTTACAGGTTCTTTTGGAGAACAGCGTATCAGGCAAAGCATCCACACTTATCAACATATTAAGTGCGCAAATCAGCGAGGGAGCCGCAAATCTTGTTCTCACACTCACGAACGATTCTTACCGGAAGAACATCGAAAAGCATCCGATAGAAGGGCGTCTTGATATCATAAAGATTGAAGAACTGGATACGGCTACACTTGAAAGTGCCATACAATTACATAAAAAAAGGATTGAAAACTATTACGAGCTGAGAATTTCAGATGCGTGTATTAAAGATTCAATCGCACTCTCCAAACGATATTTTAAGGAACGCAGCCTGCCATCTGCCGCCATCGACCTGCTTGACAGAACCGCTGCTGCCGTCCGGCTATGCAATAAGAATGCACGAGCCAGTGTTTCTGATTTGGAAGCGGATTTTGAGGAAATAAAGAGTCTCGACGAAAAAATATCTGAAGGGCCGCTTTACTTACTATACCGTTCTGTATTCAGCAAAATCAGTGTCGTATTGACCACCAAACTGTCAGACAACTATGTATGGGATAAAGAAGATGACATCGCGATAAAAGCAGGACGTTTGTCGGGCATCATCAAAGAATTAAAGGCACTATCCGACCAGTCTATTGAAGAGATACGCTCTTCGGAAATAGAGGCGATTGTAGCGGAGTGCACCAATATACCTATCGGAAAAATACAAGCCCGCGAGAAGGATCGACTTTTGAGCATCGAGAGCAAATTGCAAGAACGGGTCAAAGGACAGAACCGGGCTATTACGACTTTATCAGATGCCATTATAGAATCACGCAGCGGACTGAGTGACCCCAAGAAGCCTATAGGTTCATTCTTCTTCCTTGGCCCTACCGGAACGGGAAAAACAGAACTCACAAAATCACTGGCCGAGTTACTGTTTGATGACGAATCAGCCATGATCAGATTTGACATGTCCGAGTTCAAGGAAGAACATTCGGCTGCATTGCTGTATGGTGCACCTCCGGGATATGTAGGATATGAGGAAGGTGGTTTACTGGTCACTCAAATCAGACAGAAACCTTATTCGGTAGTGTTATTCGATGAGATTGAGAAAGCCCACAGCAGCGTTTATGATGTTTTCCTGCAAATGATGGATGAAGGCAAAATACATGATAAACTGGGCCGGGAAGGAGATTTTTCAAATTCCATAATCATTTTCACCTCCAATATCGGAAGCCAGTGGGTTGTGGAACAAATACAATCCGGACATATTCCTGATTCCGGAAAGCTCATCGAGGTTATGGCACAGTATTTCCGACCTGAATTTTTGGGACGTCTCACCGAAGTGGTTCCGTTTGCGCCAATAGATGAAAATGTTGCCAAACAGATATTCAACCTCCATTTTGGAAGATTGCAAGAACAACTGATGAAACAGAAAAATATCCAGTTGAATTTGTCGGATGAAGCATTGCAACATCTGGCAAACAAAGGGTATTCTCCCAAATACGGCGCACGTCCGATTGCTGGAGTCATAAGAACTTATATCAAGAAGTCCGTATCTCGTCTGATTGTCTCAGAACAAATCAGGCCGGGTGACAACATCGTCATAAACTATCGAAACGGTGAACTGATATGGGAACAATGTTAGCGCAAAAGAAACCCTTGGAAAGCATCCAACGAAGTCAGGCAATAAACTTTGTCGCAGAAATCTTTTATGATGAACTTCAGTTTATTCTTGACCGGCGGCTGTTGGACCATACTATGGTTAATTGCCATGGTATGAACAGTCGTGTGAAATCCAGAGATGTATTAAGCGTTTCGGTACAGCATATCGCAACGACAAATGCCGACAAAGAATATATATTGCTGAATCTGGCAAGAAACAGCATCTACCATCAATTGCCGGAATTACTATTTCATCCATTGGTGCTTAGCACACCGGGCATGAGCAACAAGGAGATAGTTGAAGCCATCCGAGCCAATGAAAAACAGGATAAAGAGCTTATACAATTCTTTGCACCCTTTGATACAGAGTTTTTCAAAGAAAAGGTCCGTATCAATAACCGCCATCTGAATTTCTTTTCAGACCCGGACTCCAAGAAGAACTTCATCAAGATGATTGAAGTAATGGAAAATGTCGAACTATCCATTACTTCCCATCAGAAATATAAGCTGTTCCTATTCCTCTGCAATGCAGAACGGTATAAAGAGAACCTGCCTGCTATCGAGCAACTGCTTCTTATCGTTTTGGGATTGAAGGTGAAACTGCGACTGGAAGTCCATGAGATTAATGAAACGGTTTACCTTTCTGTCGGTTCCGGATGTGTCGGACAGACATTAGGCCTTAATGGTCTAATGATAAGTGAAACCGATGATTTGACGGCGACAATCATCCTTGATACTCCGACAGATGACTATGAGGAGGTAAAAACGCATCTATCCAATGTCCGCCGGATACTTGAATTTTTCATTCTTTCAACAAGAAATATCGAAGTTGATTATCTGGTACATGGAGAAACGGATTTTATACTCGGAGAAAACCGATTAGGATATAATATGAACTTATGAAAAATCTAATAATATGAAGATATTGCTATATTTCTTTGCACGTTATTTATTGGCTCCATTATTTGTAGCCGTGATGATATTTGTCTTGACCGGAATAAAAACGATCAAGAGCAAACTTAGCCTGAAGAAATTAATCATATTCATTCTTCTGGCTTCCATTGCTGTCTCTTTACCCAGCCTGTTCGGTTTCCTAAAAAACGAATACGTCTGGGGAGGCTTGACATTCACGATATTGTCCTATATCCTCCTTGGAGCATTGTTCTGCAAACTGTCAACCTCCGATTTGTTCGGAGCAATCGGTATTGGCAGTTCCCGAACAGCGGTCATTCTCACTCTAACCACAATATGCGCTTTAGGCGGATGGTGCTACTATCTGCTGTTTGAACTGATAAGCAAGCTACCTTATTCGCTATGGAACACAACAAATATCCTGTGGTTTGCAATCCCGTATCTGATTATGTACAGCAGAACCCTGTTCCTGGACATCCCGCATCCGATATATACCCCATGGGAATTGAGCTATGGTACCTTTGACCGGAAATATTGGGACAACATAGACAACTTCGGCTTCCGAACGGTCAAAGTCAAGATCAAACGGAATATAAAAGACCCGACATACGCTTCGTTGGTTGTCCGCCTACCCAATGAAATATCCCTTGGGAATTGGTTCAATTGGGTTATCGAAGACCAAAACAGGCGTTTCCCCCAAAACAAGATTGAAACAGAGAAGGAAGATATGCAAATCGGATGGATGTTCTATACCTCAAAATGGTTTAACTTCCCGTTGTTCATAAGAATACTTGACCCCACTCTGACGAGTGAGGGCAATAAGATTAAGAATAATCAAACGATATATATCCGGCGTGTACAAGTAGAAACAAAAACATCATAATATATGAAAACACTAACATATTTGCCTGTAAACTGGGTCAATGGTCTGAAGCTGACCAGCCAGCATTTCTTTGCAAACCAGTATTGCCAAACCGAAGCTCTCAACCGCGAAGCAGGAAGGAGTCTGACCAGTTATAACTATGGTCTTGGAGAGGTCCTTGAAGGGATAGGTGACAATCTTGAAATAGAGATTTCAGGTGATACCATGTCCACTCTCTGTGTCCGCCTGAAAAGCTGCAACGCAATCACCAAAGGCGGTCTGCCCATCGTTTATTACGACGGTTTATACGGGGATGAGAAACCCTGTGCAACCATTTCAGAATCCGGTCTGCAAGCCGAGGACAGCGAGTATATGGTACTAATATCCGTAGATCCGTATCACTTGATACCTGTCGGTGAACCGGACCCGGAAGAGGTGCCTTTGCATCACCCGTATGTCTTGCCGAGCATAAAACTCCATATCGTTCCCAAAAACCAAGTCAACAAATCTTTCTACAGCCAGAATTTTTTGCTGGTGGCAGAGGTATGCAGACAAGGGAATACCTATAAAATCAATCATCAATATATTCCACCGGTACAACATTCCGCTTGCCACGATGGGATTAAAACATTCATTTCCCAATTGGCACGTACCCTACAGTCGATAAAAGAAGACGTGAAACTCATTTACAGCAGGAATGTTGCTGACAAGCGTAGAGATACGCTTGCCAACAATACTTTTGAGCTGTGTAAGGCTTTCTCTGCCTTTTACAACTCAAGAATCTTCTTTATCGAGCAAATTGCCTTAGAGCAACCGCCGATATATCTTGTGCAGGCCGTGAATGAGCTTGCAAACGGTTTGAACTCCGCTCTTCAAAGTCTTTCCGAAACGGAAAGAGAACAATTGCTCCAATACTTCTATGAATGGACCAATGTCACACCCTCTGAATTTATCACGAAGATAGAGAGCGTAACCAAGCTTATGTATGACCATACCAATATAAACCAATCATTGCAGACGGCAGGGGCATTTGTGACACTGCTCAGTAATATGTTCCACAAAATGAGTGAACTGGAATACATCGGAATGGTTCGTGAGAATATTATAGTAGGAGACGAAAGTCACGAAACAATAGAGGCTCAAAAGAAACGATCATGGTCGTTTATAGGTTGAGCGATTAAATCATAGCAAGTATGGAAGCAGAAAACAAAATAGCTCGTTTGAAAGCGAAACTCCGATTTACTTTGGTATTCGCTATCGCACTGATTGTGACCACAACCGGAGGTATCGTAACGATTGTGACTGCACAAAAAGGAATATCCCTTCTTGAAAGCAAGAAGGCCGAATATGACAATGTGTTCAAGAAACAGGCAGAACTTAACTTCCAGATAGAAGAATTGTTCCGGGACTTGAACAATCTGAAGACCAAGCGGCGAAATTCAAGTGAACACAAGCACATGCAAAAATTGATAACCAAAAAACGGTTATTAATGGAAAATGACATTGCGATGCAGGCCGATAAAAGCAAGTACGAAGTGTATAAAGCTATGCTTGAACAGATCCGTGTCATCCAATCATCAATGGATGACCTTGACCGCGAAAGCAAAAAGCGTGAAAGCAACATGGAGCAACTTGAAAAGTGTAGAATCAAATATCAGGAATTAACCAAGAATAAACTGACGAAGCCATGACAAAAGACGAAATGCTATGGGGAAACATCCGTTTCCTCCTACTGCTGATTTTCTCAGTAGCCGCAATTTATATCATACTTTGCCGGTATATACTCAACGTACCGACAGAGGACAGTTCGGAGTTGATAAACGAAATCAACCATTCCGAACGCATTTTTGAAATCCAGCATACACATATGCAGCAGGCGCAGAACATCTGGAATGAGATTGACTCTCTGGACTTCAACATTCATCAGGTACAAAAGATGGACGAGGTGAAGGATGGGATTTACCAATTGCAGCATATATACAAGGAAAACAATATGAATACGAAATTCCTTTTCGGCGTGTTGTCCTCCAGAATGCTTAAATGCCAATTCGACATAAAAGAAGAATTGAACAGTCTGGTACATAACAATGCACTGATTGAACGGGATTTGGAAGAATGTAAAGCCAATTTATAAAACATTCGCGATGGATAATAAGAAAACTATAACAATCATCATATTGGGACTGGTTGCCATGGCAGGTATCCTTTGTTTTGTTCCTGCCTTCGAAGTCACACCTTGCCAATATTGACTTTTATGTGTATGAGAGTTTTTTCGGAGCCGCGTACACGGCAGACGTTCCCATGCATACGGAGATGGGATGTTTCCTTTGGGGTAGTCATGGCAAAGAACGTATAGTAAGTAACCATGCCATACATTTTCTATACGGGCATGTTCAGTTTGCGGGCGATGATACGTTACATCTCTTCAGGCTGGTTCCCATGCTTGTTGCCAATCTTTCCGCTTTCTTCATGATTGCTTGTAATTTACAGGTGGGGCGTATTTTCATGGGCATAAGAATTAGTGTGTTGCAAAGATCGGAAAATGTCCGGGTTGATAAAGGAAGAGTGGAAAATATGAAAAAAAGAAGCCCGGTCCGTTTGGTGGTGAACGGACCGGGCTTTACAATCAATTTGTCAACCATTTATAGCCAATGGGAACTGCTGTGCCTCCATCGGACCTTTAGAATTGTGCGACAGGGCGTGTGGCGTAGTTGCTGGCTTTACTGTTGGCAACTATCGCACCACTTACAAAATTCAGATGCCAGGCGGATTCTGCCGAGTGTTCGGAAGAAGACCAGTACGCTTTGCGTGCGAAATCATTGAAACAATCTTGTTTGTCTTTGCAAATGATTCCGGCTTTTTGAAGTTCCCACAACAAAGTCAACTCGCCTGCCGACGGTAAATACCATTCACCTGCCGATTTGCCACTGGTACTGTATTGGTAGCAGTAGCCGCCTGCCGGGTAGCTGGAAGAACTTTTACCGAGGTAGGCGGTGTGAGCCTTTCCATTGAAGTCGCTGATGGCGCCTTCTGACACCCAGGTGGCAGGTTGTCCGGTTTCAACATGAATGGTTGCCCCCTTGATGCGTTCCTCGTCCTTATCGGAGGAGAAAGAATCGGCGGTTCCGTTATAATAAGGGAGGACACCGCTTGTCAATGTGCCGTCGGCGGTGGTATAGTTTTCGATGCCTTCTATATCTTCTGCTTTGCTGATCCATTTGGTACTGGACTGGTTGTCGTCTAATGCCACGATGCGTCCAAATGGAGAAGTGGACAGGGTGGGCGAGAGATTGCCGTCCGCATCATCCAGGGCATAGACAATACCGATGCAGGTTTTATTCTCATTCTTCTCGCTGGAGAAAGTAGCGTCGCTATAGTAATAATCGCCTACCTTGGCAGAAGGTAAAAGAGTGCAAGTGAGTGCCGGAGCTTCGTATACTTTGCCTTTCTCCAATTTGATGGTTGTCGAAGTAGCTGCCTCATACACTTCACCGGTGGTGGTAACAAGAGTGAAATGCAACTGTGCTTCGGAAGGGAAGAAGGAGATGTAGGTGGTTCCGGAAATACCGGCTTTGTTTTTAATAGTGATATTTCCTGTTTGGGTACTGCTGAACTCTCCGTTTTTTAGTTTCATAACGGCACTGGAGTAGAGGGTTCCGGCAGTGGCGGTTATGGTAATTCTTGTGATGTTGTTCAAAGGACTGCCACCGTTGACGGTGAACTGGAATTTACCGATAGTGACCAAACTGGTCATTTCGCAGGCGGAAGAGCCTGTGGTTTCGTTCATGCCGGCTTTACATTGTGCCCATAAGTAATCATAATTTGTTATACCTGCCAGTGTTCCGTCCTGTCCGCTCAGGTTGAGGGTTTGGGTCAGGGTGTCACTGCTGTTCGCGGTGATGGCTGCCGCCGGGTAAAATACGGCAATTTCATTCTCATTCTTTACCAGTGTCGAAAGATTGCCCGTAAAGGTGTCAGAAGAGTCGGTTTTTCTTGTGAGAATGCTTTTGGGAACGCCGCTGGAACCGGTTTTTATTACGGCCAGTTGGCTGTTGGCGTCCCAGTTGCCTTGCAGGATGCCTGTATCCTCTGCATCTGAAGAACGGGGAGACAGAGATGCTGTGAGAGAAAAAGGAACGGTGGAGGTTGTCGTAACTTGATCGTCGTCATCGCTACACCCCAACATGCATAGAGCGATGCCCAAACAGAGAATAGTTGTTGTCTTTTTCATCATCGTTTTCGTTTTGCTGTTTTATGATTAAAACTTGAATGGTATTTATTATTTAATTTTAGACAGCAAAGGTAAATGTTCTCGGCCGATTTTTTCTAATCTATTCGGCGAAAGCTGATTTTTTTTCGATAAATTAGGGGAATAAGGGGAAATTTGAGGAGATGGCAGGGGTGTTCATTGTCTCCCTGTTTAAATTCTCATTGAAAATCATAGTTTTTGTTGTTTTGAATGAAGGGAATTGTATGAATGAAAATTTAAACAGGGATTTTTATGGAAACTTTTTAGTTTTCTTTGCCTTTTTGATCGGGATATAGTGACTGGTAATAATTGATTCGTTCTGTCCATGGACGGTATTCAAAAGGATAAACGTGTTGTTGCTCTGCCCATCGTGTCCATTTGTTTTCTAATTCTTTTGCTTTTAAAGGAAATTGTTCGGAAAGATCTTGTGTCTCAAAAGGATCGGTGGTGAGGTGAATCAATTCCCAAGGCTGTCTGCCGTTGGCACGTACTAGTTTCCAACCGTCAGACAGGATGGCGCATGAGGTCTGATGTTCAAAGAAAAGATCGCGCGGCTGTATTTTCTGTTTTCGTATAGCCGGCAGGAGACTGGTTCCGGCCAATTTCACTTTTTGATTGTGAAACGTGTCGGGGTAATGTGCGGAAGCAATATCCAGGCAGGTGGGAAAAATATCAATGATATGACTGGGTTCCCGACAGATACTGCCTTTTTCTGTCTGGCTTTTGCTTCTTCCGTCTGTAAGGATGAGAGGGGAACTGGTTCCTCCTTGGAATACCCATTGTTTGTAACTGCGATAGGGGGTATTGCTTAAATCAGCCATCAGCTGTTTGATGAATCCCCCTTCACTGGTAGAGCCGTTGTCGCTCATAAACAGAAACAGGGTATGTTCATACATTCCTTTGTCTTTTAAGGTCTGTATTACCTTCCTATGCCGCTGTCCATGATTTCGATCATGGCGGCATAGGTAGCCATATCGGTTATCCATTTTTCTTGCTGCTGTGGAGTAAGTTCGGTCCAGGCGGGTCGTTTACCGTCCGGAAATTCTTTTTGGAAGACTGGAAGAACCATTTCCGGCGTTATCAGCCCTAAGGCTTTTTGACGTTCGAAACGTTGTTGGCGTAGAACATCGTAGCCGGCTTTATAGCGCTCACGGCAAGCATCTATCTTGTCTTGGGGGGCTTGTAGGGGCAAGTGAGGTGCATAATGTGCTATGTACATGAACATGGGAGTCTGCGTGGGATGTTGTTTGATAAAACTAACGGCAGAGTCTGTGATAGCGGTGGTATAGTAATAATCATCCGGAAACTCGGTAATCCGTTGCAGGTTATGATAAACGGGATCTGGTTTGTAATAGCTTCCCCCTCCATGCAGGCAGCCGTAGTATTTGTCGAATCCCCGTTGAACTGGATAACTTCCATTGGGGGTTTCAAAGGCCGCATCTAAGGTAACATGCCATTTGCCACTCATGTAAGTGGCATAGCCTTGGTCGCGCAGTACTTCGGCAAGGGTGGGCAGGTGATCCGAAATCTGTCCCCGATACCCCGGACGATGTTCGTCTACCGCGGTCATCCATCCCATTCCCGCTTCGTGCTGATAATGTCCGGTGAGTAAGGCGGCACGACTGGGGCAGCTTCGTCCTGTGTTTTTAAATTGGCTGAAACGTATGCCTTGTTCGGCCAGATAATCTATATTGGGGGTATGTATTTCTCCTCCGTAGCAGGATAAATCAGAGAATCCCATATCATCGCATAAAATCAATACGATATGGGGATGTTCCGTGTCTGGTTTGGCGTGAGTGGCTGCTACAGTGGAGGTTATGGCAGTTAGTGCCAGGGTTGTAACGGTTAACTTATATGTCATGGGTGATTTGTATTTTAGTTTTTTCATTTTGTTCCATCCCTTGTGGGGATGGAGTAGAAGAGGCTTTGAATTGCTTTTCTCTTTCTGCCTCTTCCCCACACCGGATGGAAAGGTTTACTTCTTTTCACCGAAATCAGCTTGCTGTTTTTCCACTTCTTTCAGCTTTTGTGCATTCCGTTCTTTCAGCAAACGTTCCTGTTCCAGTTCGGAAGCCGATTTGGCGGCTGATTGCCCGAAAGGTGAGTCGCTGTTCATGGAAATCAGCGCAGCTTCACTTTCGGTGTAGATGAGAGGATGAGCCGCCGGCTTGCTTTCTAATTCCAACACTGCGCTGGCAGGCATTTGCGAGCCTTCGAACAATACGCTGGCAGTGATTTTGATTTTACCCGGCTTCAAGGTGGATTGTATCAGCACGGGGGCTGTTCCCCATTTTACCGGAGCCGGATTGGCCAGTATATTCGCTCCGCCCAAAATACGTCCTTCGCCTTCTACATGGAATTTCACATAATAGTTGTTCAGACGTTTGATGTTCCCGTTTTTATCGGCTATGGCGGCTACTACGGTTACAAAGTCGGAGCCATCAGCTTTTAAGTCGGTGTTTTCATTGTCAACCCAAAGTAGCACTTTCTCGGGACGCCGGGCCGGTCGTACTTCGTGCGTGGCAACTACTTTTCCATCTATGATGCCTTCGGCCAGTAGGAACACCTCGTCCTGTTTCTTTTTTCTCATAGACATGTTTTTGTCTATCATGAAGTCGTATATATCTTTGAATGTAATAACGGGTGAGGGCATTCCTTCTTTTGTTGCCGGCTTGGTGTAAGTCCATGTCTTGCCACCTTTATTATAAGTAAGCCGCACCTCGTCACAATTGGAGTACACAGTAACGTCTTTGGGTGAGAAGGGAGTCATTTCATGGGCGATGTACACCATCGGTCCTGTTTCGAAAAGACGGTCTTGTTTTTCGGGCGAGCGCTGGGCTTTGAACATATAATAAGCATATTTGGGTTGACGGAATACGTCCATCACACCACCATAGAAGGGATCGGGATGATAGCCGCGCTGGTGGTCGAACGAGTGCCACAAACAGCCGCCGACGTGTTGGCGCGGAGTACGGCAGAGTACATCGTAGCAGGTGAAAGGATAACGGGGGGCGGCATAATGCTGTGCCTGGATGAGCATAGCCTGTTCCCCCCAGTTGCGTGCCACACGGCTGGGGGAGTTGTGCGAGTTCCAGTCGTCTACATTATCTCCCCACTCGCGGGTGAAATAGGTTATTTTAGGGTCGAGGCTTTTGATGGCCCAGTCCTTGTCCGCATTGGCCGGATGAGTGAAGAGTACCGGATATACCTCATGTCCCCGTGCTTCGCTGTCGCAACCGGAATAGCAATACGGATAAGGGTATTCTTGATTGACAATATCGAGGGTATTTTTGGCGAAGTCTGCCGGATACCAGGTTTCATTCAGGATAGGTTCCCATAACCATACACAAGGGTGATTGCGGTCACGCCGTACCAGGTTGCGGATATCGCTATAAACCCGTTGTGCAAATTCAGGAGCGTCATTCCAGAATTGCCATCCCGGTGTGTTTACAATGACGAACAGCCCCAGTTCGTCACATGCATCCATAAAGGCGGGGTCTTGAGGGCAGTGAGCATTCCGGATGACTTTCATACCTGTGTCGCGTAGCTTTTTAGCGTCGCGCCAATGAATGCTGTTGGCAACGGCATTGCCTACTACGGCAAAATCCTGATGGCGGTTGGCGCCAATCAGCGGGCTTGGATAAGGTTTGCCGTTCAGCCAGAATCCGTCCTTTCCTTTGAATTCTATGCTGCGGATACCGATACGGCGGCGGTAGCCGTCCACTACATTTCCTTCATTGTCGCGGATACGGACAATCAGGTTATATAACGTAGGCGTTTCAGGGCTCCAAAGCAGAGGAAACTTCAACGTTATTTTATCTTTTGAAGTGACTGCCTTGCCCGGACGTACTTGAATGACATCGTTCAGAAATGCGGCTTGTGTGCCGTCGGGTTGCTGAAGTTCATATTCTACTACTCCTTTGAAGTTCTTTTTACTGTCATTACGTATATGGGCTTTCAGGATTATTTCTGCGGAAGTGTCGGAAACTTTGTCGTATGCCACGAAAAGCCCGCCGCCTGCCATTTCGTTTTCGAAATTGGGATCGGTGATGAAAACCGGACGATGGGCTATTAGCCAGCAGTCACGATAGATGCCGCCAAAATAAGTATAATCCAGTACATCCTGTGCTTTGCCGGGAGGATAACTGGGGTCATTGCTGTTGTCTGCCCATACAGCTATCACATTGTCTGTCCCCCAATTCAGTGCATCGGTGACATCAATGACTACAGGCAGGTATCCGCCAAAGTGTTCGGTCAATAAATTGCCGTTTACAAAAACTTTGCTTTTTCCCATGATAGCTTCGAAATGCAGGAAAAGTTTTTTGCCTTTCAATTCATTTGCCGGAGTGAAATGTTTGCGGTACCATACCTCACCTTGATAGTTGATACATCCACTGGCCTCAGTCGGTACATATTCAATTCCGTCGGGCAGGGAAACCACTTTCCAGTCCTGGTCATTAAAGTCGGTGGTTTCCGCACCTGTAGCGGTTCCTTTGTGGAATCGCCATGCCGGATTCATGGAATATACTTCACGTCCGGAGTTTGCCAGTTCATAGAAACCGGCAGTAGAAAACTCAGGCTGGTAGGCTGCTTGCATCTCATAGAGAGGAAATAGCAGCAGGGCGATGAGATAAGATAAAAAATGTTGTTTCATAAAGTAGTGTTGTATTATAAGGTTCATATTATTTTTTATATTAAAGTTTCATTCGTTGTTTCTTATGGAATGTTTTTCTGTCGGGCGGTCTGAGAGTTCATCCATGTTCTTGTCTTCCTTATCATTGGAATTTCATAATAATACCACCAGTCGCTGTTGTTGGTTTTGGCGGCAAGATGGTTGTGGTGGTTTTGGTCAGCAATGTAACCGTCAGGTTGTTCCATAAAACGGGTCTGTGAATAGGTCTCTTCCAATTGTTTTCTCATGGTCTGAAAGTCATTGCACACTTCATTTATTTGTTGCAATGCTGTCTGTTTGTCTTGTTCATGTATAGTGATATCATAGTTGTGCAAGGCTAGAATCAGACGGACAGGGAAGTTGAACAAGTGGTTTGTCTGTTCGTATACCTCTAATGTATAGCGGTTGCGTAAAGCATGTTGTTTAGCCTCTTTTATGCCTTGGCATATTTTTTCATATCGTTTTTGTTCCACCTTTGCTTGGGCTATTTTTTGTTGGTAGGTACGGCTCCATGCTCCCGGTGCGTCTGGATCCGGTAGGCTGATTAAAGTAAAATCAGTAGTTCCCCATGCCGGATTGCGCCTTCCCGAATTGACCAGGGCATCATCAAAGAAAAATGCTTCTTGTTCCAGTTCATCCAGAAAAGCCATATGGTTGTCATTTGGATGAAAGCCAAATTCTCGTTGGGCATGTGCGGCTTTGAAGGCTTCGACTGTCCGTGCTGTTGGGTTCCAGCCATATTCTCCCTGTGCGATGTATCCACGCCACACCGTTTCAGAGTGTGGGGAACCATCATCCCATGCTGTGGCCAAAATTCCTTCCAGTTGATTTTGAGCAACTAATTTGCTGAATCCTTTGATATAGCCGGCCAGTGAATTTTCACGCGGTATAAATGGGGAACTGCCATACGAAGCAGCGGTAGCTCCCATTACTTTCAGTCCTTTGTCATGATACCATTGTAAAATGCGTTGATGCCCCGGTTGGGTGGCATCTTTGTAGTTCCATCGCATATACACACATTCTTTGGGGAATAATTTGATGCTTTCATTCAATTTTTTATCGTTCCATTTTGCTGCTATTTCATCCTGGGTTTCATTACTGTTGACCAAATCCCATACACCGCCGTATTTTAATGGCATATCATCCCAGAAAATAGGAATGCGGTTGTGAGCTGTTGCGAAATCGCATACTTTTTTCAACCAGATCATTTGTAGTTCAAATGGAGTTTTTCCGGTGGCTTTACAGCGTTGGTCTATGCCTATGGCGGTAATTTCATCTCCTCCTATATGTAAGTATTTGCTATAAGGCATGGCTTCGATAGCATCCCGGTAAAGGTCGAATTGCAAATCATAGGTACGAGGGTCAGATGGGCAAAACTCCCAGTCGCTGTCGGGGTTTTCACGTAGTTCCCAATGATGTTTTAAAATAAAACCGGCATGTCCCAAACCTTGGACCAAGGGGGTTATTTCAATATTCCGTTCTTTGGCATAGCGGCATAAGGCTTGCATTTCCTGCTTGCTGATGGCATTGGGGGCACCTATTTCGGGGCGTCGGGTATAACGCAGTTTATCTTCCAGCTCCCAAATAACTGCGTTTATTTTGTATCGGGCCAGTTTGTCTATTTCCTGATAATAATACTCCATGCGGTCTAAATGATGTTTTACATCAAAGTGCACGGCCCGATAGGAAATGGCCGGATAATCGATGATTAGCATGGCTGGAATAAGTATGTTGAAATCCCGGCTGTCTTCCATTAATTGTTCTAAAGTTTGGCAACCGTAGAAGATACCTGTCATGGTTCTGGCTGATATACAGACTCCTTTTTCATTAATTTCCATCATGTATCCTTCCGGAGAAGCAGGAACATGCTGGCTGGTGAGTTGGAGCCGGATGGGTTTCCCTTTCGTGGGCAACGGGGAAGTTTGTTGAGCATATCTCCCAATATGGGGATGGAAGTTGTGTCTGATGACAGAATATAGGATAACTCCCAATAATTGATTCCTTTTCCAGAAGTCAGTTCTATGGATTGTGGTTGTGGAAGCAACTGGAATGTCTTGTCTAATTCTCGAGAAGCAACCTCTTCTATGAATAAGCATAAACAGAGTAATAAAAGAATTTTTTTCATATCACTTCGATGATTAATTTTTTTCTACTAATTTTGTTCCTTGTACAGTCAGGGTTCCTTTTCCTTTTTCTTCGTCAGATTGTAATAATACTACACATTTTCCCCGAAAGCAACGGCAGTGGGGCTGTTGGTATGGAAACATATCTGTAGGGTTTCCGTTGTCTACCCCCAATAGCCGGAGTGGTCCACTTACGTGGAAACTGAGTTCATTGGAGGCATAAGGACAAGGAATTCCGTTTTTATCTGTTATGTCGATCTCTATGCGTATGATTTCATCCGAACCGGCTTTTACAGAATACTTGTTACTGGCAAGGGCGACAGAATGAGGTGCTTCTGCACTTTGATAACAGTCTGTTGCCACGATTTTTTCCTTTTTTTATGCCTCGGGCTTCTATTTTTCCGGGCGAATAAGGAACTAACCATATCAGTTGCTCCCCTGTATAAGGTTTACTGCCCAAAGATACATTATTTATAAATAACTCTACTGCATCACAGTTGGTATAAATGACTACGGGAATTTGTTTTCCTTCTTTTCCCGGATGCGTCCAATGCGGAAGAAGGTGTACCATTGGTTTGTCGGTCCATAAACTTTGGTAGAGGAAATAGGCGTCTTTCGGAATGGCAGCTATGTCGATAATACCGAAATTGCCACATCGTTGAGGCCATTCGGCTTCACCTAAATAGTCAAAACTGCCCCATCGGAATTCTCCCATTAACCAAGGGAAAGAACAGGTGCGTTGCCATGATTTACGGGCGCTGATACGTACAGAAGCATTGTCGTAGGACGATTGATAATAGGGATAATCGGATTCTTCGGGGAAGCATTCTTTTTCCGTCAGGTCAGGTATAGGAAAGACCCGATGTTTAAATTGTTCCCAGTTTATGTTTCCTTTTTCCCAAGGAGCGGGGAAATCCCGTCTTCTCCATTGTGTCTGGCTTCGGTATACGCCACGGGTTTGATAAGTGTGGGGTACCTCTGTAGCAATGGCACAAAGTGTTGGGTAGTTTTTGTGGAAGTGTTCTAGTTCTCCTATTTCTTCTCCATTTCCATTGAAGCCGATAATGTCTAGATAGTTGATTTTTTTTTGATAATCGGTCTTCATACCTCTAGTAGGATCAGTTCCTCCTTGAGTGACAGGGCGGTCAGGGTCCAGTTGGTGAAATAGGCTGACCAGGTTGTGTTGGATTTCGGGGGTAGCTCCCGTTACTTCGTTGCCGATACTCCACATAATGATAGAGGGATGGTTGCGGTCTCGTTTTATGAAATCAGTCATATCTTTTTTGCCA
>ENA-OQKC01000292-OQKC01000292.1-human-gut-metagenome-genome-assembly--contig:-NODE-292-length-22101-cov-3.454992_pt1 | contig 22101 bp, 18 predicted proteins | sample MGYA00242774_ERZ504790 | MGnify/ENA primary metagenome ERZ504790 (study PRJEB26092, sample SAMD00036419) | human gut metagenome | host: Homo sapiens | study: EMG produced TPA metagenomics assembly of...
ACCGATTACTGCGACAACAGAATATACATTCAATGAAGGATTTACAGTTGAGCTGTAGAACAGAGGATTGGGTTCAGGAGGTAACTGGTTCCAGATTGAAGAACAAATTTGGCTCAGCTGAATATACTCTAAGGAAGATTTCGAAAGAAGTTATATCTATGACGGACCGATGATTCAATATAGTGAAGCAACTTTGGATGCTATGCCTCTGACTAAACTGTCTACTAAGGTTGAACAAACTAAAGTTGATGTTGAAGGTACAATGACTGAAGTTTTGCAATGGACTATTCCTGCAAACTATGCTTATGAATATTTCAGCGCAAATGCTTCCATGAAGGCTGTCGTTCGTTACACTAAACAAAATAAGGATATTCAAGGTGTTGTCATTTCTAATGATTATGTATATGTAACATTGACTTGGGCTCCTAATCCTCGTAATGTAAACCCGACTGGTACACTTGCCGATGCTGATAAGACTAAGCAATACTGGTTTGCTGGTAACTCTAACGAAGGAGGTTCTGGATATAATGAAATCCATGTAAATACTGAGGTTCCTGCTGCAACAGGTCATAATATCATGAACTTTAACAAATTTATCCTGGAAACCTTCAATGGTCACGATGTTACAATTTCTGAAATTCCGGCTGTATATACAGACTTTGCAGATACTAAACTGACTAAGACTTTCAGATTTGTTGATCCGAAGGGAGCAAAACTGACCGGTGTATCCAAAACTGTTTATACAATGAGTGTAAATGCAGATCGTACCCAACTGCTGGCTAGTAGTGAGGCTGTCGCAAATACAGTAGTTGCTACTATTAAAGATGCAGCAAATAATGATGGAGAAGATCTAATCCAATTGGAAGATAATTCTGTCGCTAAAGATTTGCTGAATGTAGCAGGTCGTGATGATTTAGCTAATAACTTGACTGCTAGACTGTCTGTAGAAACATTGAATGGATGTGGTAAGTCATTGAATGAAGTGACAAACAATGAATTCGATGTGAAGTTCTTGCGTCCTATCACTGTAAAAGCCGATAAGATGGATAACTTTAAGGATGGTGTAGATGTTGGTGCTGAAGGCTCTGTTATTGATGTTAAATTAGCATTCACTGATTGGAGAAACTATGCATTTGTTACTACTCCTATCAACTACTATACATATTATGGTGTGAAGTCAATCACCATTGACACAGATAAAGCTCAGACAACTGTTAATGGTAAATACGAGCCTATACCAGCAGGTATGAAAGTTGAATATAGCGGTGTTGAAGATATCTCAGCAGGTAAATTCGGTAAGCTGACTTACATCAATAACAAGGCAGAAGTCGGTGAATTTGACATTAAACTTCCTGTAGCAGTAGAATACGCATGGGGTACAGTAGAATTTGACATTGTATGCCACGTAGCAAAGACCGTAAAATAAACTGAGTGAGTAACTCTATTTATAATAAACTTGAAGAAAAAGAGTGCTTTCGGGCACTCTTTTTTTCTATTTATAATATTGAGAACGTATGAGAAAAATTAATTTGTTGATAGTAGGTCTAATTGCAGCATTCATTGTTTCGTGCAATCAATCTGGTAAAAAAACAGAAACGGATTCCCAGGCAACCGTAAAACATCTTATGGTTTTGAGTCAGAAAGATACGATACAGGTGTTAGATCTCACTAACCAGTTTATGACTGCCGTAAAGGAGCAACGATATGCTGATGCAGCCATGATGTTACACGAAATGAAAACGGATGATCCTTTTGCTCAGCCGGAGTTGTTGGATAACGAACAATTAAAAAGTGTATTACAAAGGCTGAAAGCCTTTCCGATATATGATTATACTATAAGCGATTGTATCTTTAAGGAGGCGTTTGATAATGAAGTGCGTTGTAAGGTTGTCTTATTCCCTAAAACAGATAAAGAGGATATGCGGCCCAATGCTACAACTTGGTATTTTAAACCTGTTCGCTATTTGGGAGAATGGAAACTTTGTTTCCGGAGTAGTGCACAGGGGGACCGTACATTTCACTCTTCTGCACAATAATATTGAAGAGTTTCCAGCTGAAACGGCCTATACATATCATTGATGGCAGAATAGCTCGTCACCTTTGTCGCTAAAGGAATTCTTACAGTTACTTAATTCTTTTATTACTACGTTCTGCTGTAGCGGAACGTAGTAGCAGAACGCAAGAAAAATCTTACTCTGCTGTTTTGTAAGCCTTGTCCATGCTTTGTATCCGTCGTCTTGCACCGAATATCTTGTAACAGGAATGAAACTCCTTTGTCACGAAACCTTTAATAGAGTGTAACTCTCAAGAAACCTGACCCATCTACTTTTGCAGCAGATTTATAACGCATAAAAAAGTATATGAAAAAGGTTGTTAGAGCTGTGTCTCTTATGCTGCTGATGGCAGGTGTTTGTGGAAATGCATTTGCCGAGGAAAATGAAAACATTGTCCGGCAAGGCGCTATCCGCGGACGTGTGATAGACAATGGAAAACAAATTCTGCCGGGTGCTTCCATCTTTGTTGAAAATCTGAAAACCGGAGTAATCAGTGATGTGAACGGTTTTATACGCTGCCCAATCTGAAACCCGGAACTTACACAGTTAAAGTAACCTACGTAGGTTATAGCCCCATTGAAATGAAAGTTACCGTCCCCGAAGGCAAGACTTTAGAAAAAGATATAGTGATGAATGAAGGGGTGGAACTGCAGGAAGTGCAGGTAAAGGGAGCTTTTCAAGGACAGAAGAAAGCAATCAATACACAAAAGATAATCTGGGTATCACTAATGTTGTATCTGCCGACCAGGTAGGGAAATTTCCCGACTCAAACATAGGTGATGCATTGAAACGTATCAGTGGCATCAATGTGCAATACGATCAAGGCGAGGCCCGTTTCGGACAGGTCCGCGGCACTAGTGCCGATTTAAGCTCCGTCACCATTAACGGCAACCGTGTCCCATCTGCTGAAGGGGATACCCGTAACGTGCAGTTGGACTTGATTCCTGCCGATATGATTCAGACCATCGAAGTAAGCAAAGTCGTTACACCCGATATGGACGGCGATGCTATCGGTGGTTCCATCAATCTGGTAACCAAAAATTCTCCTTATAAACGCACTATCAATGCTACAGCGGGAAGTGGTTACAACTGGATCAGCGAGAAAGCCCAGTTGAACTTAGGTTTCACTTACGGCGATCGTTTCTTCAATGACAGACTGGGTATGCTGCTCTCCGCTTCTTATCAGAATGCTCCTTCCGGTTCTTATGATACTGAATTCATGTGGGAACAAAATGAAGATGGCAAAGTATATGTCAGCGATTATCAGATGCGCCAGTACTTTGTCACCCGTGAACGTCAAAGTTATTCGGCGGCTTTTGATTTTGATATCAATGAAAACCATAAATTGACTTTCAAAGGGATCTTCAACAACCGTAACGATTGGGAAAACCGTTACCGTACCAATATCAAGGATTTGGATGAGAACGGAAAAGGCACAGTCCGCATCCAGACCAAAGCAGGTACTCCCGATAATCGCAATGCCCGTCTGGAGCGTCAGCGTACCATGGATTTCGCTTTGGGCGGAGAACACTTATGGGGGGCAATCGGTATGGATTGGAATGCCAGTTATGCAAAAGCTACGGAAGAACGCCCTAATGAACGTTATCTTGACTTCCAACTGAAAAAGCAGGAATTTGATATGGACTTGAGTGATGAACGCCAGCCGTTGGCAACACCTGGAACAGGTTCTACTTTGACACTGAGTGATAAGTTCAGCTTGAAGGAACTGACGGAACAACAGGAGGACATCAAAGAAGAAGATATGAAATTCTCGGCCAATTTCAAGGCCAGTTTAAATAATGGAGCTAAACTGAAGTTCGGTGCGAAGGTAGTACGTAAAACAAAAGAGAAAGAAATAGACTTCTACGAATATACTCCGAAAGACGAGGATGCCTTCATGACCAACAGCCTGAAAAATACGGTAGACCAGAGTACGGATAAGTTTATGCCGAGCGACAAATATCAGGTAGGAACATTTGCCAGTAAAGAATATGTGGGTGGATTGAATTTAAATGATGCTTCCCAGTTCGATAAAGAACAGGTACAAGCCGAATTGGCTGAGAACTTTGAGGCTCGTGAAACTGTAAGTTCCGGGTATGTGCGGTTTGATCATAAATTCGCTTCCGATATAAACCTGATGGCGGGACTCCGTATGGAACATACTTCCCTTCGTTATACCGGCCGTAATTATGATGATGAGACAGATAAGACCACCAAGACCGGCCGCATGACCAACAGTTATGTGAATTTCCTTCCTTCTATTTTGGTGAAATGGGATGTAAATGATGATTTCAAGATACGCGGTTCTTACACGCAGACCTTGAGCCGGCCCAAATATTCAGCTTTGGTTCCCAGTGTGAATATCAACCGTGGTGATAATGAAATAAAGATTGGTAATTCTGACTTGAAACCGACTATTTCTTATAACTTTGATTTGAGTGCCGATTATTATTTCAAGAGTGTAGGTTTAGTGAGCGCAGGTTTTTTCTATAAGAAAATAGACGATTTCATCGTAGATCAGGTACTGACCAACTATGAATACCAAGGAACAGAATATACCCGTTTCACTCAGCCCAAGAATGCAGGAAATGCTAATCTGTGGGGATTGGAATTTTCTTATCAGCGTGATTTCGGCTTCATTGCTCCGGCCTTGAAGTATGTGGGTTTCTATGGAACCTATACTTATACTCACTCACGCGTGGAGGACTTTAACTTCGAAGGACGTGAGAACGAGAGCGGGTTGAGTTTGCCGGGGTCTCCCGAGCATACGGCGAATGCCTCTCTTTACTTTGAAAAAGGAGGCTTGAATGTGCGCCTGAGCTATAACTTTGCATCTGATTTTATCGATGAAATGGGCCCAAGTACATTTTATGACAGATATTATGATGCTGTGAACTATATGGATGTGAACGCCAGTTATACCTTTGGCAAGAAGGTGAAAATGACCTTTTATGCTGAGGCGAACAATCTGCTGAACCAGCCGCTCCGTTATTACCAGGGGACGAAGGATCGTACTATGCAGGCAGAATATTATGGCGTGAGAATGAATGCAGGTTTAAAAATAAGTTTCTAAAAATAAGTATATGAAAACGTTGATGATGATTAGAAGAATGAAAGAAGTATTGACATGGGTATGGATTGCCGTCATTGGTACGGCTATCTGCCTGAATGTGTGTGCCCAGACTCCGCAAGATTGGAAAGGACTGGAGAAACAACTGAATTTTTATATGGCCAACGATTTGGGACGTAACGGTTATTATGACCAGAAGCCCATAGCCGAGCTGATGGGAGAAATGGCGGATGTTATTGGTCCCGAGTGTGTATTTGCAGCCGGAGACGTGCACCATTTTGAAGGTGTGCGCAGCGTTAACGATCCGCTCTGGATGACCAACTACGAGTTGATTTACAGTCATCCCGAGTTGATGATAGACTGGTTTCCGATCTTGGGAAATCATGAATACCGGGGTAATACGCAGGCTGTGTTGGATTATACCAATGTGAGTCGTCGCTGGTCGATGCCTGGTCGTTATTATACCAAAGTCTTTGAGAAGAAAGGAACTGCCATCCGTTTTGTGATGATAGATACCGCTCCTCTGATTGACAAATACCGTAACGAGAGCGAAACTTATCCGGATGCCTGTAAACAAGATATGGATCAGCAATTGGCATGGATAGATTCTGTACTGACTGTTGCCAAAGAAGATTGGGTAGTCGTAATCGGACATCATCCCATTTATGCTGAAACGTCGAAAGACGACAGTGAACGCAGCGATATGCAGAAGCGTCTGGATCCTATCCTCCGTAAACATAAGGTGGATATCTATGCATGCGGACATATTCATAACTTCCAGCACCTTCGTGTGCCGGGCAGTGATATCGACTATGTGGTAAATTCGGCTGGTTCGTTGAGCCGTAAGGTAAAACCAGTGGAAGGCACTCTGTTCTGTAGTCCCGAACCGGGCTTTTCTATCTTTACGGCAGACAAGAAAGAACTGGATATGCACATGATTGATAAGAAAGGAAAAGTAATCTATACTGTAAAACGCACCAAATAGGGATAGTTATTTTAGGGAAAAAGAGTACATTTGCGGTATAAAACTGTAAATGTACTTTTTGTTATGTTGAATACACTCCTTTTGATTGGTGGTCTGGCTCTCATTTTAGCTGGCGCGAATGGCTTGACGGATGGTTCTGCAGCGGTTGCCAAACGTTTCCGTATTTCTGATTTGGTAATCGGGCTTACCATTGTAGCTTTCGGCACTTCGGCTCCCGAATTGGTTATCAGTGTGCTTTCTGCATTGAATGGCAGTGCTGAAATGGCTATTGGTAATGTGGTGGGTAGTAATATATTCAATGCTTTGATGATCATAGGTTGTACTGCCTTGGTACTCCCCATAAAAGTAGGTGAGGGGACGATGAGTAAAGAGATTCCGTTAGTCATTCTTTCTTCGTTGGTACTTTTTGTCTGTGCCAATGACATGATGCTGGACAGGGAAGCGGTCAATGTTATCAGCCGTTCCGATGGGTTTGTTCTGCTGGCTTTCTTCCTTATATTTATGCGTTATACATTTGCCATCGCCCGTAATGGGGCAGATGAGGCAGGAGAGGAGCAGAAGATAAAGGAAATGCCTGTATGGAAATCGGTGCTGTATATTGCAGGAGGGCTGGCCGGACTCATATTCGGCGGACAGCTTTTTGTCGACGGGGCAAGCGGGCTTGCCCGTTCATGGGGTGTCAGTGAATCGGTAATCGGACTGACATTGGTAGCCGGAGGTACTTCCTTGCCGGAGCTTGCCACATCTGTTACGGCGGCTTTAAAGAAGAATCCGGGAATTGCTATCGGCAATGTCATCGGTAGTAATCTGTTCAATATATTCTTTGTTCTGGGGTGCAGCGCTACGGTGTCACCGCTTCCGATGGGGAATATAAATAACCTCGATTTAAGTGTACTGATTGCTTCCTCCCTGTTGTTGTGGCTGGTAGGCTGGTTTTTCCGCAAACGTACCATAACCCGGCTTGAAGGCGCATTGATGGTTGGCTGTTATGTCGTTTATACCGCCTATCTTATTGCCCAACAGTGAAAAAGCCATAAAAAGAATAAGTTTTCTGCAAAAAAACTTCTATCTTTACACCCCGAATTTTATAAAAATACAGCATGGCTATTACCATTAAAAAAGTCAGTTCTAAGAAAGAACTAAAGACGTTTATACGGTTCAACTACGAGTTATACAAAGAGAATCCCTATTCCGTACCCGATTTGTACGATGATATGCTGAATACGTTCAGCCCGAAGAAGAATGCCGCTTTCGAGTTTTGTGAGGCGGAGTATTTTCTGGCATATAAGGATAACAAGGTGGTAGGACGTATTGCAGGGATTATAAATAAACGCGCAAACGAGACTTGGAATAAAAAAGAAGTCCGTTTCGGATGGATCGATTTTCTGGATGATATCGAAATATCACGTGCCTTGTTGGATGCAGTAGCCCAATGGGGTAAATCAAAAGGTATGGATACCATTCAGGGGCCTTTAGGCTTTACCGACTTTGATGCGGAGGGTATGCTGGTAGAAGGATTCGACCAGTTGAGCACCATGGCGACTATCTATAATTATCCTTATTACCCACAGCATATGGAGAAGTTGGGATTCGAGAAGGATGCCGATTGGGTGGAATATAAAATTTATATTCCGGATGCAATTCCTGATAAGCATAAGCGTATCAGTGACTTGATTCAACGTAAGTTTAACCTGAAGGTGAAGAAATATACATCGGGTAAGAAAATTGCGGCCGAATATGGACAGGCTATATTCGAGTTGATGAATGAGGCTTATGCTCCGCTTTATGGTTTCTCGGCTTTGTCGCAAGGACAGATCAACCAGTATATAAAGATGTATTTGCCTATTGTAGATTTGCGTATGGTAACCTTGGTGACCGATGCCGAAGATAAACTGGTGGCAGTGGGGATTTCAATGCCTTCTCTGTCCGAAGCGTTACAAAAAGCGAAGGGACGTTTGCTGCCTATGGGATGGTATCACCTGTTGAAAGTGTTGTTCCTGCATAAGTATCCTCCTATGTTGGATTTGTTGCTGGTTGCTGTAAAACCTGAGTATCAGAACAAAGGTGTCAATGCTTTGTTATTCTCGGACTTGATCCCCGTATATCAGCAACTGGGATTCAAGTATGCCGAAAGTAATCCGGAACTGGAGCTGAACGGAAAGGTGCAGGCCCAGTGGGAATATTTCAAGACCGAGCAGCATAAACGCCGTCGTGCTTATAAAAAGAGTATTCTGTAACAACGATATATAAAAATGTGATAAGTCAATATGGAAGAAAACAACGAACTGATAAACAATCCCGCCGTAGAATATACCGACGATAATATCCGCCACCTCAGTGACATGGAGCATGTGCGTACCCGTCCCGGTATGTATATTGGAAAGTTGGGTGACGGATCACATGCCGAGGACGGTATCTACGTTCTTTTGAAAGAAATTATCGATAACAGTATCGATGAATTTAAAATGCAGGCGGGTAAAAAGATTGAGATTATTATTGAAGAAAATCTCCGTGTCAGCGTGCGTGATTATGGCCGGGGTATTCCGCAGGGAAAACTCATTGAAGCTGTTAGTGTGTTGAATACGGGAGGTAAATATGACAGCAAGGCGTTCAAGAAGAGCGTCGGACTGAATGGGGTCGGTGTGAAAGCCGTCAATGCATTGAGCTCACGTTTCGAGGTGCGCAGCTATCGTGATGGAAAGGTGCGTATCGCTACCTTTGCCAAGGGAGACTTGTTGACGGATACCACACAAGATACAACAGAAGAGAACGGTACTTATATTTCTTTGAACCGGATAACCTGTTGTTTGAGAACTACAGTTTCCGTCCGGAGTTCGTGGAAACCATGCTCCGCAACTATACCTATCTGAATACAGGACTGGCCATTATCTATAACGGTCAGCGTATCCTGTCCCGTAACGGGTTGGTGGACTTGCTTAACGACAACATGACGGCTGTGGGATTATATCCCATCATCCACTTGAAAGGAGAAGATATCGAGATCGCTTTTACGCATACCGGCCAGTATGGTGAGGAGTATTACTCTTTTGTCAACGGACAGCACACCACGCAGGGAGGTACGCATCAAAGTGCTTTCAAAGAGCATATGGCCCGTACCATCAAGGAATATTTCAACAAGAATATGGACTATGCCGATATCCGTAACGGATTGGTAGCTGCCATTGCCGTTAATGTGGAGGAACCGTTGTTCGAAAGTCAGACTAAAATCAAGCTGGGCTCTACCAATATGGCTCCCGGTGGTCCTACCGTTAATAAGTTTGTAGGTGATTTTGTAAAGACTGAGGTCGATAACTATCTGCACAAACATACGGATGTGGCCGATGTGATGTTGCAGAAGATTCAAGAATCGGAGAAAGAGCGTAAGGCTATAGCCGGAGTGACCAAACTGGCACGTGAACGTGCCAAAAAGGCAAATCTTCATAACCGTAAGTTGCGTGACTGCCGTTTTCACCTGAATGATGCCAAAGGAGACAAGAAGGAGGAAAGCTGCATTTTCATTACCGAGGGTGACTCGGCGAGCGGTTCTATCACCAAGAGCCGTGATGTAAATACTCAGGCAGTATTCAGTTTGCGTGGTAAGCCGTTGAATTCTTACGGGCTGACCAAGAAGATTGTATATGAGAATGAAGAGTTTAACTTGCTTCAGGCTGCTCTGAACATAGAGGACGGTATGGAAGGATTACGATATAACAAAGTGATTGTGGCAACAGATGCCGATGTGGACGGTATGCACATCCGTTTGTTGCTGATTACCTTCTTCCTGCAATTCTTCCCCGATTTGATAAAGAAAGGTCATGTATATATCCTTCAGACTCCTTTGTTCCGTGTCCGTAACCGCAAGAAAGGAGTTTATGAAACGGTATATTGTTATTCGGAAGAAGAACGGATTGCCGCAATCGAACGGTTAAGCCCCAATCCCGAAATCACACGGTTCAAAGGTTTGGGAGAGATTTCACCCGATGAATTCAAGCACTTTATCGGCAAAGATATGCGTTTGGAGCAAGTTTCCCTCCGCAAGACTGATCTGGTAAAGGAGTTACTGGAGTTCTACATGGGTAAGAACACGATGGAACGTCAGAATTTTATTATAGATAACCTTGTTGTAGAAGAAGATATTGCGTGAGTGAATCACTAAAAAATATGAGAAGAGCGATATTTCCGGGAACCTTTGATCCTTTTACCATCGGTCATTATTCGGTCGTGAAGAGAGCGTTGACTTTTATGGACGAAGTGGTGATCGGCATCGGTATCAATGAGAATAAGAAAACTTGGTTTCCTACAGAGAAACGAGTGGAGATGATCGAGAAACTTTTTGCGGATGATCCCCGGGTAAAGGTCGATGCTTATGATTGTCTGACCATTGACTTTGCCCGAGCTAAGGAGGCGCAGTTCATTGTTCGTGGTATCCGTACCGTACACGATTTTGAATATGAGGAAACTATAGCCGATATCAACCGGAAACTGGCCGGAATAGAAACGATTCTGTTGTTTACGGAGCCGGAACTAACCTCTATCAGCTCTACGATTGTAAGAGAATTGTTGCAGTTTGGCAAAGATGTGACGCCATTCTTGCCTGAAGGAATGAAAATAGACTGACCATGAAATATACTATGTATTTTGCAGGCTTGATTGCCTGCTTTTTTTCTATCGTAGCCGCACAGGCTCAGGAGAGTAAATTTCTGAATTCTCCGGCACGTAAGTTGCAACTGGCGGAATTTGCCATTGCCAATCTTTATGTAGACGAAGTCAATGAGGGAAAGCTGGTGGAAGAAGCTATCGTAAAAATGCTGGAGCAGCTTGATCCTCATTCTACCTATTCTGATCCGGAGGAAGTGAAGAGAATGAACGAGCCGTTGCAGGGAAACTTCGAAGGTATCGGTATACAGTTTAATATGGCGGAGGACACTTTGCTGGTGATACAGCCTGTATCGGGCGGACCGTCCGAAAAAGTCGGTATTCTGGCCGGTGATCGTATCATCATGGTGGAAGATACGCTGATAGCCGGTGTAAAGATGAGTACCGAGGATATTATGCGTCGTCTCCGTGGTCCTAAAGATTCAAAAGTGAATCTGAAAATACTTCGCCGAGGGGTGAAGGAACTGCTCCCCTTTACGGTGAAAAGGGATAAAATACCTGTTTACAGCTTGGATGCTTCCTATATGATTAAAGATAAGATCGGTTATATTCGTATCAACCGTTTTGCCGCCACTACCCATGAGGAGTTCAAGAAAGCGCTGACCGGGTTGCAGAAGAAAGGAATGAAAGACTTGATTCTTGATTTGCAGGGCAATGGCGGGGGGTATTTGAATGCTGCTATCGATATTGCCAATGAATTTTTGGGTAAAAAGGAACTGATTGGCTATACGGAGGGCCGTCGGTAATCCTCGTAGCGAGTTTTTTGCCAAAGGTACGGGCGAGTTTCAGAACGGTCGTCTGGATGGTATTGGTTGATGAATTTTCGGCTTCTGCCAGTGAGATTGTGACCGGAGCTGTTCAGGATTGGGGACAGAGGCGTTGTGGTAGGCCGTCGCAGTTTTGGTAAAGGCTTGGTGCAGCGTCCCATTGATTTGCCGGACGGTTCGATGATCCGTCTGACGGTGGCCCGCTATTATACGCCTGCCGGACGTTGTATCCAGAAACCTTACGAAAGCATTGAAAAGTATAATGAAGACCTGATAGACCGTTATAATAAAGGAGAAATGATGAGTGAAGACAGCATCCACTTTCCGGATTCACTGAAGTTCAAGACTCATAGGTTGGCCCGTACGGTATATGGTGGCGGAGGGATCATGCCCGATTATTTTGTGCCGATTGATACGACTCTCTATACTAAATACCATCGTCAGTTGCGTGATAAAGGAGCGTTGATGAAAGCTCATTTCCATTTTATTGATGCCCATCGTAAAGAATGGCTGGGCAAATACAAGACTTTCAATGAGTTCTACAAACGTTTTGAAGTGACTCCGGATATGTTGGCACAACTGGTTGCTACCGGCAAGGAGATGGGAGTGGAATATAATGAAGAAGAGTATCAAAAGGCCCTGCCTCTGCTGAGGTTGCAGATGAAAGCATTGATAGCCCGTGATTTATGGGATATGAATGAATATTATCACGTCATTAATGACGCGAATGAAAGTATCAGGAAAGCGCTGGAACTGTTGGAGCAACCGGACTTTGAGGGGCTGCTGTTGAAAAAGCGATAGTCAAGACTTTATATTAACTGCAGGGGCGCATAGTTGCACTCCTGCAGTTGTCTGAAAAACTTCTGCTGTGTCTTCTTTTAGGTGTGGAATAATTTTCCAACCATCACTTTATCTGTCTCCCGAACAACACCTTATTCAGCCATCGGTTCACATACACGTTCACGAAAGCACATCCTACTCCGACTAGCGGCTCCTGCCACTACATCACTGGGATAGTGCACCCCTTGGTTCATCCGGGCAAACCCTACTCCGCAAGCCCATACGGCTGAAGGGCGATAACATACCACTTAGGATAAGTGATGGAGAGTGAGTGGCTAAAGAAAAAGCTGCCGCAGTGTGTCCTGAAGGGAATGACGGACTATCGGCATCCGGTGCTCCGTATGCATGAATCTTATCCGGATACTTTACAAAAGGCCGGTCACGACCTATTATATGTTTGGCGGCGTATGTAATCCCCACTGCTTCAATCACACTGGTTCCTATGTAAATGGCATCTTTCAGCATCGGCTGGTCTTTTTTTATCAATGCATAGAGTCCCATGGCTGTAGGTATTCCTACGGGTAGAATCACTCCGCTAGCGGACAATCCGCGGCTCAGTCCGTGTACATCCCATCGGTTGATGGTTTTCAACGTGTTGATGTCTATATTCTGTGCGCTGAGGCTGAATGTAAAACAGGCTGTCAGTATAAGAAAAATAATCCTTTGGCGTTTCATTTAGTTTGGCATTTGTTCAGTGCAAAGATAGGAAAATAATGTAATTCGCATTTACCCTTCCCCGAATTAAAGAATAATTTCCATAATTCCTTGTATTATCGCTAGAATTCCTTTACTTTTGCATCGTGAATACACAGCTTTTAACAGAATTTTTAGTTCTAACAATTAAATAATTTAAATTCAATCATTTATGTGGTTAAGTAATTCATCTATTGGAAGGAAAGTGGTGATGAGTGTCACAGGTATCGCCCTTGTCCTGTTTCTGACGTTTCACATGGCGATGAACCTTGTTGCGCTCTTCTCGGAAGATGCTTACAACATGATTTGTGAATTCTTGGGAGCTAACTGGTACGCGTTGGTTGCAACTGCCGGGCTGGCTGCTCTGTTTGTAATTCACATCATCTACGCTTTCTGGTTGACCATGCAGAACCGTGCAGCTCGCGGTAGCGAACGTTATGCAGTGAACGTTAAACCTAAAACTGTGGAATGGGCATCTCAGAACATGCTTGTCCTGGGTATTGTTGTCATTGCCGGATTGGCTCTTCATTTTGCCAATTTCTGGTACAAAATGCAGTTTGCCGAAATTATCGGTGTTCATGATTTGGGCGCATTCGGTCCTACAGACGGTGCCGCTTACATTCGTGAAACATTCGGATGCCCTGTATTTACAGTGCTTTACCTCATTTGGTTAGCAGCTTTGTGGTTCCACCTGACTCACGGATTCTGGAGTGCTTTGCAGACTTTGGGCTGGAGCAATAAAATCTGGTTCGAGCGTTGGAAGACTATTGGTAACATCTACTCTACTTTGGTAGTTCTTGGTTTTGCAGCAGTAGTCGTTATCTACTTCGTGAAATCACTCGCTTGTGGTGCTTGCTAATCGTAAATTGTAAATGATAAAATTGTAAATGAATATGGCTACTATAGATTCTAAAATTCCTGAAGGCGCTTTAGCCGAGAAATGGACCAATTATAAAGCTCATCAAAAATTGGTAAACCCTGCCAACAAACGTCGTCTTGACATTATTGTGGTAGGTACCGGTTTGGCAGGTGCTTCGGCTGCTGCTTCACTGGGTGCTCTGGGTTTCAAGGTATTAAACTTCTGTATCCAGGACTCTCCCCGTCGTGCACACTCTATCGCTGCACAGGGAGGTATCAATGCTGCTAAGAATTAATCAAAATGATGGTGACTCTGTTTACCGTCTTTTCTACGATACAATCAAAGGTGGTGACTACCGTGCACGCGAAGCTAACGTTTATCGTCTGGCAGAAGTGTCAAATGCTATCATCGACCAGTGCGTAGCTCAAGGTGTTCCTTTCGCTCGCGAATACGGTGGTTTGCTGGATAACCGTTCATTCGGTGGTGCTCAGGTTTCACGTACATTCTATGCCCGCGGTCAAACCGGACAGCAGTTGTTGCTGGGTGCTTATTCTGCATTGAGCCGTGAAGTTCAGCGTGGTAACGTGAAGTTGTACACTCGTTATGAGATGTTGGACGTTGTGCTGATTAAGGATAACGAAGGTGTGGAACGCGCCCGTGGTATCATCGCCCGTAATTTGGTTACAGGTAAGATTGAACGTTTCGCTGCCCATGCGGTAGTTATCGGTACCGGCGGTTATGGTAATACTTACTTCTTGTCTACCAACGCTATGGCGTCAAATGGTTCGGCTGCTATGCAGGTTTACCGCAAAGGTGCTTACTTTGCCAATCCTTGCTTTGCACAGATCCACCCGACCTGTATCCCTGTACACGGTGACAAGCAGTCTAAACTGACTTTGATGTCCGAGTCATTGCGTAATGACGGACGTATCTGGGTTCCTAAAAAGCTGGAAGATGCCAAGGCATTGCAGGCAGGAACTAAGAAACCGACCGATATTCCTGATGCAGACCGCGACTTCTACTTGGAACGCCGTTATCCGGCATTCGGTAACCTGGTTCCCCGTGACGTTGCTTCACGTGCTGCGAAAGAACGTTGCGACGCCGGTTTCGGTGTGAACAACACAGGTCTGGCCGTATTCCTTGACTTTAAATACGCTATCGACCGTCTGGGTGAAGATGTAGTTCGTGCCCGTTACGGTAACTTGTTCGATATGTACGAAGAAATCACTGACGAAAATCCGTACAAGACTCCGATGATGATCTTCCCGGCTATTCACTATACAATGGGTGGTATCTGGGTTGACTATGAACTGATGACTTCTATCAAGGGCTTGTATGCTATCGGTGAAGCTAACTTCTCTGACCACGGTGCAAACCGTTTGGGTGCATCTGCATTGATGCAGGGATTGGCTGACGGTTACTTCGTATTGCCTTATACTATCCAGAACTATTTGTCAGACCAGATTCAGGTTCCCCGTTTCTCGACAGACCTTCCTGAATTTGTGGCTGCCGAAAAGGCTGTAAACGATAAGATCCAGAAACTGATGAATATCAAGGGTCATCGTTCGGTAGACTCTATTCACAAGGAACTGGGTCACATCATGTGGGACTTCGTAGGTATGGGACGTACCAAGGAATCTTTGACTACTGCTCTGGCTAAACTGAAAGAAGTAAGAAAGACCTTCTGGAGCGACCTTCGCATTCCGGGTGAAGCTAATGAATTGAATGTGGAACTTGAAAAGGCAATCCGCCTGGCTGATTTCATCGAAATCGGTGAGCTGATGGCTTACGATGCATTGAACCGTGAGGAATCTTGTGGTGGTCACTTCCGTGAAGAACACCAGACTCCGGAGGGTGAAGCGCTTCGTCACGATGACAAGTTCTCGTATGTAGCTTGCTGGAAATACACAGGTGAAGGAAAAGAACCCGAATTGATCAAGGAAGATTTGAACTATCAGTTCGTTAAGGTTCAAACTCGTAACTATAAGTCTTAATTATTAATTGTATAGAAATCATGGATAAAAATATAAGTTTCACACTGAAAGTTTGGCGTCAGAAAGGTCCTAAGGATAAAGGACATTTTGATACCTTCCAAATGAAAGATATTCCGGGTGATACCTCATTCCTGGAAATGATGGATATCTTGAACGAGCAGCTTATCAATGAAGGTAAAGAACCTATCGTATTCGACCACGACTGTCGTGAAGGTATCTGCGGTATGTGCTCTATGTATATCAACGGACATCCTCACGGACCTGCTACAGGTGCTACTACCTGCCAGATTTATATGCGTCGTTTCAAAGACGGTGACACCATTACTGTTGAGCCTTGGCGTTCTGCCGGTTTCCCGGTAATCCGCGACTTGATGGTAGACCGCAGCGCATACGACAAGATTATGCAGGCGGGTGGTTACGTGTCAATCAATACCGGTGGTATTCCTGACGCTAACGCAATTCCTATTGCAAAACCTATTGCCGATGAGGCTATGGATGCTGCTGCATGTATCGGTTGTGGTGCTTGTGTTGCTGCATGTAAGAATGGTTCTGCTATGTTGTTTGTTTCTGCAAAGGTCAGCCAGTTGGCACTGTTACCTCAAGGTAAAGTGGAAGCTGCACGCCGTGCGAAAGCTATGTTGAGCAAAATGGATGAACTGGGTTTTGGTAACTGTACAAACACTCGTGCTTGTGAGGCAGAATGTCCGAAGCTGGTTTCTATCAGCAACATTGCTCGTTTGAACCGTGAATTTATTGCTGCGAAGCTGAAAGACTAATTACGGTTAGTTTTACTTGATATTTGAGAGTGCCCTGCCTTTTGGCGGGGTCATTTTTTTTATAATTATGTATTGGGTGAAGTTTCTTCCTTTTCTTTTTACGGTATGTTTCTGGGTAGAGTCGCCAAAGGACTTCTTACAGAAGTTGGAAAAATGTGAGAGAGATTCAAATCCATGTCCAAAGCAGATTTCGGAGATGGAAGCATCTGTATAGCGCAATTGGTAAAGGATACTTTCTTTGCGCTGTTTCATCATCCATTCATAGGCCGGCTCGTTGAAGATGGCTTTGAAAATGCGGCGGAAGGTGGTGACGCTGTAGCCGCCCAGTTGTGCGAACTCCTCTACGGACTTTATTTGTTTGTGGTGCTTTAATATGAAATATTCAAAACTGCTGGTGTATTGGGATAGGCTGTGTACAACAGGAGATAGCTCATAGTCTGTGTAATAGTGCGCCAACAGATAATAAAGTTCTTTACGCTTGAATTCGAGCAGCTCTTTACAAATTTTGTCTGCATTCAGATAGGAAGCAACCCCTTCAAGGAAAAGCTTTATTTCGGGCTTTATTTTCAGTGGCTCGGAGATGAGTGGCGGAGGCACGTTTTTCAATATATAGGTATAGCGGTCATAGCAGAAGGCTTTAGGGTCATCAAATGTGTACAGAATACCTTCCGAGTCTGTCATGGCCAGTATTTCCACTTTTGATGCGATAGCTTGCAGCACAAATTCTCCGGAATTGATGATGGTTCCGGCATATTCTTCACTATTGATTAATATTTGACCTTTGAGTAAGAAAAATAAAATATTGGTTTCACACTTATGTGGGGGTAAGTGGAAACCTTTTTTGTTATGTGTGTAATGGATGCTGTTCTCCACTGCTTTAGGGCATTGGGTACAATCCATCCTTTCATTACAGGGCAGACCAGACATATATAGATGTTAGAAACGCTTGTGTTCTTTTGGTTGATTTGACAAATGTAGGTCAAATATGGATAATTTGCAATAAGTTTCAGGAAAAAGACCGAAGAATCCTGTTTCCACTTGTTTGTCTTCTGCCGTTACGGAAAACGATAGCCTGTGGGCATGAGCATAGAGGGCTAAATTTGTGTGGCCAAACAAAAAGAAGTTGCAATTGTTGGGAAAGTAGCAGAAAGAAAGTATCTTTGTGTGTATCCATGGGGAGGTATACCGGCTAAAACAGCATAGATTATGGAATTTGTAGTATCATCCTCTAATTTCTCCGGTATCATTGGCGAGCTGCATAACTATCGCATATACTTTTTGAGGACGGTTGATTGACAACAGGTAAAAATGCTCCGCAAATGAAATCGCAAATCATGGTGGGGATGATACGGTGTTTCATTGCGGAGCAGGAAATTGCTATGTTCTTATCAGGAGATTATAATTGGCCTGACAAATGGATGTGATTTATTTATTGGGCTCAATTGGGCTAGGTTGGGGATCTTCATTTGTCCACCCATCCGCTTGGGCTGTAAATGTTAATTCTTCAGCACCGGCAGGTAATGTTAACGTATAAAGTATTTTTTTGCCTATATCCCATGTTCCGGTTAATGTGGCTTCTTTTGTTCCTTCAAATACTTTGCCATTATCATTAGTCGTGGAATAAGTAACAGTAATCTTGACTGACGATAGATCATTCTGAGGGATTAACATTAATGCATTACTGCTTGTCGCAATTTCGCTTGTTGCTGTACCGTCAATTTCAGAGTAGGTAGCATTATATGTATATTCTTCATTGCCAGTTTGAGCGCTCCATGCACCTTTATCTGCGTTATAAGTATAAGTACCGCTATTTGCAACTCCTGATAATTTTATAGATGTAACATTGTATTTGAATCCTGTGTCTTTACCTTGGAGCTTGAAATTAATCTGAGTTAAAATATGATTGAATGTTAAATCTACACTTCCAACAGAGGTTGCACTATTGGTTTTTGCTTTATCTGTTACACAGGCGGCTAGTAAATCTGTCTGTATCGTCTGAAGAGTATACGTGAAACTCGGGTAAGTACCGGTTGTGGCATAATTTGTAATACCGCCGGCTTCAGGTGAGTAAGCAAAAAATTGTAAATTTTCGGCTATTGGCCAATAATATGGACCATCTGCTACGGACCAGTTAGAGTTAGTACAAGTTGCTTTTTTCCCATTAATAAATGTTGTTGTTAAGCTACCTGCTGTTACTTTGTCCATTGTAATTGTTTTAGTATTATAGGCGTAAAGTATGAAACCTTGGGATTCCAAGTTTTCAGTTGTAGCTTCTGCAGCTCTGGATGACTTCCCAACTACGCTTCGGAAATTAATTTCCGTTTTTTGTGTCGGAGCTTCAATTTCTTCATTCTGTGAGCAACTTGTGATTGCCAGTGCAGCTAAAGCTGCAAATAAAATCTTCTTCATATTCTGTGTGTTTTAAGTTAATAATTCTATGACTCTTTATTTTATATCTTAACCAACCGGTAATTCCACATTCGTTTCATCGTCCCAGTCACTAACGCTCCCATCAAATCCACCGCCACTTTCATCTGGAGGAACCTCTACATCATCCACTACAATTTTCTCGTCATCCGGAAGCTCAATCTCTATCTCGGACTCTTGAGGTTTTTCATCACCTTCTCCCGGCTCGTCTTCAGGAGGTTTTACCGCTTCCGTTATTTCCACTTTCGCTTCTTGTCTGGAACCATCCACCCTTACTATGATCAGATTCAGAAACTGAGTGATATCAGCTCTTGCCTGCGTCAGTTCGGGATGTCCGAAACAGGTGAAGCTCCCTTTTATAACCCCATTCCCTTTACCGGTTTCACAATAAATGGGAGCGAAGCGGCATAAGCCGGCTCCTTTACCTAAATGGTAACATTCAGCCATTCCGGAAACACTGCCAATGATCGATGAGACATTTTTCAGCCCCTCTGTCTTTATTGAAAAGATGTAAGTGGTTACCACAGATTTTGGTCTTACCTCTAGTGTCGGTAACTCTTCTCCTTTTCCTATTTCTACATCGTCCAGGGTTGCCACATAAAAATTATCCGGTCCCCATACCATGTTTTCTGTTTCGCTGTCGCCCAATCCCGTGCAGTTTCCTGTACACGCCATTATCGTTTCGTAACTGTCTTCGCCTTTTACTTGCACTACTTCGGTGTCATAATTGTAAATCACTGCCAAGTAATGCCCCGGGGGCACTTTCATTTCTCCGCCTTTTGCCGGCAAATAAGTATCAATCTTTCTTCCTTGGGTATCCTTGGGATAGAAAATAACCCGGACTCCTTCCGGCAGACGGCCGGTTACTCCTTCCCAATCCAAACGGATATTTATTCCTGTTACGGGATAATCGTCCAGAATCTCGCGTCGGCTGCATCCCACTAAAGTCAATAGTGAAGATAAAAGTACAAGAGCTACGTACCTTGTCTTTTTCATTTTCTTCCTCTCTTCTTTGTTATCACCCATACCAACGAAATTTTTGCTTTCGTAGGGCCTATAAAGGTGTAATTCCCGCTACTCATCCAAACTAGTGACCCTTTATAGGGAGTGTACTTTTGATATTCCGTGGTCAGGTAGCCTATGCCCAGGCTGAATTCCAATGCCAGATGCCGTGACACTGAAGTGGAATATCCATAAGTGAATCCTGCCGCACCGTAATATTTACCTTGGTAGCCGTCTCCTTTAAACTGAAAGTCGTAGATACCTCCTTCGGCATACAATCCAAAGAAATGTCCGTTCAACCGGTGATGCAGTTCACGGTTGCCCAGCCAGTAGCGGCTTTCTATTCCTCCCGAAATCAGCTGGTAGCAGATTTCTTTGCTACTGTTGGACCACCAGGGGCTTTTATATTCCATGTTCACTGACCACCGCTTTCCTACAGGAATTTCTATTTCTATATTAGGCGCCAGTGCCAGGTCGTACAATAAATTATTTTTCAGTGCAAGCACTGTGTTGCCGGCTGTCTTGTCTCTTCTTGCTGCCTTTTCTTTGGGCTTTTTTCCCCGTTTTCTTTTGTCTCTTTTTCCTTTTCTGCCTTTGTTACTGTTTTTTCTGTTTCTGTTATTACTTGTCTCCTTTCCTTTTGTGGGAGTGCTTGCACCGCCATTGGCGCAATGGTCGTTTCCCTGTCAATCGGAATGAATTCAGTTTCTTCTATCATGGCCGCCTGTTCCGTGGAGGAGTTTTTTCCTTCCTTTTCTTCCGGATAAGACAGGCAGACTCTTATTTTTGTCCGTCTGAGCTCCGGTAGCAGCCGGTCGGAAATATATTGATAAGGTATGCCGGCATCCAGATGTTGCAAGAAATCTTGCATTTTTACAGGATTGTCATGGTGATAATCTATCAATGCCAATACATCCTCCCGGTCGGGGACCAGCCTGTCGTCCGTTATCAGTTTCCGTAAGGCATCCCCGTATTCTTCTCCTGTACGGATACAGATTTGGGCGGCATTGACTTGCGGATATTTCCGACATAAGAACGCTTTTACTTCCTCACTTCTTTTTAGGCCCGGCGCTATGTCCGGTTCTTTTTTTCCGTTATATGAATCCGGTGAAACCAGAATAATGGAATAAAGATGTCTGCTGCGGGCAGGATGGGCAAGCAGGGAATCCAATGTTGCCAGCGTTTTACCGTTTCCTTGGTAATCCTTGTCCGCCTGTCGGGCCTTCAGGTCAAAATAGAGCATCATGTCCAATATGGTATCTTTTGGATTTTCGTACTCTGTCGTCCGGGCATAAGTGCTATTGGTCAGTAGGCACAAAAACACAAATATGCTGAATATAGTAGTGCGTTTTTTCCATGGATTACCATTATGTGTGGAGCAAATATAGGTGATAAAATCTGAAAAAAAACTTATTAAATGTTCTATTTTCGGACGTGAAAGGGTTAGTGAAGCGATTGGACAGAATTTGCAAGTTTGGGCAGCCGGATAATGAGAAGGGCAGGTAAGCTTTACTTTTATTTGGAGTGAATAATCAGAGATACCACGCTCTTTCATTTAAACAACTCTATAATCCTTGTTATTCTACCGTAAAAACCATTAGTTTTTTGCGCACAGCGATGCAGGAAGCACCGCTTCCGGTGTTTCTTTTTATCGTTCATATAAATTAGTTTTTGTAGGCGGAAATCAAATGCGACAGAGGTCGTTTTTTGATTTCCGCCTTAATTTTCGCTATGCGAAAATACGATTTATTTTACTGATATGTAACATTTTGCATGTCTAATATATTTAAAAAAGGAACATGCATCCTGCCGTCGTAGCAGCATAATGAAACATCTGAAAGAATTTGTGAAATCAGTGCCGGATTACCGCAGGACAGACAAGGGAAACTACAAATACAAGCTGGAAGATATTCTTCTTCTTGTAATACTCGGACGGCTGAGCAAGTGTATAACAAGACCGGATATAATCAGATTCGGC
>ENA-OQKC01000293-OQKC01000293.1-human-gut-metagenome-genome-assembly--contig:-NODE-293-length-22092-cov-3.408468_pt1 | contig 22092 bp, 24 predicted proteins | sample MGYA00242774_ERZ504790 | MGnify/ENA primary metagenome ERZ504790 (study PRJEB26092, sample SAMD00036419) | human gut metagenome | host: Homo sapiens | study: EMG produced TPA metagenomics assembly of...
AGACTAGTAGACTTCTTCAAATATCGTGAAGCACAGCAGACAAAAGTAGATCCGGCAGACCGCTGACAAAAAAGACGGCGCATATCCGGTCTAAATAAAAATCTGAGTAAAAAAAACTCAGACCGGTGTTCTAGTGTTCCCCGTAAAAAGGGAATGCAGAACACCGGCTTTCCTTTTTCAGTCTTTTCAGCCATTGCGTCCAGTAATTTATTCGTGTTATAATTCAAAAGATCGAGGTGTGTCCGAAAAAGAATCAGGATGCCCCCAAAAGAAGAAATGTGGATGCCGTAACGGCATTTGCAGATCGGAAAAACAAATCAGGAAGAAAAATAACATGAAAAAACGAAAAAGAACAGTCTTCTTCAGAAGAGCAGAAGGTCAGCGAACGAGAATCTCCTCATTCGTCTCTGAATCAAAATTACGGAAAGTTGAGCAAAGGACAGAAGTAGGCTGGCAGATTTTATTACGGCGCATTATGACCAGGCCGTATCGATGACGGCAGCGCGCCTGGGACAGCAGGTCGGCGTCAGCGAATCGACAACGGTTCGCTTTGCGATGCAGCTTGGCTACGCGGGATATCCGGAGTTCCAGCGCGCACTGGAGGAGATGGTGATGAACCGTCTGAATTCGGTGCAGCGGATGCAGTTTACGTATGGCCGCGTGCCGCAGGGAGAAATTCTGGAGACCGTCCTGCAGTCGGATATTGAAAAAATCAAGATGACGCTGGAAGAAGTGGACCGGAGCGCCTTTGAGCGCGCTGCGGATACGATTCTTTCTGCGCGGACAATCTACATTGTCGGCATTCGGAGCTGCGCGCCGCTTGCGAGCTTTCTGGCGTTCTATCTCCATATGATTTTCCCGGATGTGCGCCAGGTACAGACAAACAGTTCCAGCGAGATTTTCGAGCAGATGATCCGCATCACGGAGGATGATGTGGTGATCGGCATCAGCTTCCCGCGGTATTCGATGCGTACGATGAAGGCACTGGAATTTGCGAACAGCCGCAAAGCGAAGGTAATTACGATCACAGACAGTGTGCATTCACCGATGAATGTTTATGCAGCCTGTACGCTGATTGCCAAGAGCGATATGGCATCGATCGTCGATTCTCTGGTGGCCCCTTTGAGTGTAATCAATGCGCTTGTCGTGGCGCTCTGCATGAAACGACCAGGCGGATGTGAAAAAGACACTTGAGAGCATGGAAAAACTGTGGGATGAGTACCAGGTTTACAGCAACGATGAAATCAACGGGCTGGACGATGCACGTCCCATGGGCGGAAAAAAGGCAGCTCTGCCGGTAAAGGAGAAAGCATGAGAAAAGCAGCAGTAATCGGCGGAGGCGCCGCCGGAATGATGACCGCCGTGCTTGCCGCCGGCGAAAAGACAGAGATTCATCTCTATGAAAAAAATGAAAAGCTGGGAAAGAAGCTGTTTATCACAGGAAAGGGCCGCTGCAATGTGACAAACGACTGCCCGACAGAAGAGTTCTTCACGAATGTGGTGACAAACCCGAAATTTCTGTACAGCTCCGCCTACAGCTTTGACAGCGCCCAGGTGCAGGAGTTTTTCGAAGCGGCAGGTGTCCGCTTAAAAGTGGAGCGCGGAAACCGTGTATTCCCGGAGTCAGATCACTCCTCGGATATTATCCGCGCGCTGGAGACGGAACTGAAACGGAAAAATGTGCAGGTGCATAAGAATACAAAAGTAAAAGAGCTTCTTTTCGAAGGAGACCGCGTGAAAGGAATCCGCCTGGAAAACGGGAAAGAGCTTTTTTACGATGATGTCGTTGTCGCAACCGGCGGTATGTCGTACCAGACGACGGGGTCGGATGGAGACGGCTACCGTTTCGCAGAAGAGGCAGGACTTGCCGTCACTCCGCTCCGCCCGGCGCTGGTGCCGCTGGAAACAGAGGAAGCGTACATCCGTGAGCTGCAGGGACTCTCCCTGAAAAATGTGACGATGACGATTAAAAACGGCAAAAAGACGCTGTTCGATGGATTCGGCGAGATGCTGTTTACACATTTTGGAATTTCCGGCCCGCTGGGGCTTTCTGCGAGCTCCTACATCGGAAAAGCACTGGAACAGCAGCCGCTGAAAGGATATCTGAACCTGAAGCCGGCACTCACGGAAGAACAGCTGGATGCGCGGATCCTGCGTGAATTTGAAGCAGGACCAAACAAACAGTTCCGCAACGTGATCAACAGTCTGTTCCCGGCGAAACTGCTTCCGGTGATGCTCTCTCTTGGCGGGATCGACCCGTACAAACAGGTCAATGCCGTATCGAAAGCGGAGCGTCAGCACTTTGAAGAGCTGATCACGCATTTCCCGTTTACAGTAACCGGAACACGGGGCTTCCGTGAAGCAATTATCACACAGGGTGGTGTTTCCGTGAAAGAGATCCGTCCGGGCACGATGGAGGCAAAGAAAAAAGAAGGTCTGTACTTCGTAGGAGAAGTGCTCGATCTCGATGCACTGACCGGCGGCTTCAATCTGCAGATTGCCTGGGCAAGTGCCCACGCTGCAGCCGAAGAGATCCGGGCAAAGGAAGAACAGGAATAAAATATGGATCACAGATTTTAGAATTTTCAGGAGGAAGAGAGAAGATGAGATTTAATCTTGCAATTGACGGACCGGCAGGCGCTGGCAAAAGTACAATCGCAAAACGTGTGGCAAAGGAGCTTTCGTTTGTCTACGTTGATACAGGAGCAATGTACCGTGCCATGGGCATCTATTTTTCGGATCTTGGCATTGCACCGGAAGAGCAGGAAAAAATTGAGGCAGCCTGCAAAGATGTGAAAATTTCCATTTCCTACGAAAACGGAGAGCAGCAGGTTTATTTAAACGGCGTCAATGTCACCGGAAGACTGCGCACCGAGGAGGCTGGAAAGATGGCATCCGCGACAAGCGCCTATCTGGAAGTACGAAAAAAACTCGTGGAGCTGCAGCAGGAGATGGCGGAGAATACGGATCTTGTGATGGACGGCCGCGATATCGGAACTGCCGTTCTGCCGAACGCACCGTTGAAAGTCTATCTGACAGCAAGTGCCCATGTCCGCGCACTGCGCCGCTGGAAAGAGCTGACCGAAAAGGGACAGACAGCCGATCTTGCGAAAATCGAGGAAGATATCAATGAGCGTGATTATCAGGACATGCACAGAGAGCATTCCCCGCTGGTACAGGCAGAAGACGCCGTACTCGTTGACAGCTCTGAAATGACGATCGATGAGGTTGTGGAAAAGATCTTAAGCCTTGCCCGCGAGCGCATGTAAACGCGGCAGAGAAAAGAGGAGAAGAAAAACAGATGGAAGTAACTGTTGCAAAAAGTGCAGGCTTCTGCTTCGGCGTCAAACGGGCGGTCGATACGGTATACCGTGAAATTGAGAGCGGTGAAAAGCCGGTCTACACCTTCGGGCCGATTATTCACAACGAACAGGTTGTGGAGGATCTCGAAAACCGCGGTGTGCAGGTGATCCTTTCGGAAGATGAACTAGAGGGGCTTTCTGGCGGAACCGTTGTGATCCGTTCCCATGGCGTATCGCGTGATGTCTGCGAAAAGATCGAAGCGCGCGGCATGAAAATTGTAGATGCGACATGTCCGTTCGTCAAGAAGATCCACCGGATTGTGGATGAAGAGGGAAGAAAAGGCCGCCATGTTGTTATCATCGGAAGCGCGGATCATCCGGAGGTGCAGGGCATCATGGGATGGGCGAGCGGCCCGGTTACCGTGATCCATACCTCCGAAGAAGCAGAGCAGTTTGTGCCGGAAAACGGAAAACCAATATCTATTGTGGCACAGACGACATTTAATTACAACAAATTTAAAGATTTAGTTGAAATTTTTTTGAAAAAGAGTTATGATAGTACTGTTTTAAAGACTATCTGCAACGCTACCGAGGAAAGACAGACGGAAGCGAGAGCAATTGCCAGGAAGGTTGATGCCATGTTTGTCGTGGGAGGCAGACATAGTTCAAACACGCAAAAGCTGTATGAGATATGTAAAGAAGAATGTAAAAATACTTACTTTATAGAGACACTCGTTGATTTGGAATCTAAGCCTTTTCAATCATTTGGTCGCGTAGGTATTACAGCTGGGGCATCCACCCCGAATAAAATAATTGAGGAGGTTCAAAAAATGTCAGAAATGAGTTTTGAACAAATGCTGGATGAATCATTTAAAACAATCAGAAACGGAGAAGTCGTTGAGGGTACTGTAATCGATGTCAAAGACGATCAGATTATCCTGAATATCGGATACAAAGCCGATGGTATTCTTACCAAAAACGAATATTCCAACGATTCTTCCATCGATCTTCACACCGTTGCACAGCCAGGTGACAAAATGGAAGTCAAAGTTCTGAAAGTAAATGATGGAGAGGGACAGGTCCTTCTTACTTACAAGAGACTTGCTGCTGAAAAAGGCAACAAGAGACTCGAGGAAGCATTCGAGAATCATGAAGTTCTGAAAGCAAAAGTAACACAGGTACTGAACGGAGGATTATCCGTAGTTGTTGAGGAGACCAGAGTATTCATTCCGGCCAGCCTTGTATCTGATGTATATGAAAAAGATCTGTCTAAATATGCAGATCAGGAAATTGAATTCGTTATTACCGAGTTCAACCCGAGAAGAAGACGCATCATCGGTGACCGCAAACAGCTCATCGTTGCTGAGAAGAAGAAACTGCAGGAAGAACTGTTCGCACGCATCGCAGTTGGCGATGTTGTAGAGGGAACTGTTAAGAATGTTACCGATTTCGGCGCATTCATCGATCTGGGCGGAGCTGACGGACTGCTTCACATCTCTGAGATGTCCTGGGGCCGCGTAGAGAACCCGAAAAAAGTATTCAAAGTTGGTGAGACTGTAAAAGTTCTGATCAAAGACATCAACGGCGACAAGATTGCTCTTTCCTTAAAATTCCCGGAAGAGAATCCGTGGCTGAACGCTGCTGACAAATACGCTGTAGGCAACGTAGTAGAAGGCTGTGTTGCCCGTATGACTGACTTTGGTGCATTCGTTGAGCTTGAGCCGGGCGTAGATGCTCTGCTTCATGTTTCCCAGATTTCCAGAGAGCATGTTGAGAAACCGTCTGATGCACTGAAAATCGGACAGGAAATCACTGCAAAAGTAGTTGATTTCAACGAGGAAGACAAAAAAATCTCTCTGAGCATGAAAGCTCTGGAAAACGAAGAGCCAGTAGAAGAGTAAGAATAATTTAACTTGCAGGTGCTGCAGTTGGATGATTAGAATGCCGTAGACAACCGGGTTTCCTGAACAGACAGGAAACCTGTTGCCTGCGGTATTTTCTTATCATCCTGTTTTTGGCACCAGAAAAGAAAAAGGGGATGAAAGTTTATGTGGGAGACGAAGATTCTGGGTGTGGATCTGTACCACGTTCTAGCATGGTTCTGGCTGTACAGCTTCTGCGGATGGATCTGGGAGAGTTCCTATGTATCGATCCGGCAGAAAAAACTGGTCAACCGCGGTTTTGTCAATGGTCCGCTGCTGACACTGTACGGCACCGGCGCTGTTATGGTATACTTGATCCTGCGCCCGTTTGAAGCGAACGTCTGGGCACTGTATTTCGGAGGTGTCATTGTAGCGACGGTTCTGGAATATGTAACCGGCGTGCTGATGGAGACCATTTTTCATGCGCACTGGTGGGACTACAGCAATCAGAAGTTTAATTTTCAGGGAAAGATCTGCCTCAGCAGTTCGATTGCCTGGGGATTCTTTACACTGGGGCTGTTCTATATTCTGCAGCCGATTGCCGTGAAAGTAGTGAATCTTGTTTCGGATACTACAGGAGAGATCATTGTTTCCGTTGTTACCGTCTGCTATCTGGTAGATTTTGGATTTTCCGCAGCCGCAGCATTCCAGCTGGGACAGAAGATGCGCAGTCTGGAGAAAACGTGGGGAGAATTTCTGAAATATCTGCAGAAATCCCGCTTTAACCAGCTTGCCGAGGAGATGAATGCGAAAGTACAGCAGTATCGTGCAGAGTATTCCAGAGATAAGATGAAAGAATATCTGGCCGAGAAGCGCCAGACACTGTCTGAGGCAATGGAGCAGATGCAGAAGCTGGAGAAGGAGCGGAAAGAAGCCGAGGGAAGAAGAAATCCGCTTTTCGAGTCGAAGAACCGCCTGATGGAGTTCGGAGCAGAGCAGAAGGAACGCCTGACCGAGTTCGGAGCAGAGCAGAAAGAACGGTTTGCGGCACTTGGATTTGATGTGCGCAGTGATAAGATGCCGGATCTTAAAGAGCTGCTGGAGCGCTTTGACCAGATGACAAAACCGCAGCTTCCGACCAACTGGCTGATGCGCCTGACAACGAAACGTTATCTGCGCGCCTATCCGCATCTGCAGGGAACGCATCATGCTTCTCTGAAAAAAGGAAGAAAAAAAGGTAGAAGAGAAAGAAGAGAAAAAATAAAGGACTGCTTGGAAAGGACAGTCCCGGAAAAACGGCCGTGCATGCAAAAATGTGTACGGCTGTTTTATTTTCTGGTTTTGCTATCGTCTTTGAAAAAGAGCTGAAGCTCGGAACAGAGATACTCTTTCAGGAGATCTTCCTGCGAAAGAAAGGCATCGGACCACTCAAAATAGTAAGGGCGGCTTTTGAAATCCTCGCGGAAGGCCGGGGTGAAAAACTCTTTCTGCTGCGGAAGAAATGTACCGGTCCGCCGCTGATAGCAGTTGGCAGCCTTTGCTTTCTGACGGTATTCCGGATCGACAAACGCGCCAACGCTCTTGTGAACAGCCTGATCCTCCAGCGGAAGATAATAGTAATTCTTATAGTCCGGGAAGAAATATTTCAGCTCCGCCGTATGCGTCTGCAGGGAGAGAGAAACCCGTGAACCAAAGGCTGTAAGAGAACCATCCGCGCAGACACGGGAGAGGAAAACCGGAACTTCCCGCTCGGGCTGCAGTGAAACTTCCAGTGTCTGTCCGGTAAAACGACACGACTGGACAGAAAAATCGCCGTGAAACAGGGCAGGAAGCGCGAGCAGTTCCAGAACAGAACCCATGCCGAGGACATCCTCATAATTGTGAAGGAAAAGCAGTTCCAGTTTCTTTTCATCCAGTGTCTGAAGATAGTCGTGGTAAACAGAAATCAACTGTTTTCCGTTAAGTTGATCCTTCCGTGGGAATGAGAGATACTGTTCCACATTTTTCTGTTTCATTGAAGAAAGTCCCAGGATTGACTGAAACGGGCGGAGTGCCTGATAAAGATCCAGGGATGCGATTGACGAAAGCGGATCTTCCATCTGATAAAACAGTGCTTTGTGTGTGAGGTAAGGAAGATCAAATGTCGTTCCATTAAAATGCACCAGCTGCTTCACGTCGGAAAGAAACGTGAAAAAAGAGACAAGCATCTCTTTTTCTTCGGTCGGTCGATCAAGAAACCACTGGCGCAGTGTGAAAGTATCCGCGGCCGGGTCAAAGAACAGCGCACCAATCAGATAGAGATGCGAGGTACGCCAGGAAAGGACCGGTCGTCTCAATATCGAAAAAGACATCGCCGTTTCTCAGATACATCTGAAGATCGGCAGAGAGAGCGGCGGGGGTAGAATCTATGATCTGCATAAGGTTTTTTGTCTCCTTTGAAAAACTTTTTTGAATCTAAAGATATTATAAGACGAAAAAATCTGACATGCAAGAAAGACAGCGACTAATCGTTGCGTGATGAGAAAAGTTCTGCTATAATAGAATGTGCGTTCGCTTTCGAAAAAAGAAAACGGCGCTTTGGAGGAAAAACATGATTGCATTTATCAAAGGAACTGTAGATTCTCTTTCGGAAGGAAAAATGATTCTCGAAAGCCATGGAATCGGCTATGAGCTGAATATTCCAGCGAGTATGTTCGACGCAGGCATCCGGGAGGGAGAAGAGTTAAAGATATATACCCATATGAGTGTGCGGGAAGACGGAATTTCCCTATTCGGCTTTCTGTCCCGTGAAGATCTTGAAATATACCGTATGCTGATCGGCGTAAGCGGCATCGGACCAAAAGCGGCGCTTGCGGTGCTGTCCACGCTTACTGCAGACAATCTGCGCTTTGCCGTCCTCTCGGAAGATGTCCAGGCGATTGCCAAAACACCGGGCATCGGAAAGAAGACCGCGCAGAAGCTGATTCTGGAATTAAAAGACAAATTCGACCTGCAGGAAGCGTTCGAGCAGAAGCTGGCAGGAAATCAGGCGGCTGCGGCGGTACGGCAGGCAGGCGAACCGGATGCCTTCCAGGATGCGGTACAGGCGCTGACTGCGCTTGGCTACTCCGGAACGGAAGCACTGCAGGCAGTAAAGAAAGTCGAAATCACCGAAGGCATGGACAGCGAGGCTGTGCTGAAAGCGGCATTGAAGCATATGTTTTAGCAGATGGTCCTAAATTGTGGAAGAAGGAAACCTTATAACGATGGAAAGAAGAATTATCACAACTGACGTTCTCGAGGAGGACGTGAAAATCGAAGGTTCGCTCCGTCCCCAGCACCTGGACGACTACATCGGACAGGAAAAGACGAAAAAGAACCTGAAAGTATATATTGAAGCAGCAAAACAGCGAAGTGATGTTCTCGATCATGTGCTGTTTTACGGCCTCGGGACTTGGAAAACACGCTGGCGGCATCATTGCAAATGAGATGGGAACCCATATGAAGGTAACGAGCGGCCCGGCGATCGAAAAACCGGGTGAGATGGCAGCGATCCTCAACAATCTGCAGGAGGGCGACGTCCTGTTTGTTGATGAGATCCACCGCCTGAACCGCCAGGTCGAGGAGGTTCTTTACCCAGCGATGGAGGATTTTGCGATTGATATCATGATCGGAAAAGGCTCTTCGGCGCGCTCGATCCGCCTGGATCTGCCGAAGTTTACGCTGGTCGGCGCAACAACGCGTGCAGGTCTTTTGACTGCTCCGCTCCGCGATCGGTTCGGTGTCATCCACCATCTGGAATTTTACACGGAGGAAGAATTGGCCAACATTATCCTGCACTCCTCAAAAGTACTGAATGTGGAGGTGGACCCGCAGGGAGCGCTTGAGATGGCGCGCCGTTCCAGGGGAACACCGCGCCTGGCAAACCGGATTTTAAAGCGTGTCCGCGACTTTGCCCAGGTGAAATACGATGGAAGGATCACAAAAGAGGTCGCATCGTTTGCTCTCGATCTGCTGGAAGTAGACCGTTACGGACTGGATCAGACCGACCGGCTGCTTCTTACCACCATTATGGAAAAGTTCCAGGGCGGTCCGGTGGGACTCGATACCCTGGCAGCATCGATTGGAGAAGATGCCGGCACCATCGAGGATGTCTACGAGCCGTTCCTGATCAAATCCGGATTTATCAACCGCACTCCGCGCGGAAGAGTGGCAACGGAATTTGCCTGGCACCACCTGGGGCTGGAGGCACCGCGTAAGATCGAAGAGTAAAAGCCCTGAATCTTTCATTTCCTGTCGCTTTTTGCAGAAAAAGGTTGTTTTTCTTCCATTTTCGGTATATGATAGGTTATATTAGCCGGGAGTTTGGTCCGGTTAAATTCAGTGGAGGAAAAGCAAAAGAATGGCTGTAAAAAATACAACACAGGTTTTAATAGATGGAAAAATTATCACACTGGGAGGCTATGAGAGCCCGGAATATCTGCAGAAAGTAGCTGCTTATCTGAATCAGAAGATCAGCGAACTTTCTCAGTCAGCCGGATACAACCGCCTGTCGGTGGATACGAAGCACACACTGCTTGCACTGAACATTGCAGACGACTATTTCAAAGCAAAAAGCCAGGTAGATACCCTCGAAGAGGATATGGAAGCCAAAGACCGGGAAACCTACGATATGAAGCACGATCTGATCGCAGCGGAAATCCAGGCCGGCGATCTGAAAAAAGAGCTGGAAGAGAAACGAATCGAGCTGGAACATGTGCGCGGCGAGATGGAAGAACTGCAGCGGCAGCTTGATAAGGCAAATAAGGATCTGGAAGATTTATTAAAAGCGTAAAAGAAGGAAAAACGGGGGATTGCGGAACAGGTAATCGCCCGTTTTTAGGAGATAAAGATGAAGACAGAATTATTAGCACCAGCCGGTTCGATGGAAGCGTTAAAAGCGGCGGTTTCCGCCGGTGCGGATGCCGTCTATCTCGGCGGAGCCGCATTCGGCGCAAGAGCGTATGCAAAAAATTTGGATGAGCAGGAGATTCTCTCAGCCATCGATTACGTCCATCTGCGGAACCGGAAACTGTATCTGACGGTCAACACCCTCTTAAAAGAGGAGGAACTGGAAGAGAAACTGTATCCGTATCTGCGTCCGTACTATGAGCAGGGACTGGATGCCGTGATTGTCCAGGATATGGGCGTTTTAAAGGCGGTCCGCTCCTGGTTCCCGGATCTCGACATTCATGCGAGCACACAGATGACAGTGACAGGATCTGCGGGAGCGCGTTTCCTGGAGAGCCTTGGCGCAACGCGTGTGGTACCGGCCCGTGAGCTTTCGTTTGCAGAGATCCAGAAAATCCACCGGACGACCAACCTTGAAATTGAATGCTTCGTCCACGGGGCGCTCTGCTACTGCTATTCGGGACAGTGCCTTTTTTCCAGCCTGATCGGCGGAAGAAGCGGAAACCGCGGAAGATGCGCGCAGCCGTGCCGTCTGCCGTACGAAGCGTACGATAAAGACAACCACCGCATGGGGGAGCCGGGCGACCGCTATCCGTTAAGCCCGAAGGATATGTGTACGATAGAACTGCTGCCGGAGATTGTAAAATCCGGGATTATGTCCCTCAAAATCGAAGGCAGAATGAAAAAGCCGGAGTATACAGCGGGCGTTGTCAGCATTTACCGCAAATACCTCGATCTGTACGAGAAAAAGCCGTCCCGTTTCCACGTTCTGCCGGAGGACATGAAAAAGCTGCATGAGCTGTATAACCGTGACGGTTTCAACAAAAGCTATTATACCGTAAGAAACGGACGCGATATGATGGCGCTGAAGAACGAAAAAGAGCAGGAAAATAAAAAGAAACAGCGCAGAAATGAGCAGCTCTTTTATGAGATCCAGAGAGATTATATCGAGACTGAGGCAAAAGAGCCGATTTCCGGCTTTCTGACCCTGTATCCGGGCCAGCCGGCGTTCTTAAGTGCAGAAAGCGGAAAATACAGCGTAACAGCAGAGGCGGGCATGGTAGAACCGGCAAAGAAGCAGCCGCTGACAGAGGAACGCGTTAAAAACACAGCTGGAAAAAGACAGGCGAGACACCATTCTATTTCAAAGAACTCGATATCTGTATGGATGACAACTGTTTCGTGCCGATGCAGACGTTAAATGAGCTGCGGAGAGGCGTTTCGGACCAGCTGGTGAAAGAGATGACAGAGCCATATCGCAGAAAAGCAGCGGAAAAGCCGGAACAGGAAGCAAAAGCATCTGGAAAACCGGACCAGGAGAGCAGGGCAGAAAGAAAATGGAGCTGACCGCATCTGCCGAGACGAGAGCCCAGTGGAATGCGCTGCTCGAGATTCCGGAGATCACGACGATCTACGCCGGCATGGGATGCTTCAAACGGGAAATCTTCGAAGAGCAGGCGGAAAAAGGCATCCTGCAGGCGAAAGAACTGGGAAAACAGGTTTATCTGATGCTGCCGCACGTTGTACGTGAAGGCGATCTGAAGGAATACCGCGACACGTTCCGCTGTCTGAAGGAGATCGGTCTTGGCGGTTTCCTGATCCGCAATCTCGAAAGCTTTTCGTTTTTGAAAGAGATGGGAATGGAAAAGGATATCCGGCTCGATTACAGCGTTTACACGTACAACAGCCGTGCGCAGGCATTCTGGCAGGAGCAGGGCGTGCAGCGTGATACCGTTCCGTATGAGCTGAACGAGCGGGAAATCGGAAAACGTGACAATACGAACAGCGAAATGGTGGTCTACGGCTACCTTCCGATGATGGTTTCCGCCCAGTGTGTCCAGAAGAACCTGAACGGCTGTAATCACAGTTATTCCCTGGTACGCTTAAAAGACCGGATGGGAAAATACTTCCCGGTGAAGAGTTACTGCACCTCGTGCTACAGTGTGATCTACAACAGCCTTCCGCTCGGCCTGGTAAAAGAAGCCGATGAGATCCGGTTCATGCATCCGGCTGCGGTGCGGCTGAATTTTACCATCGAGACACTGGAGGAGACAAAAGAAATCGCCGCTGCGTTTGCTGGAACGTACTGTAAAGGAATCGCAGTTCCGGCCGAACAGGAATATACCAAAGGCCATTTCCGCCGGAAAGTAGAGTAAACGGTGAGAAAAAATAAGGGGAATTTATGGAAAATACCATTGTTCAGTTATCAAAATATGTGATTACCTTCCTCATGATCTGTTTTACCGTGCAGTCGTTTGCTGCACTCAAAGAGCGGGATGAGGATGAGCGCCATTACATTCTGATGCGGCAGATCATCATGATCATTCTGATGAATTTCATCTGTTTCTTCGTGATGTTCCTGCAGGAAGGCGAAGTATCAACGATTCAGATGTTTCTGCTCACGATGGCGTATATCCTGGGCGTACAGATCCTGTACCGCCTGATTTACCGGAAGGCATCGATGATCCTGGTAAACAACATGTGTATGCTGCTCTCGATCAGCATGATTATTCTGACGAGACTGAGCGTGTCAAAGGCGATGTCCCAGTACAAAATTCTGGCGGCATCCACACTGCTCTGCTTCATCATTCCGGTCATTGTCCGAAAGGGCAAGTTCCTGAAAAATCTGACCTGGATTTACGCTGTGCTCGGAATTGCCATGCTTTCCGTCGTTATGGTGCTTGGCTTTACTTCCGGCGGTGCGAAGCTGTCGATCGAAATCCACGGCATTACGTTCCAGCTCTCCGAGATTGCCAAGATCACACTCGTGTTCTTTATGGCAGGCATGCTGCGCGAGGATAATTCCTTTGGAAACGTTGTGAAAGCAACTGTCATTGCGGCAGTTCATGTGCTGATCCTTGTTGCATCCACCGACCTTGGAACTGCGTTCGTCTTCTTTATGGCGTACGTGGTTGTAATCTATGTGGCAACGAGAAAAGCCAGATATCCGCTTTTGGGACTTGCGGGAATGAGTGCCGCCTGCGTTGTGGCGTATTTCCTGTTTTCCCATGTACGGAACCGTGTGGCACTCTGGCAGGATCCGATCGGAAACTGGGATATCAGCAGCCAGTTAGCACAGGGACTCTTCGGCATGTGCTCCGGCGGATGGTTCGGAACCGGCCTTTTCGAGGGACGGCCTGACATTATCCCGGTTGCAACGAAAGACTTTATTTTCTGTGCGATCTGTGAGGAGATGGGCATTATCTTCGGAATCTGCCTGATTCTGCTGTGCATGTCCACATTCCTTCTGATTATCAATATTTCCATGAAGATGAGCAAACGGTTCTACAAACTGATTGCCATGGGTCTTGGAACGGAATATGCGACACAGGTGTTCCTCACCATCGGAGGAACCATTAAATTTATTCCTATGACAGGTATCACGCTGCCGCTGGTCAGCTATGGAGGAAGCTCTATGTTCTCCACGGTGCTGATGCTGTCGATCATTCAGGGATTGTACATCTTAAGGGAAGACGAAGGTGAGGAGCTTGAGAAAAGACAAAACAAGAAGAAACGAAACCAGCAGAAAAACGACCCAGGCGCCAAGAAAAAACGACGCCCGGACGAAGAGACCGAAAGACGAAAGAAGAGCGGCAGCCGGAACGACGGACAGGGAACCCGCCAGAAGTACCGCGAGCAGCCGGATGAATTCGAACGGCGGATCGAAGAGCAGACCGAGAACAGCCTCCACTGGTAAGGCGGCAAACAACGGCGCAGGGCCGTATCTGATCGTTTCGTTCCTGTTCGTGGCAATGTTTCTTGGGCTGATCGCGTATCTCGTTTACTTTAATGTCGTGCGGAAAGAAGAATTTCTGAATAGTTCTCACAATACGAGACAGAATAACTATGCAGAGCGCGTGATCCGCGGAACAATCTATTCTGCGGACGGCCAGGAACTGGCAAAGACGACGACAGATGAAAACGGGGATGAGGTAAGAACGTATCCGTTCGGCAGCCTGTTTGCGCAGGTGGTTGGCTACACGGGAAAAGGAAACAGCGGCCTCGAATCTTCCTACAACTATATGCTGATGGAGTCCCATACAAGTAAGTTAAAGCAGGTAAAGAATGAATTCAGCGATGCGAAGAACCCGGGAGACAGTCTCTATACAACGCTGAATACAACACTCCAGCAGGCCGCGGCCGATGCACTGGACGGATACCGCGGTGCAGTTGTCGTGCTGGAGGCAAAAACGGGCCGTGTACTTGCCAATGTGAGCAATCCGGTTTTTAATCCTAATACGATTGATGAGGACTGGGAGGCACTGAACGCAGACGATGAGAGCGGCGTGTTTCTGAACCGCGGTCTGCAGGGAAGATATCCGCCGGGATCTACGTTCAAGATTGTTACTTCGCTTGCGTATCTCCGTCAGAACGGCACACTGGACGGTTTTTCGTTCGACTGTGACGGTGAGCTGACAGCAGGAAACTATACGATTCACTGCTCCGGCGGTGAAGTGCATGGACCGGAAGATTTTGCAGGTGCGTTTGCACATTCGTGCAACTCTGCCTTTGCACAGATTGGCCTTGGGCTGGATAAAGATGCCTTCCGCTCGCTGGCGGATTCCCTGTATCTGAACAGCCGTCTGGATCTGGAGCTTCCGACCAGCAAAAGTTCTTTCGACCTTGATTCGACAACGGCGGATGCTCTTGTGATGCAGACCTCCATTGGCCAGGGCGATACGCTGGTAACACCGATGGAGATGGCACTGATCGCCTCCGCGGTTGCAAATGACGGAGAAATGATCAAACCGCGTTATGTGGACAACATTGTGTCTGCGGACGGACAGGCAGTCAAAACCTTTTACAAAGAGTCTCTTGGCACGGTAATGTCCGAGAGCGAAGCCAATACGCTGACAGAGCTGATGAAAGGCGTTGTCCAGAGCGGAACTGCAGTTTCACTTTCGGATCTGCCGTACAATATCGCCGGTAAAACAGGAACCGCAGAACACGGAAGCGACGGAGAGACACCGCATTCCTGGTTTGTCGGATTCTCCAATGCGGATGATCCTGATATTGTCATTGCTGTTGTGGCAGAAAACGGCGGATATTCGAGTGAAGTCGCTGTACCGATTGCAAGACAGGTAATTGAAGCATATTATGCACAGCAGTAAACGATGAAAAAAACGCGTTCGAACCGGAAAGGATGGGTTCGGGCGCGTTTTCTGAATTTTTAGAAAAATGTTAGAAAAAGGATGCGGTTTTAAGGTTGCGCGGGGGCGGGAAAAGAGGTATACTTTTTAACAGAAGATCTGGCGGCAAGCGGGAAGAAAAGAGCTGTCAGGGAATGGAAAAAGCCAGAAGGAGCTTAAAACGTATGATCGAAGCAGTAAGCTGCGGAGGTATCGTAATCTACCGTGGAAAAATATTGACGCTTTACAAAAGCTACCGCAACAAATATGAAGGCTGGGTTCTGCCGAAAGGAACCGTTGAGCCGGGAGAAACCCATGAACAGACTGCTGTCCGCGAGGTATATGAGGAGTCCGGCGTACACGGCACCATCATCAAGTACGTGGGAAAAAAGCCAGTACAGCTTCAGCATTCCGGAGGACACCGTGGAAAAAGAGGTGCACTGGTATCTGATGGTCTCATCCGGCTACTACAGCCGTCCACAGAGAGAAGAATACTTTGTGGATTCGGGCTATTACAAGTATCACGAAGCATATCATCTGCTGAAGTTTTCCAATGAACGGCAGATTCTGGAAAAGGCCTATCAGGAGTATCTGGAACTGAAGAGAGCAAATTTATGGAAGGTTCAGCCACAGGCTCAGGGAAAATATGGTAAACTGGTATAAAAATCTGTACGTCGGGGATACTGCAAAAAAGAAACAGAAAAAATGGATGCGCCGGATTGAGAACAAAAAAGCAGTTCCGGGAGTCTGGCTCCTCACACTGCCTTCCAATCAGCAGAACAATCTGGATGTAATTCCGGCGGATCTGCTTTTGCAGCCGGCCGTGCGGAGAAACTGTCCGATGATTGTCGGACTTGCCGTGTCGCGCGAGGAAGCTTTTGAGCTTGTGGAGGCGATCGCATTGGAAACTTATCGGGAAACCGGAGAAGTAAAAATCCGGGAATGGCTGCTGAACCGGATTGAGGGATGTGAATGATACATATACTATTCATGATTTTGAAGGCACTGGGGATTTTACTCCTTGTTTTACTGTTTCTCGTGCTTCTTAGTCGTCTGCACCGTCCTGTTTCTTCCTTTTTGCTACCGGGCGCGAGGTTCTGAAAGAAGAAGAGGGATTTGCCTGCGTAAAAGCGAGTGGAAGAGTATCGTGGCTTTTTCGGAGCTGTCGCGTCTGACGGCCTCGTATGAGGAACAGAAGCCGGAGGCGCAGATTCTGCTTTTCGGGGCATCACTGGAAACATGGGAAACGGCGGCTGAAAAACGATCCGCCGGGGAGAAGCGTCCGTGCCCCGGACGGAGGAAAATGAGACAGAAAATGCGCCGGAAGCAGAAAAAAACAGCAGAGCAGAAAGCGGAAGCGAAAAAAGAGCAGACATCGGCGGAACAACCGGCAGAACAAAAAACAGATACTGTAAAAAAACAAATGCCGCAAAGAGACGCAGAAAAGACACAGAAAGCACCGGACCAGACAGAAAAACAGCAGAAGGTGACAGCACAGAAGGAGCAGCCAGAGCAAGAGCAGGAACCGGATGCGCCGAAAAAAAGCATTCTGGAACGGTTTTTCGGAAGGATCGAATATCTTCCGGAAAAACTGCTGAATCTTGCCAGCCGTCTGCTGCAGACAGCTTTCCGGCTGTTGGAACTTCCGTTCCGTCTGCTTGAAAAACTGGAGCAGAAAATCCAGGCAGGCAGACGGTTAAAAAGAAAGTGGGAGAGTGTGAAAAAATTCTTCCGTTCGAAGATGTTCCGTGAGGCGCTGCTCCATGCAAAGAAAGAAGTGCTTTATTTCCTGAAGAAAGCAGCACCGAAAAAAGTAACCGGCACAGTCCGGTTCGGATTTAACGATCCGGCACTGACCGGAGAGACACTCGGCATTCTGGGTATGATTTATGGAAAACTGCCGAAAGACCTTTCCATCCAGCCGGATTTCGAACAGGAAATTCTCCAGGGCGATGTCCGGATGAAAGGAAGTTTTCAGGCTGTGACAGCAGCCGGCATTGCACTTCGATTATTCCGGGATCAGAATCTTCGGAAAACCATACGACATTTCAAACACAAGGAGGCCTAAAAGATGGCAGAAAAGGACAACACATTTCAGAATACCGTAGAAGCACTGTTCCGCGGAATGGACAGTTTTATCACAACAAAGACGGTCGTAGGTGAGGCGATCCACATTGATGATACGATTCTTCTGCCGCTGGTAGACGTTTCCTTCGGCGTGGGAGCGGGTGCATTCGCAGAAAATGCAAAGAACAATGCAGGAGGCGGTATGGGCGGAAAAATTTCTCCGAGCGCCGTTCTTGTCATCAGCAAAAACGGAACGCGTCTGGTCAACATCAAAAACCAGGATGCTGTCACCAAAATCATTGACATGGCTCCGGATCTGATCAGCCGCTTTACCGGCAAAAAGGAAGAGGACGGGTATACCGCAGAGAAAGTAGAGCATATAATAAACCAAGAGGCGGATAAGGAGTAAGCTCGTTTGTGCAGAATTTTAGGTTTTCTGCTGTTTTGGATGGGGGTCGGGCTTCTCATCAGCCTGATGATCCGCAGCTCATTTCTTACGGTTCTTGCGGCCGCTCTGCTGCTGTGCGTGGGATATCATCTGTTCTGCAATACAGGGGAATAGTGAAAGATGCACAAAAAGATCGGAAATGAACTGGCTGATTTGTACAGAGAAATACTTGCAAAATGAAGAAAGCTGCGCTATAATAAGTCCATCTTAAATGAATCAGCCAACTATACTAATATCATAGATCAAGACGAGGGCGTCTTACCAGAACGAAAGTTTCGGTAGGATGCTCTTTTCTTTTGCTAAGCATATGGATCGTTGGCAGGTTCAGCTTAAGAGACCACGCTATTTTTTCTCCCTTTTAAAATATAAAAAATAGAGCACAACAGGGCATAAGCGAAAACTTATGTCCTGTTTGCTCTTACCAGAACTTTTTTTAAAATCTTAATTCTATTTTTGAACAGCAAAAAAGCCTTCCCGGACTGGAAAGGCCTTTTAACCATTCAACTTATGCACGCTCTACTTTTCCGGATTTTAAGCAGGAAGTACATACGTACATTTTCTGCGGTACACCGTCAACTTTAACTTTGACAGATTTTACGTTAGATTTCCACATTTTATTGCTTCTTCTATGTGAATGACTTACGTTGTTTCCGAAATGAGCACCCTTCTCACAAATTGCACACTTTGCCATGATTGCACCTCCTTGACATACGTACTTGAGTCAAAACGCATTTTAGACTCACAACATAAGTCATTCTAACAGATCTATACCGGTTTTGCAAGTAAAAAATGAAAAAATTATATGAATTTTGAAGGTTTTTCATTTTAAACTTTCTTTTTTGCGGAAAAGCGGTTATAATGTATCGTAGAGTGGAGTCAGTTATTCCTGTCTCCATGTGTTTTGAATAGTATGATGGAATTGGAGGATACAAGGCATGAAAGGTCGTATGAATACAGGCTTGGGAGAAATCGTAATCAATCCGGATGTAATCGCCCTGTATGCGGGCAGCGTTGCTGTGGAGTGCTTCGGCATTGTCGGAATGGCAGCGGTAAACATGAAAGATGGACTGGTCAAACTTCTGAAAAAAGAGAGTCTGACACACGGAATTAATGTATCGATTTCGGAAAATAAATTTCCCTGGATTTCCACGTGATTGTTTCTTACGGAGTCAGTATTTCTGCCGTAACAGATAACCTGATCAATAATGTGAAATCAAGGTGGAAGAGTTCACCGGAATGGAAATTGAAAAAATCAACATCCTGGTTGAAGGCGTTCGCGTCATCGACTGATGGTAATAGGAGGAAATGAAGAAAGTGGCTACAAATACAATTGATGCCGGCTTACTGGCAAAAATGTTTCTGGCTGGTGCAAAAAATCTAGGAAGTAAAGAAAGAGTGGATCAATGAGCTGAACGTGTTCCCGGTACCGGACGGCGACACAGGTACCAACATGACGCTGACGATCATGTCCGCAGTCAAGGAAGTAAACTCGCTCACAGAAGTGAACATGTACAACCTTTCCAAGGCAATCTCTTCCGGTTCTCTGCGCGGTGCCAGAGGTAACTCCGGCGTTATTCTTTCCCAGCTCCTTCGTGGCTTTACCAAGAAGATCCGCGACTATCAAGAGCTGAATGCAGAGATTCTTGCAGAGGCAATGGAAAAAGCAGTCGAGACTGCATACAAAGCCGTTATGAAGCCAAAAGAAGGTACCATCCTGACCGTGGCAAAGGGAGCAGCAGAGAAAGCAGCAGAGCTTGCACCGGAAAGCGAAGATCTGAACGCATTCATCGAGGACGTTCTCGCGCATGCAGAGTACGTGCTCTCCCAGACACCAGAGATGCTGCCGGTATTAAAAGAGGCAGGCGTTGTGGATTCCGGCGGACAGGGTCTCTTAACCGTACTGCAGGGCGCATATGACGCGTTCCTCGGGAAAGAGATTGATCTGAATTTCGAGATGCCGGAAGCAAAGACAGAATTTGTCAGACCGTCCAAAGAGACAGAAAAAGAAATCAAATTCGGCTACTGCACCGAGTTTATCATTATGCTGGAAAACCCGCTTCCGGATGAAGAGGTTTATGCATTCAAAGATTTCCTGAACGGAATCGGAGATTCGATCGTTCTCGTTGCAGACGATGAGCTGGTTAAGGTACACGTACATACCAACGATCCTGGAAAAGCAATTTCCAAGGCGCTGACGTACGGACAGCTGACCAGAATGAAGATCGACAACATGCGTGAGGAGCATCAGGAGCGCCTGATCAAGAACGCAGAAAAGATCGCAGCACAGCAGGCAGAGGAAGATAAGAAGAGAAAAGAAGCAGCAAAACAGCCGCCGAAGGAGAACGGATTCATTGCCGTGTCCATCGGAGAGGGAATCAAAGAGATCTTCCAGGGACTCGGTGTTGATTACCTGATCGAGGGCGGTCAGACCATGAACCCGAGCACCGAGGATATGCTGACTGCAATTGAGAAGGTCAATGCAAAGAATATCTTTATTCTGCCGAACAACAAAAATATCATCCTCGCAGCAAATCAGGCAAAAGCCATGACTGAGGACAAAAATATCATCGTTGTTCCGACCAAAACCGTTCCGCAGGGCATCACAGCCATGATCAGCTATGTGCCGGAGAAATCTGCAGAAGAGAACGAGGAGGCCATGACAGAGGGCATCCAGATGGTGAAAACCGGTCAGGTAACGTACGCGGTACGTGATACCCACATCGATGAGAAAGAGATCCATCAGGGCGACATCATGGGACTTGGCGATCACGGACTTCTCGCTGTCGGACAGGATATTCTTACCGTTGCAGAAGAAACCATCCGCGCCATGGTCGATGAGGACAGCGAGCTGATCAGCATCTACTACGGTGAAGATATGAGTGAGGAAGATGCCGAAAGCCTTGGCGAAAAAATCGAGCAGGCATATCCGGACTGCGATGTGGAAGTAAACTATGGCGGACAGCCGATTTACTACTGTGTCGTTTCGGTTGAATAAGAGTAAGGAAAGAAAAATATGAATACGGAACCCCTGACAACACTGAAGGGGATCGGTGAAAAAACGGAGAAGCTGTTTGCAAAAGTAGGAATCTACAATTTGCAGCAGCTTCTGCATTATTATCCAAGAGATTATGACTGCTATGCAGAGCCGGTTCCCCTTCGCGAATGCAGACAAGAGGAAAAGAATGCGGTATACGGAAGAATTGTCCACAGTCCGTCGGTAAAAGGAAACCAGAGAAAGAGCGTCGTTGTCCTGGAACTCTACGAGGAGCCGGTGCGGCTGCAGCTTACCTGGTTTAATATGCCGTTTCTGCGGAGCACGCTGAAGAAAGGCAGTGTTTTTATCTTCCGCGGAAAGATACAGGAAAAATCAGGCCGTCTCGTGATGGAGCAGCCGGAAATCTTCACTCCTGCCGCATACCATGAGCTTCTGGCAAGTCTTCAGCCGGTTTATGGGCTGACAGCCGGTCTCACGAACAAGATGGTGAGCAAGGCCGTAGCACAGGTGCTGGAACGATGCGCACCTGCGCAGGACTATCTGCCGGAGAAAATCCGTGCCCGGTATGAACTCTGTGAAATCAATTATGCCCTCCATGAGGTTCATTTTCCAAAAGACCAGGAGCATCTGGCAACGGCGCGGCGCAGAATTGTGTTCGAAGAGTTTTTTCTCTTCATCCTGTCCCTGCGGCAGTTAAAAGAGCAGACGGAGGGAATTACCAATGTGTTCCCGATCCGCGCCGTCTGGAAGACGGAGGAAGTCATCGAAAATATGCCGTACCGTCTCACGAATGCACAGATGCGCGTGTGGGGCGAACTGGAGCGGGACTTAAAAGGCCATACCCGCATGGCGCGGCTGGTACAGGGAGATGTCGGAAGCGGAAAGACGATTCTGGCATTCCTTGCAATGATTATGACAGCTGAGAACGGCTACCAATCGGCGCTGATGGTTCCGACGGAGGTTCTGGCGCGGCAGCATTATGAATCGCTCTGCACTCTGTTGAAAGAAAACAATCTGACGGAATACAATCCCCGCTTCTGACTGGATCCACGAAAGCAAAAGAACGCCGGGAAATCTATGCCAGTCTGGAAGACGGAAGCTGCAAAATGGTGATCGGCACACATGCACTGATTCAGGAAAAGGTACAGTACAAAAATCTGGCGCTTGTCATCACAGACGAACAGCACCGCTTCGGTGTCCGGCAGAGAACGGCACTTGCTGAAAAAAGGGGAACCGCCGAATGTTCTCGTTATGAGTGCAACGCCGATTCCAAGAACCCTGGCTATCATTCTGTACGAGATCTTCGATTTCTGTGATTGATGAAACTTCGGCGAAGCGTCTGCCGATTAAAAAACTGTGT
>ENA-OQKC01000296-OQKC01000296.1-human-gut-metagenome-genome-assembly--contig:-NODE-296-length-21936-cov-4.235453_pt1 | contig 21936 bp, 24 predicted proteins | sample MGYA00242774_ERZ504790 | MGnify/ENA primary metagenome ERZ504790 (study PRJEB26092, sample SAMD00036419) | human gut metagenome | host: Homo sapiens | study: EMG produced TPA metagenomics assembly of...
AAGGACGCCGACAGAGATGTACGGACGTTGCGATAATATTGCTCCGACAAAGAGGTTGCTTATCGCTGCGCAGCGGCTTTGTCGAAGCTGGCTTGCCCTCTCCGTCACCTTCGGTGACACCTCTCCCAAAGGGAGAGGCTTTTGTGGCACTCTATTTTCTGCTCTTCCGGTATTGCAGCGGCCCGACGCCCATCGTCTCCCGGAAGACGCGGCGGAAGTGGGCCGCAGAGGCGAAACCGGTCTGCTCGGCCACACTGCCGATGCTCAGCTCGGTCGTTTCCAGAAGCTTCTGTGCCGCCTCGATGCGGCGGGCGTTGATGTAGTCCACGATGGACTGCCCCGTCACCCGCCGGAACAGCCGGCTCAGATAGTAGGGCGAGATGTAGAACCGCGCCGCAACCTCGGTGAGGGAAAGCTTCTGCTGGTAGTTTGCCGCAAGGTAGGCGCAGATCTGCTCCACCGTCTCGTTGCGGGGGCGGGCGTCGGCGGCGCTCTGCGCCCGGTGCTCCTGCTCCACATAGTGGAGGGTCAGTGCCAGATACAGCCCGCCGGGATACTCCGGCTCGCCCATGGCGCCCCGCATCATCTCCAGCAGCGTCCGCAGACGGCTGGCCCACTGGACGCTGCCGTAAAGGGCCATCTGGCTGCCCGGTGCAAAAAGGCGGAGGAAATCTTCGCCGGTGGCGTTCTTCATCTCGTGGAGGGCCGCCTGTGGGAAACTGCATCCCAGCATTTCCGGCTGGGTGTGGCCTGCCTGCGATACCGCCCACGCCCCCGGCCCCAGCAGCAGTGCGCAGCCGGGGCTGACCAGGAGCGACGTGTCCCCGCACTGGACCGTGCAGCTGCCGCCCGAAAACAGAACGATATGGCACATCTCGGCAGGCAGCTCGAGCCGCCCGCCGGTCAGCTTGAGTGCTCCCGCCGTGATCTTCGCGTTGAGTTTTTCCCGTTCGGCGCGCATCCGCCCTTCCCCCTTCTTGCTATGCCTGCCCCGCCGGGGCAGTGCTCTGATCTTCTTATCCCCAGTGTACCATGTCCGCCCTCTGCGGGCAAGCCGCAAATCTACGCAAATAACTCAGGAGGCTGTAAAAATGAATCTGTCTCTCATCCGTTCCATGACCCGCAGCGCCGTCTTCGAGCTGGAAAACGGCAAGTGCTTCCGCCCGGAGCACCCCTTCGCCGTGGCTCTGAACGGCAAGACCATTTACGAAAGCTGCAACACCAACGTGTTCTCCCTCTTCTCCCTGACTCCGTCCACCACCTACACCGTGGAGGTGGACGCCGAGGGTGAGCACCTGAAGCTGGACTTCACCACCGAGGCTGAGAGCTTCTTTGTGGACGCATCCCGCTACGGCCTCGTCGCCGACGGCGAGACCGACAACACCGGCAGGCTGCAGGCTGCTCTTTCCACCTGCCCCAGGGGCGGCACGGTGTATGTCCCCGCTGGCCGCTACCGCACCGCCAGCCTCTTCATGAAGAGCTGCACTACCCTCTACCTCGAGAAGGGCGCTGTGCTGCTGGGCGACAACGACCGCACCCACTACCCCATCCTGCCCGGCGTCATCCCCAGCGAGAACGAAGTGGACGAATACTACCTCACCGGCTGGGAGGGCAACCCGCTGAACAGCTTTGCGGGCCTGCTGAACATCACCCAGGTGCATGACGTCGTCGTCACCGGCGAAGGCACACTGGACTGCGACGCCCAGAACGGCGACTGGTGGATCGACCCCAAGGTCAAGCGCATCGCATGGCGTCCCCGCGCCGTGGCGATGGTGGACAGCGAGAATATCTGCCTCCACGGCATCACCGTGCAGAACAGCTACTCCTGGACCATCCACCCCATCTTCGTCAAACACCTCGACCTGCTGAACTTCAACATCAACAACCCCTACAACGCCCCCAACACCGACGGCATCGACCCCGAGAGCTGCGAGTACACCCGCATCATCGGCGTGAACATCCACGTCGGCGACGACTGCATCGCCATGAAGGCCAGCAAGGTCTTCCTCGGCATGAAGCTCAAGAAGAGCTGCGAGCACACCGTCATCCGCAACTGCCTGCTGGACAAGGGCCACGGCGGCATCGTCATCGGCAGCGAGATGAGCGGCGGCGTCAAGGACATGGTGGTCACCCAGTGCCTCATGGACCACACCGACCGCGGCCTCCGGGTCAAGACCCGCCGCGGCCGCGGCAACACCGCCGTCATCGACGGTCTGGTGTTCCGCAACGTGGAGATGCGGGGCGTCAAGGCTCCCTTCGTCATCAATATGTTCTACTTCTGCGACCCGGACGGCCACAGCCCCTATGTCCAGTGCCGCGAAGCTCTGCCCGTGGACGAATACACCCCGAAGCTCGGCACCCTGACCATGGAAGACATCGTGGCCACCGATGCACAGTTTGCGGGCTGCTACTTCGACGGCCTGCCCGAGCAGCCCATCGAGGGCGTCTCCATGAAGAATGTCACCATCACCTTCGACCCCGACGCCAAGGAGGGTCAGGCTGCCATGGCCGACAACCGCCCGCTGGTCAAGAAGCTGGCCATCTACGCCGAGAACGTCAAGAACATCAAGCTGCACAACGTCAGGATCGAGGGCTACGAGGGCGAGCGCCTGCGCTTTGCCAACGTCGGCCATTTTGAGGAGGACTAAGCCATGACTCATGAAGAGATTTTGTCCATGCTGGGCGATTACGTGGACTACCTCATCGCCAATTCCAGCGCCGAGACACCCATGTGGAACATCGAGAAGGTCCGCAGCGGCAAGCCCAACAAGTGGAACTACATCGACGGCTGCATGATCACCGCCTGCCTGAGCCTGTATAAGACTACCGGCGACGAAAAGTATCTGAAATTTTCCAAGGATTTCATCGACTGGTTCGTGCAGGAAGACGGCTCCATCAAGACCTACGACCCGAAGGAGCATAACCTCGACAACGTGAATCAGGGCAAAAACCTGTTCATCCTCTACGACATCTTCGGCGACGAGAAGTACCGCAAGGCCATCGACACCATCCGCCGCCAGCTGCTCACCCAGCCCCGCACCAAGGAGGGCAACTTCTGGCACAAGGACATTTATCCGTGGCAGGTCTGGCTGGACGGCACCTACATGGCCCAGCCCTTCTATATGGAGTACGAGACCCGCTACAACAAGATGCAGGGCTGCATCGACAGCTACAAACAGTTCATGAACATCAAAAAGCACATGCGGGACGAGAAGACCGGCCTGTACTACCACGGCTACGACGAGAGCCGTCAGATGTACTGGGCCGACCCCGTCACCGGCTGCAGCCCCAACTTCTGGCTGCGGGCCATGGGCTGGTTCATGGTGGCGATGGTGGACGTGCTGGAGCGGATGGATGAGCAGCTCTACAACGAGTACCGCGGCATCATGGCGATGCTCAAGCAGACCATCGAGGACGTCCACAAGTTCCAGGACGAGGAGACCGGCATGTTCTGGCAGGTGATGGACCACCCCGGCGTCGAGGGCAACTACCTCGAGACCAGCGGCACGGCCCTCTTCGCCTACGCCGTGCTCAAGGGCGTGCGTCTCGGCTACCTGCCCAAGCGGATGGCCGCATGGGCCGAGAAAGCCTTCTACGGCACCTGTGACAAGTATCTGAGCAAGAACCCGGACGGCAGCCTGCAGCTGGATGGCATCTGCCTCGTGGCCGGCCTCGGCGGCAAGGACCACCGCGACGGCTCGCTGGCTTACTATTTCAGTGAGCCGGTGGTCTGCAACGACGCAAAGGGCGTCGGCCCGCTGGTGCTGGCCTATACCGAGATGATAGCACGGAAGTGACCTCTCCCCTATCGCAGAAGACCTCCGCCGCCTTTCAGGGCTGCGGAGGTCTTTTTTACATTGGAATTTATTGTTTCTCTTCAGGGCCAAAGAAATGCAGGACCCTCAGCGGAGCCTCCGCATCCAGTGTAAATCTTCCCGTTCCAGCGGGGACAAAGAGCTGGTCGGTCTTTTTCAGAGGCAGGCTGCGGCCGTTTGCGCTCAGAGTCCCTGCGCCTTCCAGCACATAGACGCCGCTGCCGCGCGGCGGGCAGTCCACCGTCAGGGTGTCGGAGACGTTTGCTTCGTCCAGACGGAAGAGCGGCGTATTGCGATAGCCCACCAGTGTCGTGATGCTTCCGCCCGCCGTTTTCAGCACCGTTTCCGGTTCGATGAACCAGCGGTCGTGGATCTCCCCGCGGCTGTGCGGCTCATAGTGGAAGCATTCGAACATCTTTTCAAAGCCAAGCCCCTGATGGCACATACTGTCGGCCACGGCAAAGCCGCTGGGCGTCGTGCGCTCCACCCGAATCGTATAATCCGTCGGCTCCTGGATCTCCACGAGGAAGCAGCCTGCGCCGATGGCTGGGGCATCCCGCCTCGATCAGGATGGTGTCGCCCGGATGCACCGGGTATTTCTGCATCCCGGCCAGCATCCCGGGAATATCCTGTGCGTGGAACAGCGCTTCCCACCGCGCGCGGGTCATGTCCGGCTGGAAGCCGTAGTAGATGCAGGGCTCTTCGCCGTTCACGGGGTGGCCGCTGAGGATGTGCCAGCACTCGGTCTTGCCGTACTGGCTCCGGAACAGCCGCAGGGCCGTCGGCCTGTCGGGATGCACCTGCAAGGTCAGACGCTCGGCGCTGTCGATGAGCTTGGTCAGCACGCCGAGGGTGGGCTGCGCCGCGCCCTTGCCGAGATAGCCCTCCGTATCGCTTTCCAGCACCGATCTCAGGGTGACGTCGGTGCCGCGCAGGTGGCTCATGCCCTCTTCGGGGAATTGCTCCCGTCCGGCGTTGCGGGCGGCGACGGTGGAAAGTATCCACTCCTCGGGGAAATGCCCGTCCTCGCCGTTGGAGTCACCGTGCAGGGCGTCCAGCATCCGGCCTCCCAGATAGGTGCGCCACGCCCGGGGGTTGTCCAGCAGGAAAGGGAAATCTGTTGTCGGTTTCATAAAACCCTCCATAAAAGGCACAGAGCCTGCCTTTCCAAGGCAGGAAAGACAGGCTCTGCTTTATAGATAGAAGAATCGGAGAGAGGTGGAACGCTTGATTTAAGCGCCGTACACGAGGTTCGGCAGGAAGAGCACCGCCTGCGGGAAGAATATCATGAACAGGATGACACCTATGATCGCGAGGTAGAAGGGCCAGCCTTTCTTGAAGGTCTCCTCAATGGGACACTCCATGATGTCAGACACAGCATACAGCGCGGTGCCGACAGGGGGAGTCATGACGCCGAAGGTGACGGTGGTCATCATGATCATGCCGAACACGACTTCGTTGACGCCGATGCTGCGCATGACGGGCAGCAGGATGGGGGTCAGGATCAGGGCGATAACGGTGGTCTCCATGAACATACCGCAGATCAGCAGGAAGACGACGACCAGAAGCAGCAGGATCGCGCTGTTGCTGGTGATGCCCAGCAGAGCGTTTGCAATGGTGACAGTGATGTTATCGAACACGATACCGTAGCCGAACACGCCGGAGAACGCCAGAATGATGGTGATGACGGTGATGTCCTTCACGCTGTCGCGCAGGGTCTGCAGCAGGCTCTCCCAAGTCAGCTCGTGGTAGAACACGGTGCCGACCAGCAGGGCGTATGCGCAGGCAAAGGAGCCGGACTCGGTGGGGCTCATGATGCCGAAGCGGATCAGGACGATCAGCAGGACAGGGAACAGAATGGCCCAGATACTATCCAGCAGAGCCTTCAGGATCTCAGACAGCGGAGCCGGATGGTCATGCTCGGGCTTGTAGCCGAAGCGGCGGGCGCTCCAGGTGACGGCCAGCATCAGCAGCACGCACATCAGGATGCCGGGGACCCAGCCAGCCATGAACAGGCGGCCAATGGACACCTCGCCGACGGTGCCGTAGATGATCAGGCCCATGCTCGGCGGAATGGTGGCGACGATCAGGCCGGACAGGCCGTTGATGGCGGCAGACCAGCCGCGGTCGTAGCCCAGACGGGTCATCTCAGGTCCGAGGATGCGGCACTCCATCGAAGCATCTGCAACCGCAGAACCGGAGACGCCGCCCATCAGGGTGGACATCAGGCAGGAGACCTGACCGATGTTGCCGTACATAACCATCCAACCACATCTGATTTTACAAGAGGGTCTATGAATATTTACGATATTGCACGGGAAGCCGGAGTCTCGATCGCCACCGTCTCCCGCGTGCTCAACCACAAAGATACTGTCCGCGCCGACACCCGCGCCAAGGTGGAAAAGGTGCTCAAACGCTGCAACTACGCCCCCAGTGCCATTGCACAGGGTATGGTCAGCAAGAGCCTGCACACGGTGGCCGTGCTCACGGTGGCCGTGCTCACGGTGGACATCCGGGATCCCCACTATGCCCGCACAGCCTATACCATTGAGCGCGGGTTTGGTGTTCCGGTGGTCGAGGAGAGCTGAGAGTCGGTTTTTAAGAATCGTCCATTCTTTAAAGAATTGTCCATAGACAAATCTGTAAGCGGCCTGTAAAATACCTTGTGGATAGTCAAAGCTAACCCCGGACCACTTGAGAGGGTGATTTCTATATGAAAAAGACACGACTGACGATCATTCTATTGATGATTCTAACGCTTGTTTCTGCAATCATTACGCTTTGCATGGGAGCAGTCCGCATTCCGGTACAAGATACACTATCGATCCTGCTTCGGCACCTGTTCGGGACAGACACAGGCACCTCGGTATCTGTGGCATTTGAACAGATCGTCTGGCAGATCCGGATGCCCCGAATTATTCTGGGCTTTCTGACAGGAAGCGGGCTGGCGCTCTGTGGCTGCGTGATGCAGGCAGTTGTCCAAAACCCAATGGCAGACCCATACATTCTTGGTGTGTCGGCAGGCGCAACGCTGGGAGCCACCGGTTCACTCTTTTTAGGGCTGGGCGTGATCTCCGGCTTCTGGGCCTTTGTAGGAGCAGGCGGTGCCTGCTTCCTCGTATTGGCCCTCTCCTCGGCGGATGGCAAGACCACCTCAGTCAAGCTGATTCTCTCCGGCATGATCGTCAATGCGCTGCTGACCGCATTTTCCAACTTTATCATTGCGGTAGCAGGCGATTCGGACGGTATGATGTCCATCAAGTTCTGGACGATGGGCTCCCTGACCCGCGCCGGATGGAAAAATATCGGCCCTATCACACTGATCGTACTGGCGGCAGCAGTCTTTTTCCGGACGCAGGCCCAGACGCTGGATGGTCTGATGCTTGGTGAGGAAGCAGCTTCCACCATTGGCATCAACACCTTCCGGTGTCGGTTGGTTTACCTGCTGGTGCTCTCGGTGCTGACCGGTGCATTGGTATCGGTCTGCGGCACGATTGGCTTTGTAGGGCTCATCATCCCGCACGTTTCCCGCGCCATTGCCGGTACAGCCCACCGAAAACTCTGCCGATCGCGGCGTTATCCGGCGGACTGTTCATGCTCTGGGTGGATGCCATCGCCCGCAGTCTGATTCCCAACACCGAGCTGCCTGTGGGCATTTTCACTGCCTTGGTGGGTGCGCCCTTCTTCGTCTATGTGATGGTGCGTAAAAAGTATGGATTTGGAGGCAATTGAATGAAACTGGATGCGAAAAACGTCAGCGTTTCGATTACCGGAAAACCCATCGTTCGGAATCTCTCCATTGAGGTGCCGGACCGGAAATTCTCGGCCTTGCTGGGTGCCAACGGCAGCGGCAAGACCACTCTGCTCCGCTCCATCTACCGCACACAAAAGATGGACAGCGGCATCGTCCGTCTGGATGACGAGGACATCACACACTTTTCCGGCAAAAAGCTGGCGCGGAACATGGCGGTGATGGGACAATTCAACCAGATCAATTTTGACTATACCGTGCTGGACATCGCCCTGATGGGGCGGTATCCCTTCCATTCCCTGCTGGAGCAAGAACGGGAGAGGGACTACGAGATGGCTTTGGAGGCACTGGACAAGGTAGGCATGAAAAGCTACCGCGACCGGAATTTCCAGTCCCTTTCGGGCGGTGAAAAGCAGCGGGTGGTTCTGGCCCGCGCGCTGACCCAGTCGCCCAAGATCCTGATCCTCGACGAGCCGACCAATCATCTGGATATCCGCTATCGGTTAGAAATCCTTTCAATCATCAAAGATTTGCAGATCACGGTCCTGGCAGCGCTGCACGATCTGAGCCTTGCAGCACAATTCTGCGACCACCTCTATCTGATGAAACAAGGCGAAATTGTAACGCAGGGCCAGCCTCAAGCGGTGATGACCCCCGAAAATCTGCGCCGGATCTTTGATGTAGAAGCCTGTGTGTACCCCAGCCCGATCAACGGAAAACTGATGATTCAATATCTATAACAAAAACGCGGGAGTACCCCGCAGAAAGAGGAACCTTTATGAAAAAGAAAACCCTGAGCGTTGCTGCCGCGGCACTGGCAGCCGTCATGCTGGCCACTGGCTGCAGTCAGACTGCATCTTCCGTGGCATCGTCCGTTGCTGCCTCCTCCGAGATTGCTTCGTCTGTTGCCGAGAGCACCGTCTCCGCCGAAGAGACCTCTTACCCCCTGACCCTGCAGATCTATGACGCTGATGGCAATGCTGTGGATATGACCTACGACCATGCACCGGAGAAGGTGCTGTCCACACAGCTGTCCATGACTGAGCTGCTCATCAAGCTGGGGCTCAAGGATAAAATCGTCGGCGTGTTCGATAATGACAATGCCCTGAAGGGTGCCATTGCTGATGAAATTGCATCTCTGAACAGCCTCGGCGATAAGAAGTCTGTTTCCAAGGAGACCATCCTTGCCACGGAGCCGGATCTGATCCTTGGCAAGGGTCCCCTGATGTTCACTGAGAGCAGCATCGGCACTGTCCAGTCCTATCAGGAGCTGGGCATTCCCGTCTATACCGAACTGGCCAGTGCTTCCATTGATCAGTCGCTGGATAACATTGTAGAGGATGTGCGGAACATCGGCGAGATCTTCAACGTGCAAGAGAGCGCTAACTCTTACGCCGATGAGCTTCAGGAGCGAATCGATGCGCTGATGGACAAGGTCAGCAGCCAGAGTGGCGAACCCCTGAAGGTTCTGTTCATGGCTGGCTACGCCGATGGTACCTTCGTGGCTTTCAATTCCAAGATGAGCAGTTGTATGCTGAATGCCCTGAACGCTGAAAATGTTCTGGACAAGGGCGGCAACGGCCTGACGCTGGAGAATCTTGTCTCCATGAACCCGGATATCATCGTCTACGTCCGCGCAGACCGCTTTGGGGCCACCGATGCCGACGCTGTGGAGCAGCTGACCTCCAACGCCGTCGTGCAGGAGGTTCCCGCCATTGCCAATCAGAAGGTTATTGAGATGGATTACGATGACGTGATGGATTACGGCGCACGGGTCATCGATTCTGCTGAGACCCTGTACAGCTTCATGTATAGCGCTTCTTAAAGCAAATCCTCCGGTTACGGCAGAATGCGGGTGGGCGGAAAGCCCATCCGTTTTTTGTAGATACGGCTGAAATAGCAGGCATCCCGGTATCCAACCTCGTGGGCAGCCTGCGTCACGGTGTAGTCACCGGAACGCAAAAGCTCAGTGGCTATTCGGACACGATAATTGATGAGGTAATCGATGGGCCGGATGTTTTTGTACTTATAAAAGAGATAGCTGACATGTCCAGCTTTCTCATTGACCTGCTCGGCCAGTGCGTCCAGCGTCAGCGGCTCTGCATAGTGCTCTGCGATGAAATCCAGCAGGATGCTCATGATTTGGCTTTCATTGTAAGTTTCCTCTGGCTGAAAATCCGCGAAAATCTGGGCGAAGAATTCTTCCGTCAGCTTTTCTTGCTGGTACTGGCTGCGGATGTCAGCGTCCAGGTGGAGCTTTAGGATCTGCTCCAAAATGGAAAAGGTCTGTTCCGGATTTTTGAGCTTGTGGGAGAACAGCAAAGGCCGGTCGTTTTCGTAGTACATATTGATGTAGTGGAAATCCTGCTCGCCCAAGGCCGAAATGGTCAGGGTCTTGTCGGGACATCCGTGCAGGAACAGTCCTCGCTTGGCAATGAAGGGTTCGTGCTCAAATGAGAAGATGGCCCGACCCGACGCCGGAACAATCAGTGCACTTTTCAGGGTGCGGTAGCTGTTGCTCTCACCAGCGTGCAGGGTCAAGCTGCGGAAGCCGACAGACTCGATTCGGCCCTGATTGTATTCCTGAAATAAAATTTCCAGCGGATTAGGAAGCGCGGATATTTGATTCATTGGGAGCTCCTTTGTGCAAAAGCGGTTAGCTAATGCTAATATAGCACAAAATGCTACCGTTTGTCTATGTGGGGAGCGCCCCACACTGCGTAATAATTGACAAAAAAGGGCGGTTATGGATGGAAATTCTAAATCTCGGTTCACATCGAATTGGAGTCCGGTTCCCGGAAAAGGGACTGCGCAAAGGCAAAAATCCTGCGATCCTGCTCAACGATGGGGAACTGATCGAGCAGTTGAATCTGCGCACGGAACGAGCAGTGTTGGTGGGGGTATACCCCAATAACAGACTTTCAGAATATACCCCGTGGCCGGAACCGGCTATTCGACCGGGCACACCGGATTTTGGCGGACTAGCTAGGACAATATCATCGAGAACTGAACAACGAAATTCTCCCGGCGCTTATAGACGAATACGCCCTTGACACGGAAAAGCTGGCGTATGGCGGCTATTCGCTGGGCGGTCTGGCTGCGGTGATGAGCCTTTGGGAAACGGAGGTATTCGCGTCGGTGTTCTCTCTTTGTGGGTCATTCTGGTATCCGGGAGTTGCGGACTTTATCGAGGAACACCCGCTCCTGAACCGTTCTGCTCGGGTATATCTCCAGAACGGCACCCGAGAGGGCAAGGGCCACAACAATCGCCTGAGTGAAGCTGCTGCCTATGCTCAGCGCGTCCACACTGCATTGCGGACAGTTTGCGGAGCTAAAACCGTGTTCGATGATAATGGCCATCATGACCGGCAGAACGAACGTTTTTGTACTGTTCTTCGCTGGGTCGAGCAGATACTATAAAGTTTTGTTTGGCGTAAATTTTGGCGTATTCAAGATTGCAGGGATTTTGATTGCCGTCAAAGGCAAGCTGGTCTGCCATCCGGAAAACCCTATTCCCCTTTCAAAATCCTTGCATATAACAAAAAAGCGGAAGCTATGTTGTTTTTCTGCAGCATAGCTTCCGTATCTTTGTATTTGGGGTTCGGTGTACCTACTACACCAATCCGCCTATTCGATTCTTACACCACACCGCTTCGCGATGCTGCTTCTTTGCTTCTACTCTTCGCCCGCATTGTAGTCTGCAATAATGCGTTTAATGGCACGGCTCATACCTCCACAGCACCCGTACACTTTCCGTGTGACAGGAAGTCAGGCTGTAAAAAGTCCTTCTTGAAAATTTTTACGAAAAATCGAAGGTTCACACTCTGCTCAGTGACATTTCGTCCTTGATATGCCATTATAATGATAACAACTCCCCCGGGCCTCTGCGCACAGCGTATGCACACTTGGGGGCGTTTTGCTTATAAAGGAGATTTTTCATGGCAGACAAGGACTTCAAAACGATAGACGAACAAATCGAGATTCTTCGTTCACGAGGCCTTTCCATCGAAGAGGAAGCCGAAGCAAAGGATTTTCTGCTGCGGAACAATTATTGCCGTGTCAGCGGCTGGCCCACGAAGCCTACTTAAAGCACTTCATCAACGACCTGAACCTGACCATCCTTTCCGGGATGGCCTTGGTTCGGGTTCGTTATGCAGCGATAAGAAAGTTAAAAACTTGCTCCGGCTCCGTTGGGAGCCGAGCTGGAACTCTAAGTAACTATGTTATATTAAATTATTGGAGTAGATTACCACAAAAATCGAGCCGCGTCAACAAAAAGTTTTGAAAACACGTCACTTTCGTCAGCTTGCAAGAAAACACAAGGGAAACTTTGGCAAAAAGAGAGAGGGCCGGACGGTGTCAGCCCTCTTGACGGCGATTTAGATCAACGTAGTGTCCGCAAAAAATTCCACTTGACAATCCAATATTGCCTTGCTATAATTCAATTTGCAACCAGTTTGCAAATTCGAGAGGGGAGGGCAATGGAATGAACTGCACCGCAAAACAACGCCGCCGCGCTGCGTGGACGCTGCTGGTTGGTTTCCTTCTGGCCATTTTGGTTTCATTGACGTTCTGTGCGGAAGAAGTCAACCACGACTGTACTGGGGCAGACTGCGCCATCTGTACACAGCTGAAACTTTGCAAGAATATCCTGCACGCCGGAAAAGATGGTTCAGGGCCGTTCATTCGGACGCTCGCGCCGCATTTTGTGTTGGCAGCTTTGCTGTCGCTTTGCTCTCCGCTTTTGCTGATAAAAACACCGATTCGACTAAAGGTAAAACTGTCGGATTAAGAAATGCTTGTCCGTATGATTCTTGATATCAAACGAAGGAGCGCATTTCTATGAAAAAATTCAAACGTATATTCGCTGTATTTTTTTGCCTTTTACTGGCTTCTGGTATTTTGGGCGGCTGTGGGAAGGCCGGATCCTCGTCCATTTCTGCACCATCCGCATCACAGAGTGGCAGCAAGCCGCTGAAAATCGTCACGACTATTTTCCCGGAGTATGACTGGGTGCGCGAAATCCTCGGCGACAAGGCCGATAATGCCGAAGTCAGCATGCTTCTGGACAACGGCGTGGATTTGCACAGCTATCAGCCCACCGCAGATGATATTATTAAAATCTCAGACTGTGACTTGTTCATCTATGTTGGCGGCGAATCGGATGGCTGGGTGGAAGATGCCCTGAAAGAAGCCACCAACAAAAATATGAAGGTTATCAATCTACTTGATGTGCTGAAAGATACTGTTAAGACAGAGGAAGCAATGCCCGGTATGCAGGCGGAGGAAGGACATCATCACGGATATTCCCACTTTGCCGATAGCGATGTGCAGAATAGAAGCCTGTCCGATTGGGATGGCGAGTGGCAGTCTGTTTATCCTTATCTTCAAGAGGGTATTCTGGACGAAGTGATGGAACGTAAAGCAGAAAACGGGAACAAAACGGCGGAAGAATATCGTGCCTATTACGAAACGGGTTATAAAACGGATGTTTCCAAAATTACAATCAATGCCGAAAATAACACGATGTGTTTTGTGAAAAACGGTGTTGAGGCAAAGGCTGCCTATCAATATAAGGGCTACCAGATTTATGACTATAAATCTGGCAGCAGAGGCGTACGATATTTCTTCGAGGCAACCGATGGTGATGCTGATGCGCCTAAGTATGTGCAATTCAGTGATCATGGCATTGCTCCGGGCAAAGCGGAACATTTTCACATTTACTTCGGCAACGAAGGCTTCGATGCTCTCTCTCAGGAAATGGAGCATTGGCCGACTTACTATCCGATGGATATGAGCGGTGATGAAATCAAGGAGGATATGCTGGAACACGCGGAGAAAGAATATGACGAGCATGTATGGCTGTCGCTGAAGAACGCCGAAACTCTCTGCAACGCAATCACCGATGCACTGGAAGAGCTCGACCCGGCTAACAAAGATGCCTACGCTGCTAACGCTGCATCCTATCTGGAAAAGCTGGCCGCTCTGGATGGCGAATATCAGACGGTGGTGGACAATGCCGCCCGGAAGACTGTGCTGTTCGGCGACCGTTTCCCGTTCCGCTATCTGGTGGACGATTACGGTCTGAGCTATTATGCCGCGTTTGCAGGCTGCTCTGCGGAAACGGAAGCCAGCTTTGGGACCATTTCTTTCCTTGCTGGCAAAGTGGATGAACTGAGACTGCCCTGTGTACTGACCATTGAGGGCGCACAGCACAAAGTTGCCGAAACTATCGTGCAGAATACCGCCGAAAAGAATCAGTCCATCCTGACGCTGGATTCCATGCAGTCCACTACATCCACCGATGTGGCAAACGGAACGACCTACCTTTCCGTGATGGAAAGCAATCTGGATGTGCTGAAACAGGCTCTGAACTAAAGGAAGGAACCGTCATGTCTCAGCTCATTTGTAAGAACCTTCTCGTTGGCTATGAGGGAAAGGCCATTCTGGATCCTCTGAACTTTGAGATTCACGCAGGCGATCATCTTTGCGTAGTTGGTGAAAACGGTGCAGGAAAAAGTACCTTGATGAAAACTCTGCTCGGTTTGCAGCAGCCCATTTCCGGGCAACTCGAGATGGGCGATGGTCTGCGTCAGAACGAGATCGGCTATCTGCCTCAGCAGACCATCGTGCAGAGAGATTTTCCAGCGTCGGTGCAGGAAATCGTGCTGTCTGGCTGCCAGAGCCGTTGTGGACTGCGCCCGTTTTACAGTCGGGAGGAAAAGCAGCTTGCGCAGGATGCCATGCGCAAAATGCAGATCGGGTCGCTGGCAAAATGCTGTTACCGGGAGCTTTCCGGCGGTCAGCAGCAGCGCGTCTTGCTGGCGCGCGCCCTCTGCGCTACCCGGAAAATGCTGCTTCTGGACGAGCCTGTTTCCGGCCTTGACCCAAAAGTGACTACGGAAATGTACCATCTGATTGAAAAACTGAACCAGCAGGAGGGCATTACTGTCCTGATGATCTCCCACGATATTCAGGCTGCGGTTTGCTACGCAAGCCACATTCTTCATGTTGGTGAAACGGTCTTTTTCGGCACACGGGAAGCGTATCTGCAAAGCCCGCAGGGGCAGCTGTTTGCGGCTGGGAAAGGCGGTGCAAAATGAACCTATTGGAAAAGCTGGCTTTTTACTGGAACTATCCCTTTGTCCGCTATGCGCTCATCGTGGGCGTTCTGATTGCCCTGTGTTCTTCGCTGTTGGGCGTGACGCTGGTGCTGAAACGGTTCTCCTTTATCGGAGATGGCCTTTCTCATGTGGCGTTCGGCGGCATGGCCGTTGCGACCGTGCTGGGAATGTCCGACCATATGCCGCTGACGCTGGCCGTGACTGTGGCCTGCGCAGTCCTGTTGCTGCATACCGGACAAAACACCCAGATCAAAGGTGACGCCGCCATTGCTATGGTGTCCGTTGGCGCGCTTGCAATGGGCTATCTGCTGATGAATCTGTTCTCGACCTCGGCGAATCTGTCTGGCGATGTGTGCAGCTCCTTGTTCGGCTCTACCTCGATTCTGACCTTGACAAAATCGGAAGTATGGCTCTGCATAGGGCTTTCCATCATCGTGGTCGCAGTGTTTATGCTGTTCTACAACAAGATATTTGCAGTCACCTTTGACGAAGACTTTGCACAGGCCGTTGGAACCAATGCAAACGGATACAATCTGCTGATTGCCATTGTCATTGCCGTCATCATTGTGCTGGCAATGAACCTTGTCGGCTCTCTGCTGATTTCTGCACTGGTGATTTTTCCGGCTCTTTCGGCGATGCGTCTGTGCAAGAATTTCCGCGCTGTCACCATCTGCTCGGCGGTATTGTCCGTGAACTGTGCCTTTGTGGGCATCGTGGCTTCGGTTCTGGCCGGAACGCCGGTCGGCTCGACCATTGTAGCGGTTGACATGGTGGCTTTTGGCTTGTGCTGTCTGGCCGGAAAACTGCTGGGGAGGGCATCATGAAACAACTTTTGAAAGGAGTTCTGCTGCTCTGTGCCGCCGCTGCATTGACTGCCTGCGGCGCAAAGTCCGAAGCTGCATCTTCCGTGGTGACGGTTTTGCCGGAGCCTGCATCTTCTAGTGCTGTTACTGCACCTGCCCCGGAACATCCCGTGCAGCTCCCGGAAAGCAGCACTGCTGGCGCAAGCGATATTCACGCCGGTATGGATGCAGACCTCGATCTGACCCAGCTTAGCAGTACAGTCGTATACGCCGAGGTGTATAATATGCTTTTTACCCCGGAGAACTACACCGATAAAATTGTTCGTATGACGGGCGAGTATCAGGAGTATACAGATGAGCAGACTGGTGAACTGTATCATTCCTGCGTCATCTACGATGCGTTTGCCTGCTGCCAGCAGGGAGTGGAGTTCGTGCTGACTGATGGCGATTACCCGGAAGAAGGCACAACCATTACCGTGGTGGGACGGTATGAAACTTATACTACACCCTATTATGATTATTTTCATCTGGTGGATGGAGTAAGGGAAAAGTAAATCAGATCAAACAAAACGAATCCCGGCAAGTGCCTACCTTGTAGAACACCTGCCGGGATTTGTTGTTATGTTGGGCTTCATCTTCCAGCCTGCCATGGTCACAGCCTAGTGACAGATAATATTCCACCTCCTCTTTCAGCACCATCTGCGCATACTCCAGCGGCTTATTGTACAGCAGCCAGTCCAGTTCTGCCCGCTGTGCCGGGGTGTTGCCGCACTCGTCTTCGATGGCGATGCAGTCGATGGCAAGGGGAGTGCCACCCTCGAACCGGGCTTCCATCCGGTTGGTGTCCATGTTGTAGCGGCAGGAAAGCAGGTTGTTCATATTGCTCTGCACAAAATCCTGCATCGTTTGGCGTAAAATTGGCGTATGGCGTAGTTTTCGCCGGAAATCCATCAAAAGAAAAAGCCTGAAACTTCTCGGTTCATCAAGAAGTTTCAGGCTTTGTTTCGCTTAAATTGGAAATTTACTGCTCGATCGGCTTCATCGTGGGGAACAGCAGCACGTCACGGATAGAAGCGCTATCCGTCAGCAGCATGACCAGACGGTCAACACCGAAGCCGAGACCGCCCGTGGGAGGCAGACCGTACTCCAGAGCGTTGACGTAGTCGTAATCGACCTGTGCCTTGCAGTCGGGCTCGATGGCCTTGCGCTCGGCGACCTGACGCTCGAAGCGGCCCTTCTGGTCGATGGGGTCGTTCAGCTCGCTGAAAGCGTTGCCGTACTCGGTGCAGTCGATGAAGTACTCAAAACGCTCGGTGAAAGCGGGATCGTCCGGCTTGCGCTTGGCCAGCGGGCTGATCTCGACGGGGTAATCATAGATGAAGGTGGGCTGGATGAGCTTGTCCTCGACGAAGGCGTCGAAGAACTCGGCCAGGATGGCGCCCTTGGTGGGGACTTCGGGCAGCTCCACATGGTGCTCCTTGGCAGCGGCGATGGCGTCCTCATCGGTCTTCCAGTCGTTGAAGTCAACGCCGGAATACTTCTTGACGGCCTCGATCATGGTCAGGCGCTCCCAGTGGCCCATGTCGATCTGCTTGCCCTGATAGGGGATGACCAGGCTACCGCAGATCTTCTGAGCGAGGCGCTTATACAGCTCCTCCACCAGGTCCATCATGCCGTGGAAATCGGTGAATGCCTGATACAGCTCGATGCTGGTGAACTCGGGATTGTGCTTGGGGTCCATGCCCTCGTTGCGGAAGATGCGGCCCACCTCATAGACGCGGTCCATGCCGCCCACGATGAGGCGCTTCAGGTACAGCTCGGTCTCGATGCGGAGCACCATGTCCATGTTCAGGCTGTTGTGATGGGTGTAGAAGGGACGTGCGGACGCACCGATCTCGAACGGGGTCAGGATGGGGGTATCGACCTCCAGGAAGCCCTTCTCGTCCAGATAAGCACGGATCTCCTTCAGGATCTGGCTGCGCTTGACAAAGGTCTCCTTGACCTCGGGGTTTGCGATGAGGTCAACATAGCGCTGACGATAACGCATCTCGGTATCGGTCAGGCCGTGGAACTTCTCGGGCAGGGGGCGCAGGCTCTTGGCCAGCAGGGTGATCTCCTCAGCGCGGGCGCTCAGCTCGCCGGTCTTGGTGCGGAACACCTCACCCTTGACGCCGATGATGTCGCCCACGTCCAGCTTCTTGAAAGCAGCGTAAGCGTCGTCGCCCAGCTCGTCACGGCGGACGTAGAGCTGGATGTCGCCCTTATCGTCGCGCAGATGGGCAAAGCTTGCCTTGCCCATGACGCGCTTGGACATCAGACGGCCAGCCAGTGCGACCTTCTTACCGCTGTCGGTCTCGTTGGGCAGATCCTTGAACTCTTCCTTCAGGTCAGCAGAGTAAGCATCCTGAGGGAACTTGGTCAGGGTAAAGGGGTCGCGGCCTGCAGCCTGCAGGTCTGCCAGCTTCTGGCGGCGCACCTGCACCTGCTCGCTCTCAGACAGGCCCTGTGCGGGGTTCTTCTTCTGTTCTTCCATAATTTCCTCCCGCTTGGCTCAGTTTGCAGAGTGGGTGATGCCCAGCACCTTGTAGTTGACGGTATGGCCGGTGGGCAGCAGGACTTCGGCGGTGTCGCCGACAGCCTTCTCCAGCAGGGCGTGGCCCACGGGGCTCTCGTCGCTGATCTTGCCGTTCAGGGGGTCGGCCTCGGTACGACCCACGATGTCGTACTCCTCGGTCTCGTCCTCGCCCTCCATCTGGATGGTGACGTGGGTACCGACAGAGACGTTCTCAACGCTCAGCTCGCTCTCGTCGATGACGACAGCGTTCTTGACCATCTGCTCCAGCTCGGTGATGCGGTTCTCGACCAGACCCTGAGTGTTCTTGGCCTCATCGTACTCGCTGTTCTCGGACAGGTCGCCGTGGCTGCGGGCTTCCTTGATCTCTTCTGCCAGCTCCTTGCGGCGGACAGTCTTCAGGTATTCCAGTTCCTCCTGCATTGCCTTCAGGCCAGCAGCGGACATCTTGATCTCTTGTGCCATTTGGAAATCTCCTTATCTATTTTTTGGGGTACGGCAGAGTGTCATAAAACATAAAACCGCACACGAATGCCATTTTGACTTATTCATTATAATAGCAAGCCGCGGCCTTGTCAATAAAAACTGCCGCCCTGCGGGCCAAAAAGGCCGCAAAAAAGCCCCGCCGACAGAGGAAGTGCCGACAGGGCTTAGAAAATGTCTTATTTAACCTCTCCGTCACGGCTTCGCCGCGCCACCTCCCCTACATAGGGGAGGCCTTGGCATGTCGGGCAGAGATGGCTTCGTCCGGAGACAGCCGGGCGCTGTTCTCATTGGCAGGCTCAATCTTCACCAGACTCGTCCAAGTTGCCCAGCTTCCTGGCCTGTTCGACCACGGCGGGGACCAGCATCTCAGGCAGGATCTCGTAGCGGGCGAACTCGGTAGTGAACCAGCCGCGGCCCTGAGTGGTCTGACGGATGAAGGTGGTAAAGTTGGCCAGCTCAGCCAGAGGCACTTCGGCGATGATGGTCTGCTGGCCGTCCTCGTCGGGCTCCATGCCCAGCACGCGGCCGCGGCGCTTGGTGACGTCGCCCATGATGTCGCCGGTATTGTCGTTGGGAACATGAGCTTTCAGGGTGTGGATCGGCTCGAGGATGACAGGGCCGGCCTCGGGCATTGCGGCCTTATAAGCCAGCTTTGCAGCCATGATAAAGGCCATTTCGGAGCTGTCCACGGGGTGGTAGCTGCCGTCCAGCAGGGTGGCTTTCAGGCCGACCACGGGATAACCGGCCAGCACGCCCTTCTCCGCGGCAAGGCGGACGCCCTTTTCAACAGCCGGGAAGAAGTTCTTCGGCACGCTGCCGCCGAACACCTTCTCTTCGAAGACGACCTGTTCGCTGTCGCAGGGCTCGAAGTTGATGACGACATCGCCGAACTGGCCGTGGCCGCCGGTCTGCTTCTTATGACGGCCCTGCTTCTGGCAGGCCTTGCGGATGGACTCGCGGTAGGCGATACGCGGAGCCTCGAGGCCGATCTCCACGCCGAACTTATTCTTCAGCTTGGCCTTGACCACGTCGAGGTGCTGCTCACCCAGACCGCCGATGATCTGCTGATGGGTCTCGGCGTTGTTGAGGTAGCTCAGGGTGGGGTCTTCCTCCATCAGACGGGCCAAAGCGCTGCTGATCTTGCCCTCGTCGCCCTTCTTGGCGACGGTGACAGCCATGAACAGGCTGGGCTTCGGGAAGACGGGTGCGGGCAGCCTGACCACGCGGGAAGCGTCGCAGAGGGTGTCGCCGGTCTTTGCGCTGACCAGCTTTGCCACAGCGCCAATGTCACCGGCACCGATGCTCTCGGCCTCCGTCTGCTTCTTGCCCAGAACCGTGAGGGGCTTGCCCATCTTCTCGGTCTCGCCGGTGCGGGCGTTGACGAGAGAAGCGCCTGCGGTGATCTTGCCGCTGACGACGCGCAGATAGCTCAGCTTGCCCACGAAGGGGTCGGCCACAGTCTTGAATACGTAGGCCACGGTGGGGGCGGCCTCGGAGCAGGTCAGCTCGACGGGCTCACCGTTGGCATCCTCAGCCAGAACGCTGTTGTGCTCCGGGCTGGGCAGCAGCTTGTGCATATTGTACAGCAGCATATCCAGAGCCTGCTGGTTGACAGCGCTGCCGCAGAACACGGGGGTGATGAGGCCGTCCTTGACGCCCTTGCGCATTCCCTCGACGATCTCCTCAGTGGTGAATGCCTCGCCGCCGAAGAACTTTTCCATCAGCTCGTCGTCGGTCTCGGCGATGGCCTCGCTCATAGCCTCGATCAGGCCCTGGAAGCGGTGGCCGATGTCGGGCAGATCCACCTGCACCTGCTTGCCGCCCTCATACTTGAAGGCCTTCTGGCTGAACAGGTTGATGTACACGGGGGTGCCGTCGTCGAGCTTGGCCGGGACGACGCAGGGGCAGACGGTGGCGCCGAACTTTATCTTCATGTCCTCGAGGATCTTGAAGTAGTTCGCGTTCTCCAAATCGCACTTCGAGACAAAGACCATCGTGGCCTTGCCGTTCTTGCGGGCCAGCTGGAAGGCCTTTTCTGCGCCGACGGTCACGCCGCTGCGGCCCGACACGCACACCAGCACGCTCTCGGCTGCCCGGATGCCCTCGTACTCGCCTGCCTCAAAGTCGAACAGGCCCGGAGCGTCGATGAGGTTGTACTTGATGCCCTCATACTCCACCGGCACGACCGATGCCGACAGGCTGGCCTTCCGCTTTGCTTCCTCGGGGTCAAAGTCCGAAATCGTGGTGCCGTCCTCGACCCGGCCCATACGCTCGGCAGCGCCCGAAAAATAGACCAATGCCTCGGTCAGCGTCGTTTTGCCGCTGCCGGCATGGCCCGCGATCAAGATATTGCGGATGTTGTTGCTTGCGTATTTCATATCGGTTTTTCCCTCATTTCCGCCGCACGGAGCATTCTCTCCGTTTTTGTGGCATATTTTACAAAGATAATACCACACTTCAAACGATTTTTGAATATTTCATTTGAAATTTCCGGCTTTTACCCTGCCAAACTTCCCGGCTTTGTTTTGTGCATATTGTCATTTTGCCCCGCCGGGCGGCGATTCAGGCGCAGTCTACGGCGTTTCCGGGCATAAAGAAAGCCCCGGCGGGCTGCAAGCTCGCCGGGGCCGGAGGCAGTTTTTATTGAGAGGAATACTGATAAATCAGGTGCCAGAACCAGCGGGGGTCGTTGCGCCCAGATTGGACACGGCAGTGCCCTTCTCAACAACCACCAGCAGCACATCAACGCCATACACCTTCTGGATGGAGACGCCTGCGCTCTCGACGCCCTTCAGGACTGCTTTCAGGTTATCGTAATCGCTCTGAGTACCCTTAAATTCGCCCTGCTTAATGAAATTCTTCGCCAGCAGACGCTTCAGGCCCTGCTCTGTAACGTGCTTTGCCTCAACCTTCTTCAGGTAGGAGTAGGTATTTCCCTTACCCTCGGTCTTATTGACTACACCATTGGTCCAGATGTAGAGGTCGTACTTGCTGGTAGTAGCAGAACCAGTTGCATCATTGAAGCTGAACTCGGTCATTTTCTTCAGCTCAGCCTGTACAGCCTTTGCTTCCTCCTCCGTAGGGGCATCGCCCTTGAAGGTCTCAGTGGCCTTCTCCAGTGCGCCCGATGCCTTGTTAGCGCTAGCCATCTTGGCCGAATCGATCGTAACGCCAGCATCCTTCAGGGCATCCTTCACCTTGGAAACCTCGCTGCTGCCACACGCCGTCAGCATGGAGACTGCCATAGCGCCCACCAGCACCACAGCCAGAACTTTCTTGAACAGTTTCATCTTGTTCATCCTCCTTGTTTGTTGTTACAACTCGTTGCATTCGCGTCGGCCTCGCCCGGCAGGAATGTTTGTCCCTAGTCTACCCCCCCCCCCGT
>ENA-OQKC01000297-OQKC01000297.1-human-gut-metagenome-genome-assembly--contig:-NODE-297-length-21920-cov-3.670307_pt1 | contig 21920 bp, 23 predicted proteins | sample MGYA00242774_ERZ504790 | MGnify/ENA primary metagenome ERZ504790 (study PRJEB26092, sample SAMD00036419) | human gut metagenome | host: Homo sapiens | study: EMG produced TPA metagenomics assembly of...
AATCACCTTTTTTGTTTTCTTTTCTGGTATCTTTCATGTGCCGAACTCCTTGTCTGTGTTTTTGGTCTTTTTATGAAGCTCTCTGGGACGGATCAGACATTTCGGTCCAAAGCCGACCAGATCCATACGTCCGGTCATCTTAAGTCCTTCCAGGACCAGTTCGCGATTTTCCGGATTTTATACTGCATCAGTGCTCGCTGTATTGCTTTTTCGTGTGGATTTTTCGGCACATATACCTTTTCGCCTGTCAGCGGATGGATTCCTGTGTAATACATACAGGTAGAAAGTGTTGATGGCGTTGGATAAAAATCCTGAACCTGCTCCGGCGTAAATCCAAGATCACGGACGTATTCCGCAAGCTTCACGGCTTCCTTCATTGTACACCCGGGATGGGACGACATGAAATACGGAACGGCATATTGCTGCTTACCAGTCCGCGCATTTGCTTTTTCATATTCCTTCAGAAAGCCCTCATAAACCTCGTGCCTGGGTTTGCCCATAAACTTCAGGACTTCATCAGAAACATGCTCCGGTGCTACTCGCAGCTGACCGCTGATGTGATATTTCACAAGCTCATTAAGAAAAGTTTTATCCGGGTCTGCCATCAGATAATCAAACCGAATGCCGGAACGGACAAAAACTTTTTTAACTTTTGGGATATTCCTGACCTTTCTGAGAAGCTGAAGATAATCCTTGTGGTCTACCGTCAGATTCTTACACGGAGAAGGAAACAGGCACTGCCGCTCCTTGCAGACTCCTTTTGTCAGCTGCTTTTTGCAGGAAGGATAACGAAAATCAGCCGTAGGGCCTCCTACATCATGGATATAGCCTTTAAAATCCGGATCCTCGTCATCTTTTTAGCTTCTTTCAGAATGGAATCGTGACTTCTTGTCTGAAGGATACGGCCCTGATGAAAGGTCAGCGCACAGAAATTACAGCTTCCAAAGCATCCTCTGTTGCTGGTCAGACTGAATTTGATCTCTTTCAGTGCCGGAATCCCGCCTTCTTTCTGGTACATGGGATGATATCGTCCTGTATAAGGCAGATCGTAAACATCGTCCATTTCCATCTGCGTCAGAGGCTGAGATGGTGGATTCTGTATCACATATCCACGGTTCCCATAAGATTCTGCCAGAGGCTTTGCTGTAAATGGATCTGTGTTTCGGTACTGAATGGCAAAGCTGTCCGCATAAGCTTTTTTATCGGTCTGTACCTGTTCAAATGACGGAAGGACCACCGGATCGTAAACCCTGCTGATATCGTGGCTTTTAAAAACCGTCCCTGCCACATATGTGATCTCCTGGACCGGAATCCCGCTTTGCAGGGCTTCTGCGATCTCCAGGATGGAATGTTCCCCCATTCCATAAGAGATCAGATCCGCACCGGAATCGATCAGAATACTGTGCTTGACCTTATTTTCCCAATAATCGTAATGTGCCATTCTTCGAAGGCTGGCTTCGATCCCGCCAAGAATGATAGGCGTATGTTTATAGGTCTGCCGGATCAGATTGCTGTATACAACAGAAGCCCTGTCCGGTCTTAATCCCATTTTTCCTCCCGGAGAATAGGCATCTGTGCTTCGGTGCTTTTTGGAAACCGTATAATGATTCACCATGGAATCCATGTTTCCTGCTGTAACGAGAAAACCCAGGCGCGGTTCCCCGAACACCTGGATGCTCTCTTTCTTTCGCCAGTCAGGCTGAGGGATCATGCCTACACGATATCCTCTGCTTTCCAGAAGACGTCCAATGATCGCAGATCCAAAAGACGGATGATCCACGTAGGCATCTCCTGTCACGTAGACAAAATCCAACTCATCCCAGCCTCTTGACTTCATATCTTCTCTTGTAACTGGTAAAAAATCCTGCATTTATAATTCCTCGTATGTATGTGTATTAGTACTGTCTGCCCTGTGTTCATATGCTGTGATGGACTGCCTGGGCACGATAACCCTCTGCAATGATATCCAGCTGCCTGTGGAAGCGTTCCAGCTGACGCAGATCCTTGGTTTTGAATACCCGCAAGAACTCATCCTGTATTTTGCTGACTTCCCGTTCACTGGAAACACGGTAGAGATTTTCAATATTATTCAAAATATCCTTTACAAGATTGGACTGCATCTGAGATGAATTCTGGGCATCCATGATCTCATTGCGCACAGAAGACATTTCATGATCCAGCGAAATGATCGCATCGGATGCTTTACTAAGACGTTCTGCTACATGAGGAGGCATATCACCTTTGTATTTATACTGAAGGGAATGTTCGATCGTTGCCCAGAAATTCATTGCCATGGTACGGATCTGTATTTCTACCTGAAGCCGTTTCGGCCCATGAATAGTCTCCACTGTATAATAAAGGATCATGTGATAACTCCGGTAACCGCTCTGCTTGATATGCGTCAGATAGTTCTTTTCACTTTTGACTTCCATATCTGTTCTTTTTCGGATGATCGCAGCAACGGTATCGATATCTTCTTCAAACTGACAAATGATCCGTACTCCTGCCAGATCTTCCATTTCTGTTTCCAGCTGTTCGATCGGGATATCTTTACGCTGCATTTTCTCCAGGATACTGGAAACGCTTTTTACTCTTCCACTGACTTGTTCAATGGGAGAATAACGATCATTTTCGTGATACTCTTCTATCATATGTTTAAACTTGACTGTCAGTTCTTTGACAGCCAGCTCGTAAGGGCACAAAATACTTCGCCATAACTGTATTTCCATGTTGCTCGCTCCTTATCATCTGCCGCCAGTCTCTTTTTGGTTTTGGTGACAGCGGCATACATTTTTTATTATAACATATGTTTTGAAAAAAAAGGGATTGTTTATCAATTTTTTATTAAAAAAATATAGAATTATTTTCACACATAAAATCTATATCATTATAATAAAACCATTTTCTTTTCATGGCAATGCGTTTTAATCATTCCGATGTTACAACATAATTGGCTAAGTAATCGGAACACTACTCCAAGATTGATAGTGGTAGTGGTCTTTGCCACTTCCACCTTTCTGATTTGCGATTGCGATTACTCTGCACATTAACTTTTCCTCCTAATGTCTGATTCTTTCGACGTCTACATACACACGAAAATATTTGTTTGTTCCCTTATTTGCATAAGGCTCTGATATACTTAAAATTTCAAAGTTACTATTCTTTTCCAATATTTTTCGAAACCATTTCAGTTCATTTGTTGTTCCCTGTAATCTGATTTTCAGCATTTTTGACCTCCAATCATTTTTAGGAGCAATACTCCGGATAACGTATCTTTATTGCCTCCCAAAAGAATTTTGCATACCCACAGCAAAACAGATCTTCTACTGTATAACAGCTGCACTCCGATAACTGCTTTTCCGCATCTTCATAGTCATAGACACTGGGTGTACCGTTGCAGTAGAGATTAAATGCCATGCGTACAACTCTGACACTACCACTTGTCTGCCATCCTTCCTGCAGACATTCTGGCTTCACACTGCCATTTTTAAAATCATAAATTCTGTTAACGTGTTTTCGTGTATCTCTGTCGATTCCAAGACAATATACCAATGCTTTGTGATATACATCTTTCCATCTGCATTTTGGCAGATATTCCAAATAGAACTCCTTATGTTCTTTGTTCATAAAAGTTATTGTGCGAGCATCCTCGCCAGCTGCGCCTATCGCTGTACTTGCCATACTGATCTCCTCCTTATAAAATTGGTTTTTAAGTTTATAATTTGTTTTTTGAAAATTATGGTGATCTGATGAAACCGCTGATAATTTGAGTAACTTCGCTGAAGATTGCAAGCCTTTGCTTTTACTCAGTTTTTCCTTACTCAATACTCAATTTTAGAAGATTCTTGGTGATTTCCAGCGATGCTTGGCGGTATTTAGGACTTTTTTAGAAAAATATAGAAAAAAGCCCCGAAAACCTTATAATCACTGTGAAACGTAGTGTTTATAAGGCTTTCAGGGCCTTTAAATACTTAAATTTAGACTTATTAAAATAATATAATGAAAACTTAAGCTAATGGATTACTTACCCATCTGCTTTGCAACTTCCTCAGCGAAGTTCTCTTCTTTCTTCTCAAGACCATCGCCTGTCTCGTAGCGAACGAAGCCTTTGATCTGGATCTTAGCGCCGTTCTCTTTTGCTACCTGCTCTACGTATTTAGCAACGGACTGTTTTCCGTCCTCTGCTTTTACGTATGTCTGGTCAAGAAGGCAGATCTCTTTGAGCTCTTTCTTGATACGTCCTGTGATCATTCCCTCGATAACCTTAGCCGGTTTCTGGGACTCCTTCGGGTCGTTCTGGATCTGAGCCATAAGGATCTCTTTCTCATGCTCGATATAGTCAGCGCTTACTTCCTTGTCGCTTGTGTACTGCGGTTTCAGAGCTGCGATCTGCATAGCTACGTTCTTAGCCATCTCTTTAACAGCATCGTTAACAACATCTGTCTCAACGTCTACAAGAACGCCGATCTTTCCACCCATATGAGTGTAGGAAGCGATGAATCCGTTCTGCTCCTCAACCTGAGCAAATCTACGGATGTTCATGTTCTCGCCGATTACTGCGATCTGAGCTGCAAGAGCCTCTTTTACAGTCTTGGTTGTATCAAGTGCCCATGCCTCAGCAAGGAAAGCATCGATATCAGCTGCTGTTGTGTTAAGTGCCTGTGCTGCAACATCTGCAACATAGCCCTGGAACTTCTCGTTCTTTGCAACGAAGTCTGTCTCAGCATTAACCTCAACAACGACTGCTTTCTTTCCATCCTCTGTTACCAGAGTTTTGCAAAGACCCTCTGCTGCGATACGGCTTGCTTTCTTCTGTGCTGTAGCAAGACCCTTCTCACGCAGGAACTCAACTGCTTTATCCATATCACCATCTGTAGATGTAAGAGCTTTCTTACAATCCATCATTCCGGCGCCGGTCATCTCTCTTAACTCTTTTACCTGTGCTGCTGTAATAGCCATTGTTCGTTTCCTCCTGAAATATTCTGTTTATACGAATTATTCCTCTGTAGCTGCAAACTCCTCAGACTCAGCCTCGATCTCGCCATCTGCCTCAGCAGTTCCCTGCTTAGCCTCGATAACAGCGTCAGCCATCTTGGAAACGATGAGTTTTACTGCACGGATAGCATCGTCATTTCCCGGGATCACATAGTCAAGCTCTTCCGGATCACAGTTAGTATCGCAGATACCGATAAGCGGGATTCCAAGTGTATGAGCCTCCTGTACGCAGATTCTCTCTTTCTTAGGATCTACGATAAAGATAGCATCCGGGATTCTCTTCATCTCTTTGATTCCGCCAAGGTTCTTCTGAAGCTTAACAAGCTCTTTGCGAAGCTCGATAACTTCTTTCTTAGGAAGTACGTCGAATGTTCCGTCAGCTTCCATTGTCTCGATCTCTTTCAGTCTTGCGATACGGCTCTGGATTGTCTTGAAGTTTGTAAGCATACCACCAAGCCATCTCTCATTTACGAAGAACTCTCCACAACGCTCTGCCTCTGTACGGATAGCATCCTGAGCCTGTTTCTTAGTTCCTACGAAAAGGATGTGTCCACCGTTGGCAACGATATCTGCTACTGCATTGTAAGCATCGTCAACCATTCCTACAGACTGCTGAAGATCAATGATATAGATACCATTTCTCTCTGTGTAGATGTACGGAGCCATTTTAGGGTTCCATCTTCTTGTCTGATGTCCGAAATGAACACCTGCCTCTAAAAGCTGCTTCATTGAAATAACGCTCATGTCTTTTCTCCTTTTTGGTTAAATTCTTCCGCACAGGTCGCCTTCTCTCTGGACCCATCCTCACACCGTAGGGCACCATCCTTATAGAATCGCCGTGCGTGCTTATTTTTGCAACTTCTGAATTATAGCATAGAAAATCCCCTTATGTAAAGGGGATTTTTCCAATTTTTTTCTGTTTTTCAGCGGTTTCCGGCAGACTTCAGAAGCTCCAGCTCTTTTTCGGTGAGCGAACGATATTTTCCTGTCGGAAGATCTGAAGGAAGCGCCAGCGGCCCCATGGATAGTCTTTTCAAATAAGTTACTTTTTTTCCCAGTGCCTCCATCATCCGTTTTACCTGATGGAATTTTCCCTCGTGGATAGTAAGTCGGATCTCAGATTCCCAATTCTTACCGGCTTCTGCAGATTCTGTACCGGACTCCCAGGTAGAAAGGATCTCCAGCCTTGCCGGTCGTGTGAGATCTTTTTCCCCGATATCCACGCCTTCTGCCAGCTTCACAACATCTTCTTCTGTCACTTTCCCAGATACTTTTGCATAGTAGGTCTTGTCCACATGCTTTTTCGGAGAAAGAAGCTCGTGTGCCAGAGGACCGTCATCTGTGATCAGAAGGAAGCCTTCTGTATCTTTATCCAGGCGTCCCACCGGAAAAAGACCCTTTCTTCTGTCTTTCTCTTCAATGTAGTCAAGAACCGTTTTATCTCTGAAGTCCTCCGTTGCGCTGACACAGCCTGCCGGCTTGTTAAAAAGATAGTATACATATTCCGGTGCAGCATGGATCTCCTGCCCGTTCATAACCACCTGATCTTCTTCTGTTACTTTCAGCTCCGGTTTCTTCACAGATTTCCCGTTAACCTGCACCTGACCCTTCTGTATGTATTTTTTTACCTCGCTTCTTGTACCTGCGCCGGCATCTGCCAGAAATTTATCCAGCCGGACTGGTTTTTCCATTAATCATTTACCTCCCATTCTGTTACATGGGCTGCCTTTGCATCTGCTCTGATAAAATCCGGGATCTCACCGGCAAATGTCATATAAAGTCCGGAATCCCCGCCGGTGCTCTCTTGTCCTTCCAGAACCACTTCCATTGTGGCATCTGCATTCCAGATAGTCCATCCGTTTACCAGCTGTGATGGACGGATACATTTTTTCAGGGCTTCCAGCTGTTCCTTTTTATCGTAACGGACTTTATAACCGTTATCTGTTTCTTCAAGATCCGAAATGGGCTCAGTGTCGGAAAAAGCTTCATCATCTTCGCCGGCAGCTTCGGAGCTGAAGTAATAAACATCAATATACTCAACAGACAGCTCATCCATAGAAAGAGGAATATCCTGTTTCTTCCAAAATTGCAAGTGTTCTCTTATATGCCGGATACACCAGAACGGAGGTAGACACACTCTCTCCTTCCTGAACAGCCGGTACATTCATTCCCCATTCATCCATGTATCCTTCTGACGGAATTCCCGCATAATCGAACATCAGCATTGCACATGGCTGATCTTTTACTGTCTGACCGCCGTTTTCCAGAATATCCTTTCTCAACGCCTCTGCCAGCGCCTGACGCTTCTCTGCATTTTTCTCAAATAAGGTTTGAATATCTCCGTCACAGAAAATACCGGTGACCTCTTTCAGATACTGTTTGTCCAGCTGAAAAAATGAATATCTGTCTTCTTTCCATGTCTGCTCATCATACAGGGCTTCCATAAGATTCTGTGCCTGTGCAGAGGATACAATATAGCCTCTGCATACACTGAATCCCTGTTTATTTATGTAGCGCACATACATGCGCCTTCCTGATTTTTTTCCTTTTTCATTCTGAAGCCTGATATCCTTCAGACTGTTATATAATGCTTTACTTTTCATCACCGGCTGATCCAGCAGACCGGAACTATTGTCTGAGGTGGCAGTATACCGGATCTTATAGATTCCGTTTTCGTTTTTTTTCCTACATTGCAAAGCTGCTCTGTATATGAAAGATTGCTTACATTTATCACAACTCCCTGAAGATTGTCATAAGCCGGAAAATAACTGTCATATCCCAGAAGATCCATTTTCATGGTCAGCGCACAGATTGCCACAACACCTCCAAGGATCATAAGCTGCACTTTTCTGCGGAAAAATCTGCGAAAATCCATTTCATAGATCACTTCCAGAATTCCATGGACCAGGATCGTTCCCAGTATCATTCCGAAGATCCACCATGCTGTTTTGGATGAATCTTCCGGAATCATATAAAAGATCAGACCGATCCCCAGTCCGGATGGTATTGTGATCAGGGCACTTAAGACCGGCTCCATCCAGGTATATACCAGAGCTTTTCCGGTATTCTCTGACCTTCGTCTGCAGAATGCCATCCAGGAAAGTGCTGTCATGACAACAGCGTTAGGATCAGTATCAGCAACTGCTTTCCAAAGCTCCCGCTGCTGTATTTATCTATAAAGCTTACGATCACCATAAGAGGAGATCCCAGATTCCGCACTGCTGCCAGAATTCCGTAACTGCCCTCGTACCAGGTATCAAAAAATAAATGTCCGCTTAACTGCAGCATCACTGCCAGAACGATACTGTAGGTAAACAGCCCTGCCCATGCAAGTGCTCCCATCAACATGGTACCGGTGCAGGCGATCACCAGCACTGTGGAAAAATACACCAGAAGATACATCAGGAGATGGAGCACCAGCAGGATCAGTGCCTTTTTCATAATGGAAAGGCTGTAATATCCTCTGGCTGCCCCGATGCATACCGCAGCAAATTCCATGATCACATATGGCACCAGATAATAAAGAACAGCCAACAATACTCTGTGTAGAAACAGTGCACTTCGCTTTACCGGAAGGCTGTGATAGAAATCCACTTTTCTCGGGGAATACAGATACCAGAAGCCGCTTACTGCTGCAAAAAATGCGGTTACCGCAGCCACAGCTGCTCCCATTGTGAGAAAGTCACTGCTCCACAGGCTGGAATACAGATAGGAAAGCTGACTCTGAGTATAACTGCGCTCATTCCATTTTCCCATCAGAATAAGTTCCGCTACCGGAAATGCAAGGAGAAATGCGATCATGGCAAATGCCGGGATCCATCTTTGTCCTTTGGAAGAGGATTTCATATACTCACTGGAATAAATTTTTGACTTCATAGCCTGCCACCTCCGTTTCGCTGATAAATATTTCTTCCAGAGTCAGTGGGAGCACTTCGCAGAAAAGAGGATTTTTTGCCTGTATCTTCTCCATAATCTCTCTTCTTGTTCCCCTTGCAGTAATAAGCAGCAGGGAGCCCTGATGCTCTGTTTTTAAAATATCCAGCTCTTTCTTTAATTCTTCTTCTTTCTTTTTGTCAGTAAGTACACACTGGATCTTATGGATGTGGAATTTCATATCCTCCAGATCTCTGGAAAGGAGAATTCCTCCCTGATGAAGAAGCCCGATGTGATCGCAGATATCTTCCAGCTCCCGAAGATTGTGGGAAGCGATCACCGGCGTAAATTCACGACTCATGATCTCCGATGCAAAAATACTTTTTACTGCCTGGCGCATTACCGGGTCCAGGCCATCAAAGGTTTCATCACAAAACAGATATTTCGTTCCTGTACTGATTCCCAGGATCACCAGAAGCTGTTTCTTCATTCCCTTGCTGTAGGAACTGATCCTGCGTTTCTCATCCAGATGAAACTGCTTCATCATTGTCTCAAAACGCGCCTGCTGAAATCCCGGATAAATACAACGGTAAAATTCTGCCATGTCCAGAGCATTGTAATTTGCCGGAATATATGCATCGTCCGGGATGTAGAAAAAATGCTCTTTGATCCTTTCATTTTCAAAAACCGGTTCTTCATCCATCAGCACCTCTCCTCTGTCCTGACGGATGATCCCGGCCATGATACGGAGCAGAGTACTTTTTCCCGCACCGTTGGAGCCGATCAGTCCAAAAACCTCCCGTTCCCCGATATCCATGGTGACCTTATTTACTGCCTGTATCTTACCAAAAGCTTTGCTGCAGTTTTTTATCTCAATCATTGTTTCCCTCCTTATAGCATAAGCGGATCACACCGATCATTTCTTCCTCCCCTACTCCCAGAGCCATTCCCTTTTCTGTGATCTTTTTCAGCTCACTTAAGGTTTCTTCCATACCGATCTGCCTGATCCTGCTGCTGTCTGTGACAAAACTGCCTTTTCCCTTCACCGGACAGATCAGCCCCTGCTGCTCCAGTTCCATATATGCCCGCTGGATGGTATTGGGATTGATGGATAATTCCACGGCCAGCTGCCGCACAGACGGCATCTTGGAAGATGGCTCCACAGCTCCTGACAGGATCAGCATCCGGAATTTCTCTACGATCTGTTCGTAAATGGGACGTCTGTCCTGATAGTCCAAGAATAACATACGACGCTCCTTTCTCTGTAATCTGTGTATTAAGTGTATTAATTCTTTTAATACACTTATGATAACACATGATACAAAGGTACGCAAGAAATGGTCTCTTAAATAAATATAAAATCTATATAAATTTACCGGCAGCAAAAGATTCCGGCATATTTTTATAAAAAAAATCTGTAATGGCATCCTTATACTATGATTCCACTACAGATTCTCTGTAAAGCAAATATTCATCTATCACTCTGCCTGATCCAGTAGCAGGCAGATATTCGTGATCCACATTGGATCAAACAGCCCGGTAGCCACGTTTTTCTCCCCGGCGTGCAAAATACTGATATCCTCCGATCATCGCTGCCGCAAAAACACCATAGATCATCAGAAGGCTTCCTACTCCGGCTTTTTCCACCAGAGTCTGGGCGTATTCACTGAAAATAAGTATCCAGGTATTGGCTCCGATGTGCATCAGCACACTGGTCCACTTATTACCTCCCATCTCCAGAAACCACGCAAAAATCCCTCCCAGAACAAACGCATACACAGCCTGCAGGACATTTCCGTGATAAATTCCGAAAAACGCCGCAGAGATCACAGCGGAAAACAGTACAGAAAAGTGATCCCGAAGTCGCAGATAGATCAGCCAGCGAAAGATCATTTCTTCTGCAACAGGCGCTATGATCCCCATCCAGAAGATCATCATAAACAAACTCTTTCCTGAGGTGATCTTCGTCATCGTCTCTCCATAGCTGGATGAGATCCAGTTCTGCAGGATCGCCACCAGCACATTGGCATACTGGGCAAATCCGGCTCCAGCAGCAAGAAGAAGCAGCATTTCAGGAATAGATAGCCTTTGTTCCTCAACGGAAGTCAAACCGCCGATCAGCCTTCCTATACGATCCTTCCGGTAAAAATATACTGCCGGAAACATAACCAGCACTCCGGTAAGTCCGGTGATCACCAGCGTATAACTATAGTACCTTTCCTGTGCGTTGCCGACATGCCCTGCCAGCCAGAGAAGCACGGCGCTTCCGAGGATCTGTCCGATAAGATAATGGATTCCTGCCGGATAAAGCTCCCTCACACTATTTGAAAAATATTCTGCCTGTGCAGAGGGGTCAGACGAAAAAATTCAGAAGTTCATCTGCGGAAGCTACGATCTGAAGAGGCTGTGCCTTTTCCAGTTCTTCTCTGCTTCCATATCCGTAAGATACAGCCACACACTGGATCCCGCATCGTCTGGCTCCGAGAATGTCATGTTCTCTGTCACCCACCATGATCACCTGGTCACGGTGGTCAGAAAGGCTCATTCTTTCCAGAGCTTCCTCGATCACCTGAGATTTGGTTACTTTCGGTCCATTGAGGTCTGTCCCGGCGATCACCTCAAAATATCGACTCAGATTAAAATGGTCCATGATCTGTGTTACGTAAAAGGTCGGTTTCGCAGACGCCACAGCCAGTCTGTAGCCACGACGTTTCAGTTCTGCCAGAGTGTTTTCTACGCCGGGATAAACGGTGTTCTCATACATTCCTTTTTCTGAATACCGTTCTCTGTAATATTCGATTCCCTTCTGCGCTGTCTCTTTATCAAATCCCGCATATTTCATAAACTGTTCCAGAAGCGGCGGACCCACAAAAACCTTCAATGGCTCCAGCTCCGGTGCCGAAACTCCAAGCTTCTCCAGTGCATACTGTACAGATTTCGTAATCCCCTCTCCGGATTCTGTCAGTGTTCCGTCCAGATCAAAAAAGATTGCCTTATACATAAATTCCTCCTGTTGTATAAAATAATCAGTAAGTATGCCTATTGTATCACTGTTTTTCTGGTAAGTCCATGGTTTCATAGTACAGCTTCCCGGATTTCACAAACCCATGAGTTCTGCTTTCCAGGGATTTCTGCTTTTTTTCGGTAATTTCGCCAGAAGCTTTTTTTCCTTGCCAGTAAAAACTCACATTCTTTTCCATTGATCCGAATGTAAGGATCTGGAACGGATATCCGGACTGATCTCTATCCGGATCCTGTTACCGTCTGTTTTCATTCGGATCACCGGTTTTTGCTCTTTTTCTTTTTTCCTATCCGACGTTCCTGTTGGTTCTGTCCGATAGTAAGATAATGCCGGATTTTGCTTCTTCTCCCTCTTTGATGCATCTGTCACTGACTTTCGAACTGGTTTTTGAGTCAACGTTACAGATGGACTTGCTGTCACTGTCTGTATGGGGATTGGTTGTTCAGTCAGTATTGGCAGTTTTGTTGGTATCGGCGTTTCCGTCAGTTTTTCCGCAGGTGTATCAGCTATCTCTACTTCTGCCGCAGTATTTCCATTTTCCATAAAGCTTTCTTCCTGAGAACGTACCTCATCTGTCTGAAAATCTAAATTCCATTGTGCAGACTCCTCCTGATCATTCTCTGATTCTGCCCAGGCAGCGGAATACTCCTCAGTATTTCCTTCTTCTCTGTTCCAATTACTATCATCACTTTCTTCTCCTGCATAGCTTTCTTCCCAGTCTTCCGGCAGCTGTCCGGTTCCTTCTCCCACATTCATATCAAATCCGCCGGTATCAAAACTATCCATGCCTGACACATCAAATCCATAGACAGCAATGGAAGGGATCATCCAGCTGCATAAAACCAGCAGAAACAAAACAATAAAACAGGTTTTCCTACTAGTAATTTTCATTTCTTTGGTTTTTTCTGATCACTTTCTCTTCTTTTTCTCATTGATCTCCTCCCAAAGCTGCAGATTTCTGCTTTCACTGTCATCCAGTAATTCCGCTTTTTCTTTCTCTTTATAATCTTCCCACAGCTTTCTGCTGGCCTCTTTCTGACCGGTCCGAATAAGAAACATTCCATATTCTCCGTAAGCCACAGGATATTCTGCATCATACAGAAGAAGATTTTCATAATATAAAGCCGCTTTTTCCGGTTCACACAAAAGCTCCGCATTCCATGCCAGCAATAGCTCAATACGACGCTGCTGTTCTTTTTCCCCATAATTTCTACTTAACCTCTGGAGTCTCTTTTCCGCTGCCATACAGCACTTTTCCCGATCTTTTGAGTCTTCCGGATACTGTCTGGCTTCGTAATACAAATCTGTTACTTCTGAGATCGCCACAGAAAATTCTTCCGTTTTCAGCAATCCTGCTATCAAGATCAGTGTTCCTATCAGAATCCCTGCAGCTGCCGCTTCCAGAAATCGTTTTCTCCAAGTGATCATCCGATATCTGTTTTCCAGCTTTTGGATTTTCTTCTGAACCACTGACATATCCGAATATCTGTATTTTTCCTGTTTTCTGGTACATCGGAACAGGAGCAAGAAAAAATCCGGATATAAAATCCACTGCCATTTCTTTTTTCCGCAAAGCTTTTCCAGGGTCTTCCCCAGAGCATAAATATCACTTCCCGGTCTTAAGTAGCCCTGATACTGCTCCGGCGCCGCATAGCCTTTCGTTCCTTCACAGATCTGTTTTCTTTTTCCATGATCGAACATGGCACTTCCAAGATCTATCAGATACAGATGCCCGGTTTCAGAAAACATAAGATTATCCGGTTTCAGGTCCCCGTAACAGACCGGTGGCTTCCGACTGTGAAGATATTCCAATACTCTGGCAATCTCCTTTCCCAGGGCAAGGATTTCCCGTAAAGAAAACCGTTTTCCTGAACGGAGAAGTTCTCCCAGCGACTGACCCTTGATATATTCCATGATCAGATAACAGTACTCCCCTGTTTCCACATAATCGATAATCTTCGGTATTGCAGGATATTCCAGATGCTGCATGAGTCTGGCTTCTTTTTTCTTTGCGATCGATATCTCTTTCACTGCACGGCAGATACCAAGTTCCATATCTTTTGCCAGATAAAGGCTTCCACCTCCGCCATGTCCAATTTGTTCTACAATGCAATAACGTTCTTTCAGAACATTTCCGATCAGACAGATCACCTTCCTCTCATTTCTGTCAGACAATATTTATGCTTACATTTCTTATTGATTTGGGATAATCCGGTGAATTCCGGTTTGAAAAAACAGATAACTTATAGTCAGGCAGATATTCGTGATCTGCCCTCGTTTAGGATAAGTCCTATTATAGCACGTCCTGTTCTTTTTGCAAAGAACTTTCTATATAAAAAAGTCCGCCGGATATAGCAGACAAAAATGTCTCTTTATCCGGCGGTCTGTCATTATTCATAGTGTTTGTATCTGCAAAACTATACCTTACATACGATCCGGTGCAGAGAATCCAAGAAGATCGATGCTTGTCTCAAGCACTCTTCTTGTAAGCTGGAGCAGCTGAAGGAAGGATTCCTTCTGTGCCTGATCCTCTTCGCTTAAGATCTTGGTCTCATGGTAAAAGCTGTTAAATGCATTGGATACCTCATAGATATATGCACAGATCTTATGTGGTGCTTTTTCTTCAAAAGCGTTCTCAACCATTGCCGCAAAGCCGGAAAGCTGAAGCATCAGGTTCTTCTCACTGGCATTGACTGCCGGAAGGATCTTACCTGTACTTAAATCTCCTCCCTCCTGTACATAACGGTTCAGGATCGACTTAATACGAACGATAGTATAAAGGATGTACGGACCTGTATTTCCCTCAAAGGATGTAAAGCGGTCAACATCAAAGATGTAATCCTTGGTCGCCTGGTTGGAAAGATCTCCGTATTTGATCGCGGAAAGTCCTACGATCTTGGCAGTATCCTTTGCATCTTTATCTTTTACACTACGATTCTCCACGATCTTGCGATACATTTCCTCATCAATGTCTGCGATCAGGTTCTCCAGACGCATAACACCGCCTTCTCTTGTCTTAAACGGTTTACCGTCTTTTCCATTCATGGTACCGAAACCAAGGAAGGAAAGCTTGGTTTCCGGATTTACAAGACCGGTTTTTCTTGCGCAGCGGAATACCTGGATAAAATGCAGCTCCTGACGCTTGTCAACAACATAAAGGATTTCATCCGGCTGAAAGAGTTTCATACGCTCTACGATAGTAGCAAGGTCTGTGGTCGTATAGAGAGAAGCTCCGTCTGATTTCAGAAGCATACATGGAGGGATCTCCTTGGTATCACTCTCTTCTTTTACATCTACAACAAGAGCACCCTGGTCCTCATAGGCAAATCCTCGCTTCTTCATGTCTTCTACCATATCCGGGATGTACGGCTGTGCATCGGATTCTTTTTTCCAGAGGTCAAAGTCTACGTTCAGATTCGCGTAGTTTCTCTTAAGGTCTGTTACAGATACATTCATGATGTGGTTCCAGAGAGCCATGTATCCGGGTTTACCCTGCTGAAGAAGATGGGTTGCCTCCAGTGCCTCATTACGGTAAGCCTCATCCTCTTTTGACTTCCCACTGGCACATGGATAGATCTCTTCCAGCTCGCTGATAGTAAACGGTGCTTCTGCCGGATATTCACCGGTAAAGCTGTCATCAAAATATACCAGCTCCGGTTTCCGGTGTTTCAGCTCAGTGATGATCAGTCCCATCTGAAGGCCCCAGTCTCCAAGATGTACATCACCGATCACCTTATGTCCTACAAAACGTCCGATACGCTTGATGCTCTCACCGATGATTGCAGAACGGAGATGTCCTACGTGAAGCGGCTTGGCAACGTTTGGTCCGCCATAGTCGATAATGATCGTCTTCGGATTCTTGGCAGTCTCAACAGAAAGCTTCTCATCCTCTGCCATCTTATTCATGTATTCTGCAACAAATTCCGGTTTCACATCCAGGTTGATAAATCCAGGCTTTACAACTTCTGCTCTGGAAAAGATCCGGCTCTCTGACAGCTGTGCTACCACATCATCAGCGATCATAAACGGTGCCTTGTGATATGCTTTGGCTCCTGCCATAGCACCGTTACACTGATACTCACATAAGTCCGGTCTGTTGGAAACAGTAACTTTTCCGTAGGACGGATCATAACCTGCTTTTTCAAATGCTGCGGAAAGTTCTTCCGCCATCTGTTCCATAATCTTCTTCATGTTTCAAACTCCTCATATCTTTGTTTCTGTATTTTATGCTTATAACGTCACTTTTCTTGAACATGCGACTGCAAGGGCACCATAACCGATATGGCAGGCAACACTTAAGGAAAGGGGATCCATATGTATCTCCATTCCTGGAAATACCTCCTGGATCTCTCTTTTAAATTCTTCTGCTTCTTCCAGATTTCCTGTATAAGCAGCCTGAAGACACATCTCACCGTCAGATGCGTATTCCTTAAAACGTGTTTCCCAATCATTCTTCATTGCCTTCAGCATGGCACGTTTGGCCTGCTTCTTGCCACGGACCTTGGCGTAGGCATCCAGCTTCTCTCCCTGGATCTGAAGTACAGGCTTCAGGTTCAGAACCGTTCCGATGGCTGCGGCTGCCGGTGTGATCCTGCCACCTTTTTTCAGATATTTCAGGGTGTCAAGTGTGATATAAATACTGGAATCGAGTTTCTGATCTGTAAGGATCTTCTTGATCTCTGCAGCACTTTTTCCTGCCTCGGCAAGCATCTTAGCATCCATTACAGACTGTCTCTGTGTTACGGAAATCCGCTGATTGTCCACTACCTGAACACGACCATTATAATCAATAGCAAGTCCCATTGCAGTAGAACAGGATGCACTCAGTCCGCTTGACATCGGAATATGAACGATTTCCTCATAATCTCTCAGAAGCTTGTCCCACAGATCACAGAGATCAGCCGGACTTGGCTGAGATGTGGAGATCGGTTCATCCTTCTTAAGCTTCTCATAAAACTCTTCCTGTGTGAGAGTTACACCTTCAAGATACATTTTTTCATTAATATAAACGGCATCGGTATCACATAAACGCCAAGCTCTTCGGCCTGGGCCTGTGTGATACCGCTGTTGCTGTCTGTTACAATGGCAATTTTGCCCATTCTTTTCTCTCCTCCTGGTCTGTTATCTCACAGTTCAAAGAATTAATGCATCAGCCCCTGATGAACTAATTCTTTGAACTGCTGTAGAAAGCCATGATGTTAGTGTATCATATTTTTTTCTATATCACAATTGGAAATTTTCTGTGACCTTCGCTCACAAAAAACACCTCGCGGAATATTACCAGTGAACAGTAACCGCAAACAGTAACTAAAAAACAGCTACCATACAAATATTTATGCACAGCAGCTGTCACACTATTTATCAAAAATATCCTTATCTATTTATGATCTGTGTCTTATTTCATTTCTCTTACGATCTTTCGAACCGGAAGAACAAATGTCGGAGATACGGACAACTCATCCAGTCCCATCTCTACAAATCTCTCAGTAAGTGTAGTGTCCGCACCAAGCTCACCACAGATTCCGGCCCAGATACCTTCTTTATGTGCATTATCCACAACCATCTGGATCATACGGAGAACTGCCTCATGATGGGAATCATAAATGTTGTCAAGCTTTGCATTCTGACGGTCAATAGCCAGTGTATACTGGGTCAGATCATTGGTTCCGATACTGAAGAAATCAACCTCTTTTGCAAGAAGATCACTGATCATAACAGCTGCCGGAGTCTCGATCATGATACCCTGCTCCACGTCATCACGGAACGGGATCCCCTGTTCCTTAAGCTCTGCTTTTACTTCTGCTACAATGGCCTTGATCTGCTTCACCTCTGTTACAGAGATGATCATCGGATACATGATGGAAATATTTCCGAACACGCTTGCACGGAAAAGCGCTCTCAGCTGTGTCTTAAATACTTCCGGACGGTCCAGACAGATACGGATCGCACGATATCCCATTGCAGGGTTCTCCTCATGCGCCATATTAAAATAATCGATCTGCTTGTCCGCTCCGATATCCAGAGTACGAATGATAACTTTTTTGCCGGCCATATTCTGAGCTACGGTCTTGTAAACCTGGAACTGCTCTTCCTCTGTAGGATAGTCTTCTTTTTCCAGGTATACGAACTCACTTCGGAAAAGTCCGATGCCTTCCGCATCATTGGCAAGTACATTCGCAACATCACCTGTACTTCCGATGTTGGCATAAAGGTGGAGCTTACGACCGCTCTTGGTAACAGTTTCTTTACCTTTCAGTTCTTTAAGCATTGCACGCTGTGCAAGTTCATCGGCACGCATATCCTCATATTTTTTAAGGGTCTCTGCATCCGGCTCAACGATCAGATTTCCGCTCTTTCCGTCTACGACTGCCATCTTACCGTCCATGGACTCATCGTATTCAATATTGATCAGCGCCGGAATATTCATGGTTCTCGCAAGAATCGCAGTATGTGAGTTAGAAGAACCTTTTCTTGTGACAAAAGCAAGAACCTTGCTCTTATCCATCTGTACAGTCTCACTTGGTGCAAGATCCTCTGCAACTACGATCACCGGCTCGGATGCTTCAAGCTCTCCATCTCCATGGCCGGAAAGCACACGTACCAGACGGTCTGAGATATCCTTTACATCAGCTGCTCTTGCTTTCATATAATCGTCGTCCATCTGTGCGAACATTGATGAGAAGTTATCACCAGTTGTTGCAACCGCATATTCTGCATTTACAGACTCTGTACGGATAATGTTGTGGATGGAATCCAGATAGTCATCATCATCCAGCATCATCTGATGAACCTCAAAGATTGCCGCTCCGGACTCTCCAACTTCCTGAAGAGCCTTGTCATAAAGCTTCTGAAGCTGTGCCACAGCCTGCTCTCTGGCTGCCTCCACACGCTTTACCTCTTCTTCCGGATCCTCCACGTGAACACGTTTAACACTGGCGTCAACTTTCTGGAGGATTGAGATCTTACCGATCGCAATACCGGAAAATACAGATTTACCTTCCAAAACCTTCATGAAATTATCTCCTTCTGTTTTTATATTTGCCCACTTATGATGTATTATATCACACTATCCAAAGATTCTGCCACGATTTTTTTATGATCTCTAAAAAACCTGTAAAAACTCTATTTATACTTTCTTTTTTGTCATATATACAGCAAAAGTGACAAAATAAAGACCGCAGAGCTTCATAAAACCTGAACAATACTTTCAGATATAAAATAAGCAATCTGCCGCCGGAATCCTTCCGGCAACTTGCAGATGCTATATGTATGTATATCTTTTATTTCACTGCGAAGGGCATCAATCGGATTAAGATTAGCTGCCTTTACAGATGGGAGAAGTCCGAAGATCAGACCGATCAGCATGGAAAATACCACAGAACCGATGATAGCCGGAACGCTGATGGCTGTTGGTGCCCCAGACACCTGAGACACCATTTTTGACAGGATGATTCCAAGGACCACACCAATGATTCCTCCGATGCTGGTCAGCACCGAAGCTTCCGTCAGAAACTGTCCCAGGATCACTTTTTTTCTTGCTCCGATAGCTTTTTTCAGTCCGATCTCGCTGGTACGTTCTGTGACAGATACAAGCATGATATTCATAACACCGATACCACCAACAAGCAGGGAGATACTTGCAATCCAGATCAGCTGCTGATTGGTACTTTCGCTGAGCTTCTGGAGATTCTTGACCTTCTCCATAATGTCTTCCGCTTTATATTTAAAGTTCGATTTGTTTTTTTCATTCTGGATCCCTGTATTCAGAATATCCTCTGCTGCTTTTCCTACAGAACTCATATTATCTGTGCTGTCTGCACGGACTGTCACATTTTGCGGCTGATCAAATTTAAATGCAACAGGCCAGGTAGTATCCGGGATCATCACGCTTCCCATGATCGTCTGCGAATATTCCTCATACTCAGAAATCGTATTGATCTTCGGCATGCTGTCCTCACTCTGAGTAATCACACCTACAATGATATACGGTTCTGATCCCACCTCAATGGTTTTCCCTACCGGGCTCTCACTTCCGAAAATATTCTGTGCAGCATTGGAATCCACAAGAGCAACCTTTCGGTAGCTGTCATAATCTTTTTGTACAAATCCCCGCCCGGACTGGACCAGGTATCCCCTCGTTTTCAGATAATTGCTGTCGATCCCGTACACGGTTCCGCCCTGAAAGCTTGTGTTTTTATAATAAACACTGGCAGACTGGCTGCTGTAATAAAATGTAGAACTGATCACATGATCCAAGTCTCCGATCGCCGTTTTCTGGGAATCAGAAATAACCGGCGGTGTGGCCGAGCTTCCGTAAGAACCATAATCCATATCGTATGTACTGTCTCCGTCATAGAGCATAACCTGTACGGTATTGTTTCCGGACCCGATCAGATCTTCCTTGATCTGCTCACTGGTACCTTTGATCGTAGATACAATTGCAATAATAGATGCAATACCAATAATAATACCCAGCATGGTCAGAAAGGATCTCATCTTATGTGACCATATTCCCTGAAAAGCCAGGCGTATATTTTCAAACATGAAATTTCTCCTTCCTGTTATTTATTCATTGTACATATCATCCAAAGTCACTTCTTTTGTCTTGGCTCCCTCCTTCACGGCATCACCATATGGGAAAGCAAGAAGATCATCGGATTTCAGGCCTGAAGTTACAACTGCATAATATCCGCTGTTCACAATGCTTCCCACTGTGATCTGCTGCTTTTTCAGTGTTCCCTTCACGTCTTTGTATACATAGCTGGTTCCATTTTCCGTACGGATAAATGCCTTCATCACAACCATACTGCCTTCGGCAAGTTTATTTGACTTCAGAGATACCGTCACATAATCCTGGTCGGTAAACTGCAATGAACGATCTGTGATCTCTGCATTAAAGGTGTAATACGATACATTGGGATTAGAATCTCCACCATAATAAGCATTTGAAGAATCCACCGGGTAATCGGATACATTCAGTACCTTCGCCTCAAAGCTGCCGGAATTATAACTGGTACACTGAAGAAGTGTTCCCTCCTTCATCTGATCCAGCATCAGTTCGCTGACCGTTCCGGTAACATAAAAACCATCTTTGCTTTTTACTTTCAGAAAAGCATCTCCATTATAAGAACCTGTGACTTCATCTCCGATGTAAGCAACCGTTCCATCCAGTTTGCTTGTTATCAGCTTGTTTTTTATTTTGTTCTCCAGCTTAGTGATTTTCAGATTATTTTCCTCAATATCCAGTTTCAAACTTGCGATCTTGTTTTTCTGGATCTTGATCGCATCCTCTCTTGACATGGTTGTGCCATCAGTACCGTCATCTCCATCACCGCTGTCATCCGGTATCTCATTATCATTTTTGTCATATTTGGAAGCCTCGTCCAGTGTAAATTCTGTTTCCGCATACATATATACCGGATTTTCAAGAAGACTTCCATCGATCAGATAATATCCTGTACAGGAAAGTGTTCTGTCCTGAAAATCAGCAATGGTATCATTCTCATGAAACTCCAGCTGGAACCAGCTGCCGCCTTTCTGGACCACTTTGGTTCCATCCTCACTGTATCCCGCCATTCTGTTAAAGAAGGATCCCATCACCGTAACTTTGCCTTTGGCACTGCTTACAAGAAAAACATAGGGATCTTCTTCCGTACCGGTTCCTGTAAACGGCTGAGAAGTATAATCCAGCTTCTGATAAAATTCCGGTTCACCATCTGTGATCCCCGGAATTTCCGGTTCTGTTATATTGGGATCAGGAAGCTCATTGGGTCCCAGTGTGGGAGTCGGTGTCGGAGATACCGTTGGGGTGTCATCTTCTCCGGAACCCCAGTCCGTAGTCTCTCCGTCTGTAATATCATTGGCAGTAGGATCCTGGTAGGTCGGATCCATGATCAGATCCTCATCGGATGCAGTTTGTATCCTCTTCCATATCCGCTGTATCATCTCCGGTCATCTGCTCTGTTTCACTGTCCGTCGTTTCTCCGGTACGGCATTTTCCTTCGGTAACTTTCTCTGCAGAATCTTCAAG
>ENA-OQKC01000300-OQKC01000300.1-human-gut-metagenome-genome-assembly--contig:-NODE-300-length-21699-cov-3.363851_pt1 | contig 21699 bp, 21 predicted proteins | sample MGYA00242774_ERZ504790 | MGnify/ENA primary metagenome ERZ504790 (study PRJEB26092, sample SAMD00036419) | human gut metagenome | host: Homo sapiens | study: EMG produced TPA metagenomics assembly of...
TTGACAGCATAGCAATGTAAAACGCTGAAATTCGCACAGTTGCTAAATCGTTACCTCTATTTCTCAAATAATTCGCTAAAAGTTTATTTCTCAATCGGTTAAGTCAAACCGAGAAAAATCTAAAATAAGTTCTAAATCCAGAATATAAGCTTGTCAGAAGTCCATAAAAGACATTATTTTTTTGCGAACCCCCGAATTTCTCATTACCTTTGTCGCAATGCGCAATATGAAGGAATAACGTACTTATGGAAGATAACAACAATATGACCCTGCCGCTGGAAGAAGCAGACAACAATATCACAGAGAGCCCCGTTTCCAGCGTGGAATATACCGACGACAACATCCGCCACCTGGACGACATGGAGCATATCCGTGTCCGTTCCGGTATGTACATAGGCCGTCTGGGCGACGGCTCACAGAACGATGACGGCATCTATGTGTTGCTGAAAGAAGTGATGGACAACAGCATCGACGAGTTCAAGATGGGTGCCGGAAAGCGTATAGAAGTGACTATAGAAGACAGTCTGCGTGTCAGCGTACGCGACTATGGACGAGGCATTCCGCAAGGCAAACTGGTAGAGGCGGTCAGCAAACTGAATACCGGGGGTAAATATGACTCGAAGGCTTTCAAGAAAAGTGTCGGACTGAACGGCGTAGGTATCAAGGCAGTCAATGCGCTGAGCAGCCGCTTCGAAGTACGCAGCTACCGCGACGGCAAGGTACGTATCGCCATCTTTGAAAAAGGAACGCTGTTGAGTGATGTGACCGAAGACTCGACAGAAGAAAGCGGAACCTATATCTTCTTCGAACCGGACGCCACACTCTTCTTGAACTATTCCTTCCAGAACCAGTTCGTAGAAACCCTGCTGCGCAACTACACCTACCTGAATACGGGCCTCACCTTCATTTACAACGGCCAGCGCATCGTTTCCCGCCACGGGCTGGAGGACTTGCTGAAAGACAACATGACCAGCGAAGGCCTTTACGACATCATCCACCTGAAAGGAGAGGACATCGAGATTGCCTTCACACACACCAACCAATACGGCGAAGAGTACTACTCCTTTGTCAACGGGCAACACACCACCCAAGGCGGCACACACCAGACTGCCTTGAAGGAACACATTGCCCGTACCATCAAGGAGTTCTACAACAAGAACCAGGAATATGCCGACATCCGCAACGGACTGGTAGCCGCCATTGCCATCGACGTGGAGGAACCCATGTTCGAGAGCCAGACCAAAACGAAACTGGGCAGCAACAACATGTGGCCTGCCGCGCCGCAGGAACACAAGCCCGCGGCCCCACGGTGAACAAATACGTAGGAGACTTCATCAAGACGGAAGTGGACAACTACCTCCACAAGAACCCGCTTGTGGCCGAAGTGATGCTGCAAAAGATACAAGACTCCGAGAAAGAGCGCAAAGCCATTGCCGGCGTCACCAAGCTGGCACGCGAACGCGCCAAGAAAGCCAACCTGCACAACCGCAAGCTGCGCGACTGCCGCTACCACTTGAGTGACGGTAAAGGCAAAGACCAGGAAACCGAATCCTGCATCTTCATTACCGAGGGAGACTCCGCCAGCGGTTCCATCACCAAGAGCCGCGACGTGAATACCCAAGCAGTATTCAGCCTGCGTGGTAAACCGCTAAATTCCTACGGACTCACCAAGAAAGTAGTTTATGAAAACGAAGAATTCAACTTGCTTCAAGCAGCCTTGAATATAGAAGACGGCATAGAGACACTGCGCTACAACAAAGTCATCGTAGCTACCGATGCCGATGTGGACGGCATGCACATCCGTCTGCTCATCATCACCTTCTTCCTGCAGTTCTTCCCCGACCTGATAAAGAAAGGGCATGTATATATCCTGCAAACCCCTCTCTTCCGCGTGCGCAACAAAAAGAAGACAAGTTATTGCTATACAGAGGAGGAACGTGTGAAAGCCATTGAAGAACTGGGTCCCAACCCCGAAATCACCCGATTCAAAGGTCTGGGAGAAATCTCGCCCGACGAGTTCAAGCATTTTATCGGCAAGGATATGCGTCTGGAACAAGTGTCCCTGCGCAAGACAGACCTCGTAAAAGAGCTGCTGGAATTCTACATGGGTAAGAATACCATGGAACGACAAAACTTTATTATCAACAACTTGGTTATAGAAGAAGATTTGGCATCATGAGAAGAGCTATCTTTCCGGGAACATTCGACCCGTTTACTATCGGACACTCTTCGGTAGTGAGCCGTGCACTGACTTTTATAGACGAAATCGTCATAGGCATCGGCATCAATGAAAATAAGAATACGTATTTCCCCTTGGAAAAGCGCGAACAAATGATACGAGACTACTACCGGAACGAGCCGCGCATCATTGTGCAGTCCTATGACTGCCTGACTATCGACTTTGCCCGGCAGGTAGATGCCAGTCTGATAATACGCGGCATACGCACCGTGAAGGATTTCGAATACGAGGAAACCATTGCCGACATCAACCGCAAACTGACCGGCATAGAAACCATCCTGCTCTTCACCGAGCCGGAACTTACCTGCGTCAGTTCCACCACCGTGCGCGAACTGCTGCAATACGGCAAGGACATAAGCATGTTCATACCGGAGGGAATGGAGATTAGGGATTAAGGATAAAGGATTAGGGATTAAAATGGAAATGATGAAAAAACTATTTACTATTATAATATGTATATGCGCGGTGACGGCGCAAGCGCAAAAGCCGAACAATGAAGCCCTGCGCAAACTGCAAATGGCAGAGTTTGCCATCACCAACCTTTATGTGGACAAGGTGGATGAAGACAAGCTGGTGGAAGAAGCCATCATCAAGATGCTGGCACAACTCGACCCGCACTCCACCTACAACAACGCCGAAGAAGTGAAGAAGATGAACGAGCCGTTGCAAGGCAATTTCGAGGGCATCGGCGTACAGTTTCAGATGATAGAAGATACCCTGCTTGTGATACAACCCGTGAGCAACGGACCTTCCGAGAAGGTGGGCATCCTTGCCGGCGACCGTATCGTAGCCGTCAATGACAGCGCCATTGCCGGAGTAAAAATGAGCACGGAAGATATTATGAGCCGCCTGCGCGGACCGAAAGACTCGGAAGTGAAACTCACCATCGTGCGCCGTGGCGTGGACGACCAGCTGTACTTCACCGTGAAGCGTGACAAAATTCCCATCCTCAGCCTGGACGCATCTTACATGATACAACCCAAAACCGGCTATATCCGTATCAACCGCTTCGGGGCAACCACCGCCGAAGAGTTTGCAGAAGCCCTGAAAAAGCCTGCAAAAGAAAGGAATGAAAGACCTCATCCTCGACCTGCAAGGAAATGGCGGTGGCTATCTGAACGCCGCCATCGACCTTGCCAACGAATTTCTGAAGCAAAAAGAACTCATCGTCTACACCGAAGGAAGAGCCGCACGCCGCAGTGATTTCTTTGCCAAAGGTACGGGCAACTTCAAGAACGGCCGTCTCATCATATTGGTGGACGAGTACTCCGCTTCTGCCAGTGAAATCGTGACCGGAGCCATCCAGGACTGGGACAGAGGCGTGGTAGTAGGACGCCGCACCTTCGGCAAGGGATTAGTACAGCGTCCTATCGACCTGCCGGACGGTTCCATGATTCGCCTCACTATCGCCCGCTACTATACTCCTTCGGGCCGTTGTATCCAGAAGCCTTACGACAGCACCGCCAACCTCGACGGCCGCCTAACCGGCGAGAACAGTCAGGATAAGTATAACCAGGAACTGATAGACCGCTTCAATCATGGAGAAATGATTCATGCGGACAGTATCCATTTTGCCGACTCCCTGAAAGCACAGACCAAGCGTATGGGACGTACCGTTTACGGAGGTGGAGGTATCATGCCCGACTTCTTCGTCCCCATCGACACTACCCAGTACACAGACTATCACCGCAACCTCGTAGCCAAAGGCGTGGTTATCAAAGCCACTACCGGCTACATCGAGAAGCACCGGAAGGAGTTGCAGAACAAATACAAGAAATTCGAAGCCTTCAACGAGAAGTTCGAGATAGACGATAACTTCCTTGCCGAAATACGTACGCTTGCCGACAAAGAGAAAATCAAGTTTGACGAGAAACAGTACAACCAATCCCTACCGCTCATCAAGACACAACTTAAAGCCTTGATAGCCCGTGACCTATGGGACATGAACGAATACTTCCAGGTGATGAACAGCACGAACCAGAGCGTGCAGCAAGCTCTAAAAGTGCTGAACGAAGGCATCTACAGCACTATTATCCAATAGCCGACTTGAAACAAACTTAGGCGCGGATTATGCGGATTTAGTTTATCTAACTCCGCGTATTCCGCGTAATTCGCGCCTAAAATCATTCTCCGAACAGCCACTTATTCAGCCACTTGTTGACGTAGATGTTGACCACAGCACATCCAGCACCGATTGCAGCCCCCGCCAACACATCCGACGGATAATGCACTCCCTCGTTCATACGGGAAACTCCCACGGAACAAGCCCACAGGGCAGACGGAGCTATCACATACCATTTAGGATACTTTACACTGAGCGAGGTGGCAAGGGCAAAAGCCGTCGCCGTATGTCCAGAAGGAAAAGACGGGCTGCCTTCATGGCTATATGCATGCACTCTGTCGGGATATTTATCATAAGGACGCTCACGGTCCACCAGATATTTCATTCCATAAGTCACAACAAAAGCCCCCGCTACACTTGTACCTACGTAGACCGCATCTTTCAGCAAACCCTTATCATGTTTTATCCAAGCGGCAACCGCCATCGCCACCGGAACACCGACAGCAACATAGGGCTCCGAACGTGAAATTATCTTATTATAGTTACGGACAAACTTGCCATCCCAACTGTTAACCCGGTGCAAAGTGTTAATATCCCAATTCTGTGCCGAAAGACCGGATACAACAAGGCAGATAAAATATACAAAAAAATAGCCTTTTTCATAAGTCCTTTATATTAGTTTGACGCAAAGATAGGACAAATAGATAGAGTTTTCACAAAAAAATTCTATCTTTGTTGCCACATTTATAATAATTCGCTAATCATTTCATGAGACTGGAAACTTGCTGCAACCGACAGATTGATTGTATGGTATGTCCCCAAAAATCAGAAGGAGTATTGGTTTACCGCCACTACCCCAAGGGACAACATTTCTCTGCTGAAAAGTGCACACAGAACTGCATGATATTTATGCTGAAAGGTGAATTACTTGTAAACAGTGACGAATATCCGGGCACCACTCTCCAAAGCCGCCAGCTCATCTTGCAAGCCATCGGCTCCAAAGTAGAACTCCTGGCTTTGACCGAAGTGGAATATATTGTCTATTGGTTCACCGAGCTTCCTCTGATTTGCGAAGAGCGCTACAAGGAGATACTGAAACGCTCGGAAGCCCCCTTGACTTATACCCCGCTTACCGCGATTTCCATGCTCGAAGGGCTCCTGAAAAGCCTTGCCTGCTACCTCAACGAGCAACCCTATGCGTGCAGCAAATACATTGAAATGAAATGCCAGGAATTGGTATACATATTGACATGCTACTATCCGCTACACCAAATCAGTACATTCTTCTACCCCATCAGCACTTATACGGAAAGCTTCCAATATTTCGTCATGCAGAACTACGACAAGGTGAAGAATGTGGAAGAGTTTGCCCACCTCGGCGGATATACCACCACCACATTCCGCCGTCTGTTTAAAAATATGTATGGGGTCCCGGTCTATGAATGGATTCTGGACAAGAAACGTGAAGGAATTCTGAACGACCTGCAATACACCAAACAACGCATTTCAGTCATCAGCGCCCGCTATGGCTTTGATTCCCTATCCCACTTTGCCCACTTCTGCAAAGACTCTTTCGGAGACACGCCCCGCGCCCTGAGAAAACGTTCGGCAAACGGAGAAAAGATTTCCATTATCTGCAAAGAGCAAGGCAAAGACCAGGAGGACGAGTAAACCTTTTACTTGTCCGTAAACTTCGCATTCTGCCGGATTACGGAATTATTTCTTTAATCGCTTGCTTTATCGCTGGATTTCTCCTATTTTTGCGAAACATTTACAGAAGTATCCTGATAGAACAAATTTTCAAACTATTAAATAACTTAAATTCAATCATTTATGTGGTTAAGTAATTCATCTGTAGGAAGGAAAGTGGTGATGAGCGTTACCGGTATCGCCCTTGTCCTGTTTCTGACATTTCACATGGCGATGAACCTGGTTGCATTAGTCTCGGCTAATGGCTACAACATGGTTTGTGAGTTCCTGGGAGCAAACTGGTACGCATTGGTGGCTACGGTAGGTCTGGCTGCCTTATTCATCATCCACATCATCTACGCTTTCTGGCTGACTATGCAGAACCGTAAGGCACGTGGTAGCGAACGCTATGCCGTTACGGAAAAGCCCAAGACTGTGGAATGGGCTTCTCAGAACATGCTCGTACTGGGTATCATCGTAATCGTGGGTTTGGGCCTGCACCTGGTAAACTTCTGGGCTAAAATGCAGCTTCCCGAGTTGATGCACAACATGGGCATGCATGCCGACACCCTCACGCTGGCATATGCAGCCAACGGTGTCTATCACATTCAAAACACCTTCAGCAATCCGGTATTCGTAGTGCTTTACCTCGTTTGGCTGGGCGCATTGTGGTTCCACCTCACTCACGGTTTCTGGAGCTCCATGCAGTCTTTGGGATGGAACAACAAAGTATGGATTAACCGTTGGAAATGTATCTCCAACATCTATTCTACTATCGTTGTCCTCTGCTTCGCTCTGGTAGTTGTCGTATTCTTTGCAAAATCATTGTGCGGCGCTTGCTAAATTCAAATTGTAAATGACTAAATTGTAAATTGCATTATGACTAAGATAGATTCTAAAATACCGGAAGGACCGGTGGCTGAGAAATGGACCAATTATAAGGCTCACCAAAAATTAGTAAACCCTGCCAACAAACGTCGTCTGGACATCATCGTAGTAGGAACCGGACTTGCCGGTGCCAGTGCTGCCGCCTCTCTGGGCGAAATGGGTTTCAGAGTATTCAACTTCTGCATCCAGGACTCTCCGCGCCGTGCACACTCCATCGCTGCACAAGGTGGTATCAATGCTGCTAAGAATTACCAAAACGACGGTGACTCTGTATACCGTCTGTTCTACGATACAGTAAAGGGTGGCGACTACCGTGCCCGCGAAGCCAACGTTTACCGTCTGGCTGAAGTATCCAACAATATTATCGACCAATGCGTTGCACAAGGTGTTCCTTTCGCCCGCGAATACGGCGGTACACTGGACAACCGTTCTTTCGGTGGTGCTCAGGTATCCCGTACTTTCTATGCCAAGGGTCAGACCGGACAGCAGCTGTTGCTGGGTGCATCTCTGCATTGAGCCGCCAGGTGAACGTAGGCACTGTGAAACTGTATACCCGCTACGAAATGGAAGACGTTGTCCTCATTGACGGACGTGCCCGCGGTATCATTGCAAAGAACCTCGTTACCGGTAAATTGGAACGTTTTGCCGCCCACGCTGTGGTAATCGCTACCGGTGGTTACGGCAATGCCTACTTCCTTTCTACCAATGCAATGGCATGTAACTGCTCTGCAGCAATGGCTTGCTACCGTAAAGGTGCCTGGTTTGCCAACCCTGCTTACGTACAGATTCACCCCACTTGTATCCCGGTTCACGGTGACAAGCAGTCTAAGCTGACTTTGATGTCCGAATCTCTGCGTAACGATGGTCGTATCTGGGTTCCGAAGAAGCTGGAAGATGCCAAGAAACTGCAGGAAGGTACACTGCAAGGAAAAGATATTCCCGAGGAAGACCGCGACTACTACCTGGAACGCCGTTATCCGGCATTCGGTAACCTCGTTCCGCGTGACGTTGCCAGCCGCGCTGCCAAAGAACGCTGCGACAAGGGCTTCGGCGTGAACAACACCGGTCTTGCCGTATTCCTTGACTTCTCCGAAGCTATCAACCGTCTGGGTAAAGATGTCGTTGCACAACGTTACGGCAACCTCTTCGATATGTATGAAGAAATCACTGATGTCAGCCCATACGAAAACCCGATGATGATTTATCCGGCTATCCACTATACCATGGGTGGTATCTGGGTTGACTACGAACTGATGACCTCCATCAAGGGACTGTTCGCCATCGGTGAATGTAACTTCTCCGACCACGGTGCAAACCGCCTCGGTGCTTCCGCCCTGATGCAAGGTCTGGCCGATGGTTACTTCGTATTGCCTTACACTATCCAGAACTATCTGGCCGACCAGATTACAGTTCCCCGTTTCTCTACCGACCTGCCCGAATTTGCAGCTGCAGAAAAGGCCGTTCAGGAGAAGATTGACTGGATGATGAACATCAAGGGTAAGAAGTCTGTAGACTCTATCCACAAGGAACTGGGCCACATTATGTGGGAATATGTTAGGTATGGGACGTACGGCCGAAGGCTTGAAGGAAGGTCTGAAGAAGCTGAAAGAAGTCCGCAAGGAGTTCGAGAAAGAACTGTTCATCCCCGGGCGACAAGGAAGGTATGAATGTAGAACTCGACAAGGCTATCCGTCTGTACGACTTCATCACTATGGGCGAGCTGGTTGCTTACGATGCACTGAACCGTAACGAAAGCTGCGGCGGTCACTTCCGTGAAGAATATCAGACTGAAGAAGGCGAAGCCAAGCGTGACGATGAAAACTACTTCTACGTGGCTTGCTGGGAATATCAGGGTTCTGACGAAAAGGAACCGGTATTGCTGAAAGAGCCGCTGGTTTACGAAGCAATCAAGGTACAGACTCGTAACTACAAGAGCTAATCGGGAAGTTGAACATTTAAAGAATTAAAGAAAATGGATAAAAATATATCATTTACGCTCAAGGTATGGCGCCAGAAGGGTCCGAAAGCAAAAGGCGCTTTTGAAACATACCAAATGAAAGATATCCCGGGCGATACTTCATTCCTCGAAATGCTGGATATCTTGAACGAACAGCTGATTTCTGAAGGTAAAGAACCGGTTGTATTCGACCACGACTGCCGCGAAGGTATCTGCGGTATGTGTTCGCTCTACATCAACGGACATCCCCACGGTCCTGCAACCGGCGCTACTACTTGCCAAATTTATATGCGTCGTTTCAACGACGGCGATACCATCACTGTTGAACCGTGGCGCTCTGCCGGTTTCCCGGTTATCAAGGACTTGATGGTCGACCGTACGGCCTACGACAAGATTATGCAGGCAGGCGGCTACGTCAGCGTACGTACCGGTGCTCCCCAGGATGCCAACGCTATCCTGATTCCGAAGCCCATCGCTGACGAGGCTATGGATGCTGCCAGCTGTATCGGTTGTGGTGCTTGTGTGGCTGCTTGTAAGAACGGTTCTGCTATGCTGTTCGTTTCTGCCAAGGTGAGCCAGCTGAACCTGTTGCCCCAAGGCAAACCGGAAGCATTGCGCCGTGCCAAGGCTATGTTGAGCAAGATGGACGAACTCGGTTTCGGTAACTGTACAAACACTCGTGCGTGCGAAGCTGAATGCCCGAAGAATGTTTCCATCAGCAACATTGCTCGCCTGAACCGCGACTTTATCATTGCGAAACTGAAAGACTAATCCGGTCTTTCTGCAAATAATATAGGATGCGCTTCGGATAAACCTTTTGAGCAAGCTCAGATTTATCACTCAGCTTTCACTATATTTGATTAATATCACAAGAGACTCCTCTGCCGGGAAACCGCCGGAGGAGTTTTTTTATGACATGCCGTTTACTTCAGATAAATTGCCGGCACGCAAGCTACGGGGAGAAGCCCCGAAATTCTTTTTGCAGAAATTGGAAAAATGAGGCAGCGATTCAAAGCCATATTTATAGCAAATCTCTGATATAGAAGCATCCGTATAACGAAGTTCATAAACCACGCTTTCCTTCCTCCGTTCCATCATCCACTCGTACACCGGTTGATGAAAAACAGAATTGAATATACGCCGGAAAGTAGCTACTGTATATCCTCCCAACTGGGCAAGTTCCTCTACCGTCTTGACTTTGGCATGATTCTGCAAGACAAAGTAGTGGAAGGAATTAGTATACTGGGCAAGAGGATGTATCAGCATGGAAAGCTCATAGTCGGAGTAGTAATTTCCAAGAATGAAAGCAAGTTCTTTCCGTTTGAAACAAAGCATTTCCCGGCAAATCTTCTCCTCGGACAAATAGGCCTTGGAACTTTCCAGAAAGAGCTGCAACTCGGGAGTAATGGTCAAAGGATAGAATATCAATGGAGGGGTAACCTCTTTCATAATATGGTTATACCGGTCCTCACAGAAGAATTCAGGCTTACTGAACCGGTAACAAACGCATTCCACATCCGTCATGGCAAGTATTTCGTACTTGGAACCAATAGCTTGAAGGATGAACTCACCTGCATGCAACACAGTTCCCGCATACTCCTTACTGTTGACAAGCACTTCTCCTTTCAGCAGGAAAATTATAATATTTTCCTCACACTTTCGCGCCGGCAGATGGAATCCTCTGAGGTGGGAAGCATATATTATTGCATTGTCCACAGCCTTGGGACATTGAGCGCATTGTTTTTTACCTCTGCAAGCAGAAGAGTTGGGCATCGGCAAGTAGATTTGTTTGTTTGTTGCAGTGACAAAAATAGATAAATAATACTCATAAAAGAAACATTCCCCGAAAACTTTCATAAAGAAGTTTCGGGGAATGAATAAAATAGAAGTAATTCAGTTTTTTATTGCGGACAGTGCCGTTTTATTTTTCCACGTTCGTATCATCAGCCGTACTCCATGGACCAACTTCAGGTACAAAGGTTACTTTTGCCGCCTTATTGGCCAGCGTCAGCGTATAACGTATCTTTTTGCCTTCACCCCAGGCTTGTGTATCATTCAAGTCAATGGCGGAAGTTACAGTATCAAGAAGAACGTCTTTCTCATAGATGTCATAGACAACATTGATTTTGGCATTCGTATCCAACGTCTGGGGCATCAACATCCAGGCTGTATTCACTTCCACACCCGTTGTATTCACTTCCAATGCACCATCGTCAATCGTATGTGCATAAGTGGCTGTTCCTTCCTGTGACTTCCATATTGAATCATCAAAACCATAAGTTCCTTTATTGTGCACACCGGATATTGTAAGTGTTTTCAGTTTATAAGTCAAAGCGTCGGCTGCCTTGACAGTGAAATTTATTTGGGTCAGTATATGGCCGAATTTCAAAGATACCCCACTGGCATTTGATGCCTTGGTTGCATCCGTCGCTTTCGCGGCTACCAAGTCCGTTTGGGCAGCTACATCCGCTACCGTATAAGTAATGGAAGGATATATAGCACCAGCAGCCGGTTGATTGTACGTCAAGGCCCCGGTACCCGGATTCCCGTAAGCAAAGAACTGCAAGTTATCCGTCATTGGCCAATAATATGTTCCCCCAGTCAAACTCCAGTCGGGAGCACTATAAGTTACCTTAACAGCTGCCATGAATTCCTTCATCGCATCAAAAGTCGCAACGGAGGCCATTGTTGTTGCTCCCGTATTATAAGCATACACAGTGAACCCTACCTTCTGCAATTCCGGCAAATCAGTCACTGTGGCTCTCGTAGTGTTACCCACTACTGTTCCCAATTTAATCTCCGCCTTTTGTCCGGCATTCTCTATCTCCTCACTTTCCGAGCAACTCATTACTGCTGCTGCAGCCAAAGCCAAAAATAAAACCTTCTTCATAATTGTCTGTTATTAAAGTTAATATATTTATTTGTCTGTTTGCTATCAATTCACCGGTAGCTCCACATCCGTCTCATCATCCCAATCGTCCACATCGCCACCAATCCCTCCATCTCCTTCATCGGTTCTCGGTTCCAAATCATCCACCACAACCTTGTCCTCCGGTACGGGAACCTCGATATGGATTTCCGACCCAGGAACGCCCACATCAGGTTCTTCTTCGCCTCCTCCCGAGGGAGGAGCTGTTTCAATCACTTCCGTGATATCCACCTTCACCTCTTGAACCGTTTTATCTCGTTTCACAATCTTCAGTGTCAGCAACATAGGACTATCCGCACGGGTCTTGGTATCTTTCAGTAATACAAAACTGGAGAAATACCCCCATAAAAGCCCGTTTTCACGCTTTGTATCCACACATATAGGTACCTCGCTCAAATGGCAAGCACGGTTGCCTATAAAGTAACTTCCGTTCAAGCCGTCCACATGGCAGATGATGCTCGATATTCTATCCCATCCTTCCACCTTTATATCAAAGGAATAATGGTCCACTACCGCTTCCGGCTTCCAGTCCAACGGAAGCGCCACATCACTCTGCCTTATTTCCACCTCGTCCAAAGCCACCACATACAAAGGGTCGGGCGACCAAACCATATCTTCGTGTACATCCAGCCCCGTACAGTGTCCCGTAAAAGCCTCAATCGTCTCATAACTCTCGTCGCCCCGTATCTGTATACTCTCCGTATTGAAGTTATAGGCCACCACCGCATACTTCCCCGGCGGTACCTTCACCTCACCCCCTCCGGCAGGCAGATAACTTTCAACCTTTCTCCCCTGAGTATCTTTCGGATAGAAGATAATCCGCATGGTCTGCGGCAGCTTATCCGTCACCCCTTTCCAATCCAGTTTAATCTGTACTCCGCTAACGGGATAATCATCCAGCATATCGCGGAAGTCACAGCTTCCCAGCATTGGCAACAGCCCGAAGAACAGCCAGAGAATCATATGCCGTGCATCTTTCATACCACTCATCTCCCCGACGTTAGAAGCCATACCAAAGAAATTTTTGCTTTTGTCGGCCCGATAAAGTGATACTTTCCACTGCTGACCCAAACCAAGTCATTTCCATAAGAAGTATATTTCCTGTACTCCGTATCCAAGTATCCAATGCCCACACTGAATTCAATCGCCAGATGCCGAGCCAGTGGACGCACGTATCCATAAGTTATTCCTGCAGCTGCGTAATACTTCCCCCGGTATCCCTTCTCCTTTTTCAACTGAAAATCATAGGTACCTCCTTCGGCATATGCTCCCAGGAAGTGTCCGGACAATCTTCCGCGCGTATGGCGGTTTCCCAACCAGTAACGCGCCTCTGTCCCTCCCGAAAGGAGCTGATAGCAGAAATTACATCCGCTGTCAGACCACCAAGGGCATTTGTACTCAACATTCAAAGACCACCTCTTTCCCAATGGCAGCTCCACTTCTATGTTCGGAGCCAAGGCCAGGTCGTAAAGCAAATTATTTTTAACGCCAGCACCGTTTTACAAGTATGGCTATGGGATTCTACCGACTTATTCTGCCCTATTACCTGCCCCGACATCATGCAAAAAAGGAGTAGCCAAAAGACATATATAAAAATGCGTTTTCCCATAATTTCGCGTTGTATACAAACAAAAGTAGAAGATAATTACCGAATAAAAATCACTTTCCATCACTCTTTTCAAAGGCTGAAAGGTTCTGTGAAACGATTGAAACAGATTTGCAACTTCTGCCTTATCCGGGACGCTGTGAATAGATTCTTCTCTCTCAAAAAGTCAATCCGTGTGCGAAAACAGTAAAATTCAGTGAAAGAAATACAAAAGAAGTAGCAGGAACATTCTGAAATTTGGAAGATAACAACGGGAACCTTACATTTGTAATGTGATTTTTTTCATAGTATTAGATTTAAGGTTAACAAAGGTTGGAGTACAGCGGTACTCCTTTTTTTATGCCCATACGTTTCTCCGAATGACAAAAAATAGCTATCTTCGATGGCTTTTATAACTGTTAAAGAAGAAAACATCACCACTTGAGCCCATTATGAAAAAACCGGTACTCGCATTGCTTTCCATAATCCTACTTACCGCAGGATGTTCCCAACGGCCTGCCGCCACCACCAAGATACCCCTAACCAGCGCACACCGTGGTGCCGCCACCATCGCTCCCGAAAACACAATGGCATCCGTAGATTCGTGCATCAAATACGGTGTAGGCAATATAGAATGCGATGTCTGCATCAGTAAGGACAGTGTCTTCTACGTACTGCACGATTCCACCCTCGACCGTACCACCAACGGTACCGGCGCCATCTCCCAATGGCTGTCCGCCGACATCGACACACTGGATGCCGGCTCTTGGTTTGCGCCCCGATTTGCCGGACAACGGGTACTACGTCTTACCGACCTGCTACGCAAGGCCAAAGAGCACGGTTTAAGAATCACCATCGACTACCGCAACGGCGGTCTGCACCAATTACTGGATCTGATAAAGGACGAAGGCATGCTGGAAAACTGCAACTTCACCTTCAGCAAGGAGTATCATGCCAAATGCTTCAGAAAGATGGCACCCGAGGTAAGAACCCTGCAAGCCTACATCAAAAGTGAAAAGGACATAGAGCATGTCGTAAAGGAACTGCATCCCGACATCGCTGTCGTCTGGATTGACTCCCTTACCCCACAATTCGTAAAGAAATGCCGTGAGCACAACCTGCAGGTACTGGCACTCGTCCTGGGGCTGGACGACAAGACGGAAGAGAACCAGAAGGCAGTCGACCTGGGGGTAGACATCATAGCGACGGACCACCCGGAAAAGTTCATCATGAAATACGGGAAACCGTCCATATAAGGCAAGAGACCTGCCGCGCTCAAGTCAGCAAGTGATAGACACCACCCACCATTGCCTTGACCACTCCCTTCATCTCCAATTCAAAAAGCAAGGCACTCATCCGGTTGACGGGTATGTCCGCTTCCACCACCATCGCATTGATATGGAGGTCTCCCTGCCGCATAAGGATGCGCATAACAAGCTCCTCCTCTTCTGTCAGTTCCGGAAAGAGATTACGCTGAATACCTTCTGTCCGGGCAGGCTGCTCCGCTACGGCCCAGCCCATAATCTGCACAAACTCTTCCGCACTCTGGATAAGGGCGGCCTTGTTGTCGCGTATCAACCGGTTACAACCGATGGAAGATTCGTCCGTAACACGCCCCGGAACGGCAAAGCAGTCACGATGGTATCCCTCCGCCAACTCTGCAGTGATAAGGGAACCTCCCTTTGCGGCAGACTCCACCACAATGGTAGCATCACTCATACCCGCCACAATACGGTTGCGGCTGACGAAATTATGCTTGTCCGGATTCGTCCCGGTAAGGAATTCGGTCAGCAGTCCGCCTTGTGCCAGCATGTCGATGGCTGTTTTCCGGTGGACATACGGATAGATGCGGTCCAGTCCGTGAGCAAGGACAGCAACGGTAGGGAGATGATTTGCCAAAGCGGCCCGATGGGCATGGATATCTATCCCGTAAGCCAGTCCGCTTACTACCAGCACATCGGGACAAAGAACGGCCAAATCGCGCAGGAAGTCGGCACAGAATTGCTTGCCGTAATCGGTGGCACGGCGTGTACCTACCATATCGATGACATGCAGGCGGTTGAAATCGGTGTTTCCTTTAAAGAAAAGTACAATCGGCGCATCCTCACATTCGCGCAAGCGGGAAGGGTAAGCCTCATCCTTCAACGTCAGGCAGGAAAGACGATTCTTCTCTACAAACTCCATCTCCTGCTCGGCACGCAGAAAGGCAGCGGGACAATCAAGAGCCGTCACTACCCCCGGATTCACACCGGGCATGATTTCGGGGAGCTCCTTCCGCCGACTGAATACTTCGGCAGCACTGCCCATACCCTCTATTAAACGCTTTGCCCCGATATGTCCTATACCGGGGCAAAGTGTGAGAGCTATGCTGCAAATCCATTCGTCACTGTTCATTCCACCACAGATTACACAGATTCACACGGATTGAGATAAGGGGCAAAGAGACGGTCGAACAGTTCGCTATCGCTTAACCGTCCGTTCACCACACATACGGTTTCAACTATGCCTTTGAGACAGACTTTGCCGTCGGAAGCACGGAAGATATCTTGGTAAAAGACGTACTTGATACCCTCCTTCTTCATGTAGAGTTTGGAGACAAACTCGTCACCACTCCTCAGGGGAGTCTTGAAAGCCATATTGATACGTGCCACTACCGGGTCTACCCCCTGCTCGTGCAGTCCGGCAAAGCTGACGCCGGCACTCAACAGAAACTCATGGCGCGTATGCTCCAGATAATGCTGATAATTGGCATTATTGACGATGCCTTGCAGGTCGCATTCATAGTCGCGCACCTTCATGGGAAGTTCATAGATATAATTCATATTTACTATTGGACTATTTACTATTTGATACTTAGCCACGTTGTTTCTCCACATCCAAGCCTTTGAACTTCTTCAGTTCCTCTACGCTGACCAGCTTGTAGAGTTTGTCACTGGGACGTATTTTCACCGATTTCATCGAGAAATGCTGGCCTTTCTTTACAGTCTGCACGGGTTTCAAATCGACGCGTGCCTCGTCCAAAGTGACGAATTCGGCACCCGTTGTGGGACCCGTAATCAGCAACTTGTCGCCTACGCTCACTTCGGCTGCTTCTACCAGGAACTCCGCCACACCGATGTTTGAGAAGTAGCGGATACCCTTACCCACATAGATTTTACGTTCCGTAGCGGCAGAGCCGTAGTTCTTGGTCCATTCGCCCAAGCGTTGTCCCAGGTAGTAGCCGTCCCAGAAACCACGATTGAAGACCGTCTTCAAGCGTTCGTCCCACCGAGCAATCTTCTCATCGGTGAATGTATCGTCCAGATAGGAACGGATGGCTTCTTTGTAACACTCCACTACCGTGCGCACGTACTCGGGTCCGCGGGCACGTCCTTCTATTTTGAAAACACGAACACCTGCATCCAGCATCTTGTTCATGAAGTGGATAGTTTTTAAGTCTTTGGGGGACATGATGTATTGGTTGTCCACCTCCAATTCCACATCCGTCTCCTTGTCGCGCACCGTATAACTACGGCGGCATACCTGCATGCAGGCACCGCGGTTGGCGGAGTGGTTCATCTCATGCAATGAGAGATAACACTTTCCGCTGACTGCCATGCAAAGGGCACCGTGGCAGAACATCTCTATACGTATCTGCTCTCCGCTGGGTCCACAGATATTCTCCTCACGGATATGGCGGTAGATTTCTGCCACTTGCTCCAGATTCAGCTCACGCGCCAGCACCACCACATCGGCAAGCTGCGCATAGAAGCGCAGGGCTTCCACGTTGCTGATGTTGAGCTGTGTGCTGAGGTGTACCTCCTGCCCTATCTGCCGGGCATAGCTCATCACTGCCACATCAGCGGCAATGACTGCCGAGATGCCTGCCGCCTTTGCCGCATCTACAATGGTACGCATCAGCGGAATGTCATGGTCGTATATAATGGTATTGACGGTGAGGTAGCTCTTCATGCCATGTTCGTCGCACGTCCGGGCTATTTCCCGCAAATCGTCGATAGTGAAGGTATTTGCCGAACGGGCACGCATGTTCAGGTTCTCGATACCGAAATAGATGGAGTCGGCACCTGCTTGTATGGCTGCTGCGAGAGATTCGCGCGAGCCTACCGGTGCCATGATTTCGAAGTCACTGATTGAGTGTTTCATCATTTCTTTTTGAATTAGAGTATGCAAAGGTAGGCTTTTTTCTGTACTTTTGCGGACAAATCCGCTTAGATTATGAAGATTAAAGATATAGACCTGGGCCCACGCCCCCGTATTCCTCGCCCCGATGGAGGACGTCACCGACCCTGCTTTCCGCCTGATGTGCAAGCACTTCGGAGCAGACATGGTATATACCGAGTTCGTTTCTGCCGATGCCTTGATACGCTCCGTAGGCAAGACCCAGCAGAAACTGAACATCAGCGATGAAGAGCGGCCCGTAGCCATACAGATATACGGACGGGACACCGCCACCATGGTAGAAGCCGCCCGCATTGTGGAGCAGGCACATCCGGACACGCTGGACATCAACTTCGGCTGCCCCGTGAAGCGCGTTGCCGGCAAGGGTGCCGGTGCCGGTATGCTACAGAACATTCCGCTGATGCTGGAAATCACTCGTGCCGTGGTAGATGCCGTGAAGATTCCCGTCACCGTGAAGACCCGCCTGGGCTGGGATGCCAACAGTAAAATCATCGTAGACCTTGCCGAGCAGTTGCAGGACTGCGGCATTGCCGCCCTCACCATCCACGGCCGTACCCGCGCCCAGATGTATACCGGCGAGGCGGACTGGACACTTATCGGCGAGGTGAAAAAGAACCCACGCATGCACATTCCCATCATCGGCAACGGTGATATCACCACTCCCCAACGGGCCAAAGAATGCTTCGACCTCTACGGTGTGGACGCCATCATGATAGGCCGTGCCAGCTTCGGCCGCCCGTGGTTCTTTAAGGAAGTGAAGCATTATTTGGAGACGGGCGAAGAACTCCCTCCGCCGAGTTCCGAATGGCGGCTGAACGTACTCCGCCAGGAAGTGGAAGACAGCGTCAACCTGCTGGATGAACGACGGGGCATACTGCACGTGCGCCGCCACCTGGCAGCAAGCCCGCTCTTCAAAGGGATTCCCAATTTCCGCGACACCCGGATAGCCATGCTGCGGGCAGAGACGAAGGAGGAACTGTACCGCATCTTCGAAGAGATAGAACCGTTGCTGCCATAGGAGAAAACCGCATACGATTTTTACCATCGAGTCCGATACTTGAGCAATCATCCTCACGCTCCTTCTTGAATAGCTTCTGAGAGGGGGGCTATTCAGACGCAGATGACACGCTTTGTTGCCATCCGCATAACTCACTGTCTGTCAGCAAGAAATTTTGCCAACCACTTGCCTTGCCCTTGGCAAACTTTTGCCATGCCTATGGCAAAGTTTTGCCAACGCGGTGGCAAAGCCTTGCCAATGGGAAGGCAAAACCTTACCAACAAGGAGGCAAGAAAAAAACATTGTTCTTTGGCAGAAAGAAACAAGTCCCTATATTCGTCTTCCCAAGAAAGAAAGAATCCCATAAATATGTCTTTATGAAAAGAAAAAACTGCTCAAACAGCTCATCGTAAACTTCCAGCATTCACTTCCGGCAGAAGTTTATCCGCGTACATTGGTATTGCCCACAGACAGTGGAAAGATAATCACCGTGCCCGACTAGCGGAACATCGGCTGCGCAAACCATCGCTTGAACATCCACGTGGCCAGGATATAAATGCCGAAAGCCGATACGAAACCCACGATAGAGTCTATCAGGTAATGTGCCTGGATATAGACCGTAGCCCCGCACAACAGCAGATAGAAAGGAAACAAGCAGGCAAACAGACGCTTGCTGCCACGCCATGCCATAATCATCAGTACCGTAGACATTCCGACGTGCGAACTGGGAAAAGCAGCCGTGGGGCGCTCACCCACCTGCTGGGAACTCTCCACCAGGTTGTAGAAGAAGCCGTGCTCATAGCCCGGACCGGGAAGAAGTTCCTGATGGTGATGGAAATAGTCACCGATGGACGGAAAGATACCTTGCGCCACATGGTCGCTTCCAATGGCGGGGAAGTAGAACTGCGGCCCGGCAACGGGGACGAAGATATAAATAAGGTAATAGATGAAGAAAGCGGTGACGATGACGAACGAAACCTTCTCGAAAAGGTCGAAACGATAAAGGAAATACCACACCACCACCAGCAGAATCATCGGATAATAGAAGAAGTACCCCATATTGAACGGCTCGCTCACCCACATCTGCGGAAACCTTTCACAGAACCACACAGCAGGCTGTCCGCCAAACATCCACTGCTCCACCGACGCGAACACGTGGTCGAGATTGGGGAATATCCGGTTGAACTCAAAGGTGTCGGGATACCAATAGGAAAGCAGTGACATCTGGATGGCTATGCGCACAAAGGCAGAGAACTTGCAGGGTGCCAGCCGGTAAAGATACATCAGCAGGAACGTCATACCCGCAATGACAACACGGTCTGCAAGCATCTGCACCGGATGATCCATTTCCTGAAAAAGAAACAGAATGAGAATGGAAGTCAGCAAATTGTATATCAGCGTAATCTTCTCTACCGCAAAAAGCCCCTTACGGGTTTCTACCCTTTTAAATAAATCTAAAGCCATCCCTTATCCTTATACCAGGCAATGGTTTCCTTTACACCCCGTTCCAGGTCGTACTCAGGACTGAAGCCCAGTTCCTCGACGGCCGGTGTGATGTCACACTGCCAGTTGCGTTGTTTCATTATTCTATACTTATCCGAATTGAGCGTACTGGTCTTGTTCTGCCGCTTCGCCCAAAATTCAGCGAGCAAAGATACGACTTTCAATACAATTAACGGACATCTCAGGCGAATAACAAACGGATTGCCCAATTCTTTCCTTATCAAATCGGAAAAAGCACGGCTGCTATACACCTTCCCGTCAGCCAGGAAATAGGCGCGGCGGGACACCTGCTTCTCTATCCCGAGGAAGATGGCCTGCACGATATCCTTTACATATACAAACGTCAAGTCCTGGCGGCAGAAGCCTACAGAAAAGTCCGTATGCTGCCGGATGGACTTTGCCATAAGATAATAATCCTTCTCACGCGGCCCGTATACACCCGTCGGCCGGTAGATGACGTAGGGGAAACCCGGAATACTCTGCAAATAAAGTTCTGTTTTCAGTTTACTGAGTCCGTAGGCGGTATTGGGTGAAGGGGGGTCACTCTCCATAATCGGGTCGTAGGTCCTCTCGCGTACCGGGCCGAACACACTCAGCGTACTGATGAAGATAAACTGCTTGGGAATCATGTTCAGCTCCCTCAGCGTATCGATGAAGTATTTGGTCTGCAGATAATTCACCAAATCGAATTCGTTCTTGTCCACACACTTCGTCACACCGGCACAATGGACAATATAATCAAACTTATTGTAGGTCCCTTTATGTCCCGAGAGTTGTGCCCTCAGTTCATTGGGGTGCGCAAAGTCCAGTTCGAGGAAATGTATCTTGCGGTCACGCAGATACTCGCGGCTGCTGGACGAACGTACACCCGCCCACACACCGAACTTGCGCTTCAACGCCTCCTCCACGATGAAACTTCCGATAAATCCGCTTGCTCCTGTAATTAAAATCGATTCCACTTCTTCTGTTACAAATTACTAATTACTTTTCATCCGGTCCGTCACCTTGACGCTCCTTGTGTTACTCTGTCGCCTCGTTACTCTTCTTCACCGGCTCCACATGGATGCTGACCAGTGTTCCTTTGCCGAACTGCCTTTTCAACTTGTTCTCCACCGCCGTTGCCGTCTCGTGAGCTTCCTCCAGCGAGATGCTACCATCCATACGCACATGCACCTCGATGGCACAATAACTGCCGATGCGGCGCGTACGAAGGTGATGCGGCGAGCTGATACCGGGAAAAGAAGAATCGTCTTCAGTATCTCATCCTCCACCTCGACGGGCAACGATTTCTCCAACAGTTCGTCCACACACGGTATCAACAACTGCACAGCCACCTTCATAATGAAGAAGCTGACAATAACCGCTGCCACCGGGTCCAGCACCCGCCAATGGTCACCCAAAAGAATGGCGCCACCTATACCCGCTGCCGTGCCTATGGACGAAAACGCGTCACTCCGGTGATGCCAGGCATTGGCTATCACAGCCTGGGAGTTCAACTTCTTGCCCTGAATCACTGTATACTGATAAAGTATCTCCTTTGAAACGATCGACACCAGTGCCGCCACCAATGCCACTACACCGGGAGACTCCAACTGTCCGCCCCGCAAAAAGTATAAATGGACGAAGCCCCATTCCAAAAGATACCAAAACCGACACACAGAAGTAACAACC
>ENA-OQKC01000302-OQKC01000302.1-human-gut-metagenome-genome-assembly--contig:-NODE-302-length-21646-cov-2.776755_pt1 | contig 21646 bp, 18 predicted proteins | sample MGYA00242774_ERZ504790 | MGnify/ENA primary metagenome ERZ504790 (study PRJEB26092, sample SAMD00036419) | human gut metagenome | host: Homo sapiens | study: EMG produced TPA metagenomics assembly of...
GGATGAACCGGCTGTCTGTTCCGCTTCAGTTTCTGCTTGCATGTATCATTAACTTTTTCATCGAAGTCATCTCAAGACTTTCGTTTGGAGAGGCGTGGGCGTATCTTACAAAAACGCCGCTTGTGTTTTTGTATAATTCATGCATGATATTCGTTACATTTACGATCGTTTATCTGGTGCGAAGGCGTGTGTTTACAAGAATATTGCTCAGCGTGTTCTGGCTGTTTTTGGGAATCTGCAACGGATATCTGCTGACGAAGCGTGTAACCCCCTTTAATGCACAAGATTTGAAAGTCCTTTCAGACGCATTGGAGTTGACGGGAAATTATTTTAACACGTTTGAGCTTATTATGATCATTATCGGTGTGACCGCTTTGATCGTATGGGTCGTTTCGATGTGGAAACGGGGCGGACAGTACACAGGAAAGATGCACCGCTGGATCGCGCTTGGCGGAGTTGTCGCTTCCTTTGTCGGCTGTATGGCGCTGACAAATCTGGCGATTGACAAACGTGTCATTTCTAATTACTTCGGAAACATTGCGTTTGCATATGAAGATTATGGATTTCCGTATTGCTTCTCGGCAAGTTTGTTTAATACAGGGATCAACGAGCCGACAGGATATGGCAAAGAGACGATGGAGAAGATCAACGAAGAAGAAAAACTGACGAAAAGTTCGACGGGAAGATCGGAAGAACAGCGTCCGAATATTATTTTCGTACAGCTTGAGTCGTTTTTCGATCCGACAGAGGTAGAGTGGCTTCGCTTCTCCGAAGATCCGATCCCGAATTTGAGAAAAATGTTCAGCGAATATTCAAGCGGATACTTTAAAGTGCCGTCAGTCGGCGCGGGAACGGCAAACACAGAATTTGAAGTTCTCACAGGAATGAGTATGCGTTTCTTCGGACCGGGAGAATACCCATATAAAACATATGCAAAGACTCGTACGTTAGAGAGCGCGGCGTCTGCCCTTAAAGGGCTTGGATACGGCGCCGAAGCTCTTCATAATAACGGAGGAAATTTCTACAGCCGCGCCCAGGTATTTAACAACATGGGATTTGATCATTACACAAGTAAGGAGTTTATGAATATACTCCAGACAACGCCGAAAGGATGGGCGACAGACGATATTCTCGTTCCGAATATTATGGAGTCTATGGATACGACCGAAGGGCAGGACTTTGTGTTTACAGTCAGCGTAGAAGGTCACGGAGAGTATCCGACAGAAAAAGTGTTGGAAGATCCGGAGATCGTTGTAAGCGGCGTGGAAGATGAAGGCGAAAGAAATGCATGGGAATATTATGTAAATCTTGTCCATGCAATGGATGAATTTGCCGGAGATCTCGTACGCGCCGTGGAGGAAAGAAACGAGCCGACTGTACTTGTGTTCTACGGCGATCATCTTCCGACGATGAATCTGGAAGCAAAAGACTTAAAGAGCAGATATCTGTACAATACAAATTATGTTATATGGGATAACATCGGGTTAGAGAAAAAGGACGGAAACGTAGCGGCATATCAGGTGATGGCAGATGTGTTTGAAAGACTGGATATCCATGCCGGAACAGTATTCAACTATCATCAGCAGCGCCGCCATACGAAAAATTATCTGGCAGACCTGGAACTGCTGCAGTACGATATCATGTACGGCGATCAGTACGTTTACGCAGAAGAAGGCTCTCCGATGAAAGAAGGCCATATGTATATGGGCGTAAAAGACGCCGTGATCTCACAGGTGACAGAACAATATAATAAAACATACAGTATTTACGGAGAGAATTTTACGAAACAAAGTAAAGTATTTATTAACGGGGAAAAGCAAAAGACGACGTTTTTAAATAACACCCGTCTGGATCTGAAAGAGTCAAAACTTTCCGACGGAGACACGATCATGGTAGCGCAGGTCGGATCGAGCAATACGACGTTTCGGACGACGAAGACGTATAAGTATAACGCCGGAACGCTGACCGAGATGCCGCCGGAAAAAGATGCGCCGGAAAACGGCAGACAGGCGTTTGTCGTTGAGAAGGAAGAAAAAGAAAATGACATACAGTGAAGCAGTAGACTATATACTGGACATTCCCAAATTTACAAAAAAAAACTGATGCGGCACACACGAAAGCTTTTCTGAAAACGCTCGGAGATCCTCAGCGGAAAATGAGGATCATCCATGTGGCGGGAACAAACGGAAAAGGTTCTGTGTGCGCGTATCTGGACGGAATGCTCCGTTCGGAACAGAAACGAACGGGGCTTTTTACGTCTCCCCATCTTGTAAAGATCAACGAGAGGATCGTTATAGACGGACAGATGATTTCGGATGAAAGATTTCTCGAAGTATTTGAAGAAACGATGCAGGCAGTGGACAAGATGAAAGAAGCAGGGCTTTCTCATCCTACTTTTTTCGAGTTCCTTTTCGGTATGGCGGTGCTTGCATTTGCAGAAAGCGGCGTGGAATATGCCGTTCTTGAGACAGGACTGGGGGGAAGGCTTGACGCGACGAACGCCGTGGAATCTCCGGCGGCATCAGTGATCACTTCGATCGGTTTTGATCATGAACAGTATCTCGGAGATACGTTGGAGAAGATCGCATCTGAAAAAGCGGGCATTATCAAGCCTCATGTTCCCGTATATTATGCGCAGACGACGGGAGAAAGCGATTCGGTAATTGAAAAAGAAGCAAAAAAGCGCGGAAGTTTCTGTAAAAAAATAGGGAAAGATGCGTACGAAATTCTTGGAATCGAAGACAAACATATTGCATTTTCATGTTTGAATGATTATTATGGAACTACCACGTGGAAATTGAACAATATCGGTTTGTACCAGCCGCATAACGCATTGCTTGCGATGGAGGTGATGCGTGGTCTGTTCGGAGAAAACGGACATCCGCATTTATGGAAAGAGGCTCTTGAGGCGGTGAGATGGCGCGGAAGGATGGAAGAAGTTCTGCCCGGAGTATATGTGGATGGAGCACATAACATAAGCGCGGTCAAGGCGTTTGCAGAGACAGTGGAAAAGGCCGGGTTTGCAGATGCGGTTTTGTTTTCCGCGGTTCGGGATAAAGACTATGAAGAAATGATAAAATATCTCTGTGAGCATACAGAGGCGGCATGCTATATCGTGACGCAGATTGAAGACGCGAGGGGGACGCGGGCGGACGAACTGGGAGTAGTTTTTCGGAAGTACACCGACAAACCCGTCCGTGTGATCGGTTCGGTGAAGGATGCTTTTGAATATGCGGTGAGCAGCAGAAGAGGCGGCAATGTATACTGTCTTGGGTCGCTGTATCTGACCGGAATGATCGAGGGGTATCTCGGCAGCAGGGAAAACCAGATTCGGGGAGGTAGATAAAATGCTGGATTACGAAGAAGAATTAAAAAAATTCAAGCCAAGCCTTGAAGTGGATGATATTGAAAATGCGGTTTATCAGGAAGACTTGACGGATATGACCGATCTGTTAAAGCAGGTAATGGATCAGAAGAAGTAGAAAGATAATGGTGGGTATAAATGGAATATACGAAAAAGATCGTATATCAGTCAAACTACTGGTATAACGACGGTCTGAGAAAGGCGAAGATCCGCGATATGTCGGGAGCGATCATGTCTTTGCGGAAAAGTCTTCAGTTCAACAGGGAGAATATAGCCGCGAGAAATCTTCTCGGTCTCGTGTATTATGGGATCGGAGAAGTGCCGGAAGCTCTTGTGGAATGGATCATCAGCAAGAATTTAAAGTCCCGGGACAACATTGCGGATTATTACATTAAAAATGTTCAGTCGTCCGCCAAGGAGCTTGAGCAGATCGATCTTGCGATCAAGAAATACAATCAGTGTCTTACATATTGCAGACAAAACGGGGAGGATCTGGCGGCGATTCAGTTAAAACAGGTGATCGCGGCACATCCGACATTTTTAAAGGCGTATCAGCTTTTAACCTTGATCTATCTGCATACGGGGCAGTATTCTCAGGCGAGACAGACGATCAAGACGGCGAGAAAACTTGACACGACGAATGAGATCACTCTTTTGTATATGCATGAGCTGACAAAAAAGGGGAAAAAGAAAACAAAAGAAGAGAAAAAGAAAGAAGAAGCGGTTGAATACAGTCTTGGAAACGAGACGATCATACAGCCGAAGCATTCCAGATTCAGACAAGTTACGGCCCAGCTTGCGGTTGCCAATATCTTTATCGGAGCGGCGATCGGAGCGGCGATCATCTGGTTTCTTGTGGCGCCTGCCGTGAATCAGTCCAGATCTGAGCGGATGAACGATCAGATGAGAGAATACGCAGACGAGATCAAGTCGTTAGAAGCGCAGGTCAGCGCTCAGACGCGGACGCTTGACAATTACAGAGCTTCAGGCGAAGATGCGCAGGCGAATGCCGAGCTGGCACAAAAGACAGCGGAAGGCTATGAAAAACTGCTGAGTGTGGAAGGGCAGTTCCTTTCAAATGATTATGATGACGCCGCATTGGCAGATGCTCTTCTTGGGATTAGCAGAGACACGTTGAAACAGACAGGACAGGTCAAGTATGATGAGATAGCGGCTGCCGTTTATCCCGGAGCGTGTGAGGTGAAATTAGCAGAAGGAACACAGGCGCTGAATTCAGGTGATTATGCAGGGGCGATAGACCCCTTGTCTAAAGTTGTGCTCATGAACGAAGGATATAACGACGGGCAGGCGCTTTTGAATCTGGCGCAGGCTTATAAAGGAAGCGGAGATAACGAAAACGCGACAGTTTATTTCCAAAAAGTGATAGAAAAATACGCGGGTTCGGAATATGCCGCAGAAGCTCAGAGCGGACTTGCTGAGATTACAAATGAAAATAATTAATACATTACGAAAGAAAAGGAGATGCCGGGAGGCATGTCCTTTTTTTGTATAGGCAACGAGCCAAAGTCCGGGCTTGCCCGAGACCTTGGCGACTGCTTACAATCCCGGAATGTGCCTTTTGGCACTTCCGGTGATTATATAGATTTTTGAATTTAAGATGCCGAAAAGGAGACGACGAAGCGATGGAATATCAGGTACAGGAAAATTGTCTGACGATTTATCTTCGGCAGAAGTGGATCATCATAATGCGGAGGAGATGAAGCGTAAGGCAGATAAACTAATCGATCGAAATCACATTAAATACGTGATCTTTGATTTTGAAAATACAGATTTTATGGATAGTTCCGGTATCGGAGTTATTATGGGGCGATATAAAACGATTTCTCTGATCGGAGGAGAAGTGTGGGCGGTGCATACAAAATGCACGCATCCGTAAAATACTGACTTTGTCAGGGGTGACAAAAATAATGCAGATCTATGAGGAGGAAGAAGAATGACACCTGCAAATGAAATGGAATTAAAGTTTGACAGCAGGTCGGCGAACGAAGGCTTTGCCCGCGTGGCGGTAGCGGCGTTTATGACGCAGTTGAATCCGACGGTAGAGGAGGTTGCAGATGTGAAAACCGCCGTGTCGGAAGCTGTGACAAACGTCATTATCCACGGATATGAAAAAGAAGTACGCAAAGTATATATCAAATGTATGATTGAAGAAAACATATTTACAGTGGAAGTGTGCGATCAGGGAAAAGGAATTGAGAATATCGAGGAGGCAATGTGTCCGATGTATACGACCAGACCGGATCAAGATCGGTCAGGTATGGGATTTGCGTTTATGGAGGCGTTTATGGACAGCGTGGAAGTAGAGTCTGAACTCGGGAAAGGAACGCGGGTGCGGATGAAAAAGGCAGTCGGAAAAGGCAGGGATATATGGACGACACAATCGCTTTGATCAGAAAGTCACACAGTGGGGATAAGGCGGCAAGAGAACAGCTTGTAAAAGAAAATGTCGGACTGGTGCACTGTGTCGTGAAACGTTTTCTTGAAAGGGGCGCGGAACGCGAAGACTTGTTCCAGATAGGGAGCATCGGCTTGCTTAAGGCGATCGATAAGTTTGATCTGACATATAATGTAAAGTTTTCTACTTATGCAGTTCCGCTTATTTCCGGGGAAATCAAGCGTTTCCTGCGGGATGACGGAATGATAAAAGTGAGTCGTTCGCTAAAAGAGATCGCTTATAAAAGCGTACAGGCAAGAGAACGTCTCATCAGTTCGCTGGGGCGCGAGCCGACAATAGAAGAGTTATCAGAAGAAGTCGGAGTGGAAAGAGAAGAACTTGTACAGGCGATGGAGGCGGGATGCGAGATTGAATCCATTTACCGGCCGGTTCATCAAAAAGAAGGAAGCGAGATACGGCTTCTTGATAAATTAGAAGAAAAAGAGAAAAGAGAAGACAAGATCTTGGATCTGATCGTTCTCAAAGAACTTCTCGAGACACTGGATGAAGAAGAAAAACAGTTGATTTTTCTTCGGTATTTTGCTGATCGGACACAGAGCGACGTAGGAAAGATCATGGGAATTTCTCAGGTGCAGGTGTCGAGATCCGAGAAACGGATCATTGAAAAATTAAGAAAAAAGGAGGAAGATAAAAGAATCGTATAAAATCCGGCAAAGGCAGCATACTACAGTAAAAAGAAGTGGATTTACTGAAAAATGCAGTGAAAAGGAGTCGGATCATATGATGGAAGATGGAAACGGACGAAAAAAAGTATGGATTTGTCTGTCGATTGTCGTGCTTGCGGCGGTTGTAATCGGAGCAGTGTATTACATGAATATGCCGAAGGAACACTCGGAAGAAGGATTTTTAATCCGGAGAGAAAGCGAGGACTGTGCGGATGGCATCAGGGAAAACGCTCTATATTAAAGGCGATAGAGATGTGGAGGTGACTAAGCCGGATGTAACACTTGCAGATCTGCTTTCTATGGAGTGCTCCGATCAGTCGCTTCTTCCGAAGCTTAAAACAATGAAAATATTGAAGTTTAAGAAAACGGGCAATCAAAGATGTGTGATTTCGGTGCTGAAAATAATCGCATGTATCCACGGCCAATATCCGGATATGGAAGTGCAGAATCTGGGAGAAACAGATATGATCGTAACATACGAAGATCAGAAAACACCGTCTTATGCATGGCATCTTACAAAAACTGCCTTTGTGACGGCTGTGACATTTTGCGGGGCGGCATTTTCGATCATGGCGTTTAATAACGATGTAGATGTAACGAAACTGTTTGATCAGATTTATCATCTTGTCACCGGAAATAAGCCGGGCGGCATAACGATTTTGGAAATCGCATATTCTGCCGGGCTTATGATCGGTATTTTGATCTTTTTCAATCATTTCGGGAAACGCCGTTTTACAGTAGACCCTACGCCGATGGAAGTGCAGATGCGGGTGTATGAAAACGATATTCAGACAACGCTTATTGAAAATGCGGCAAGAAAAGAAAAAGAGATCGATGTCGGAAAAGGAGGCGGTATCCATGGGACAGGCGGCTGAGGTGATCGTGGAAGAGCTTGTGCTGGCTCTTGTCGGATTGAGTGCAGGGGCGGCTGTGGCAGGCGGCTTATTTTCTTTTATCGTGGAACTCGGAGTGATCGCTGATTTTGCCGATCGGACACACACGGGAGACAAATTGCTTTTCTATGAAACATGTGTGGCGCTTGGCGGAATAATCGGAAATATCGTTTTTCTTTTTTACTCTTTTGCGCCGAATGCGGTATCGTTTGCTTCTGTGTCTTTTGCGTCCGGGGCGGTACAAGTTCTGTTTGGGATTTTTGCCGGGATTTTTGTCGGATGCTGGTCGATGGCGCTTGCGGAGATATTAAATGTTTTTCCGATCTTTATGCGCCGCGCGCGAATCGTCAGATACGCGTCTGTTTTTGTGATCGGCGCAGCCATAGGAAAAGGATTGGGAGCAGGATTGTTTTTCTTAAAAGGCTGGTAGAAGATGAAAGACAAGGCGGGATTTCAACAGGAAAATTATCTTGAAAGAGGCAGGGTTTTGGACTATCATTAATCTTAGTATTCTGAAAACAGGAAGCCCCTTGGCTTCAGACAATGGTAGTTCACTGCAGAAAGTCTGTCATATAGGGTGTATGAGATATTGTTTGGAAGATGACGATAGATTTAAGACACGGAAAGGAACGAAAACAGTATGCTTCAGATAAAAGAAATATGTAAGGAATACCGGACGGGAAGTCTTGTTCAAAAAGCGCTTGATAAAGTGAGCCTGAATCTGCGTGATAATGAGTTCGTGGCGATTTTAGGACCAAGCGGTTCGGGGAAAACGACGCTGTTAAATGTCATCGGAGGATTGGACAGGTATGACGGCGGAGACTTGATCATAAACGGGATTTCGACGAAGAAATACAAAGACCGGGACTGGGATTCGTATCGGAATCACACGATCGGTTTTGTGTTTCAAAGTTATAATCTGATCCCTCATCAAACACTTTTGGCAAATGTGGAACTGGCGCTTACGATTTCGGGAGTAGGCAAAGCGCAGCGCAGAGAACGTGCGAGACAGGCGTTGGAGAAAGTTGGCTTAGGCGAGCAGATCCACAAGCGCCCGAGTCAGCTTTCCGGCGGACAGATGCAAAGAGTTGCCATTGCAAGAGCGCTTGTAAATAACCCGGATATCCTCCTTGCCGATGAACCCACAGGGGCGCTTGACAGCGAGACAAGTATTCAGGTGATGGAGCTTCTTAAAGAGGTTGCGCAGGACAGGCTTGTTGTTATGGTAACTCATAATCCCGAGCTGGCGCAGCAGTATGCTACAAGAATCGTTGAGTTAAAAGACGGAAAGATTCGTTCGGACAGCGATGCATTTTATGTGAGTGAAGAAACGGCAGACGTTCCGGAACATAAAAATATGGGGAAATCATCCATGTCGTTTCTGACGGCGCTTTCACTTAGCTTTCATAATCTCAAGACGAAAAAAGCGAGAACATTATTGACTTCTTTTGCCGGATCGATCGGAATTATCGGCATTGCGCTTATTCTCTCTTTGTCCGCAGGAGTGAATGACTACATAAAAAATATAGAAAGAGAAACGCTTTCCCAATATCCGCTTCAGATCCAAAGTACAGGATTTGATTTTACTTCGATGATGACAGGCGGGGAAGATTCGGAAGAAGTAAAAGCGGTGTCTGCGGGAACGGGAACATCTTCAAAAGAGCGGCGGGAAAAAGAAAATATATGGGTGATCGACATGGTCACGAATATGTTTTCGACAATGGATTCAAATGATCTGGAATCTTTGAAAAAGTTTTTAGACAGTAAAGAAAGCCGGATCGATCAATACACAAATGCAGTTGAGTATTCTTATCAGGTTGTTCCGCAGATCTATGCGCAAGACGGGGAGAAAGTCCGTCAGGTACATCCGGACCGCTCTTTCGAGGCGGCAGGGCTTGGTTCGTCTGTCGGCTCAAACAGTCTGATGTCTTCGATGATGAGTACAGACGTCTTTTATCAGATGCCGGCAGATTCCGATCTGTATAAAGATCAGTACGATGTGAAAGCCGGCAGGTGGTCGAAATCATACAATGAATGCGTGCTTGTGCTGACGTCCGGCGGAGGTATGAGCGACCTTTTGCTGTACACGCTGGGCTTAAGAGATCCGTTGGAGCTGGAAGAGATGGTTGCGGGATTCGTCGAGGAAGAGCAGATCGAAGTTCCGAAAGATTCAACTGTCTATACATATGATGATATTCTCGGAAAAGAGTTTAAACTGGTAAACAGTGCGGATTACTATGAGTATGACAACAGTTATCATGTGTGGAAAGATCGTTCGGGAGATCAGACGTACATGGACAAAGTTGTGAAAAATGCCGAGCCGATCCGGATCGTCGGCATCGTTCAGCCTGTAAAAGATGCAAACGGAGCAGCTTTGATGTCAGGCATCAATTATCCAGCTTCATTGACAAAACATGTCGCAGAAGAAGCGGAAAACTCAAAAATAGTCAAAGATCAGAAGGCAGATCCGAAACGAAACGTTCTTACAGGGGAACATTTCGGGACAGAAAATGTAAAGGGCAACGTTAATATGGATTCTCTGATTACGATCGACGAACAAAAACTTGCCCGGGCATTTGCATTTGATCAAAATGCCTTTTCGGGAATGCAAAAAACGGATGGTCTTTCTGAGATTTTCCGTTCTGCCGGAAGTTCAGTCAATCTTTCGGGAATGTTAGATCTAAGTAAGATTCAAGTTCAGCTTCCCGAACTGCCGCAGATGAATCTGGAAGAATTGCTGGGAGACCTTGATCTTACAGTTTCGCCGGAAGGATTTTTGCCGCTGGCAGAAAGCCTGACAGAAGGGTACGCAGAATATGCGGCCGCGCATCCGGAGGCGGACTATTCTGCGCTTGCACAACAGTTCGGACAATACCTTGGAACGCCAAAAGCGCAGGAAATCATACGAAGAAATATCAGTGAGATCATCCAGTCGGGCGGCGGGATGTCCGTGACGATGGAACATCTTCAGGCAATGGTGAAAGAAATAGCGAAAGGATACGGAAAATTTATCGTTGAAAACGGCTATCAGGATCCGTCTAAGTTTGATGAATATTTGGCGGAATATATGCAGACAGAAGAAGCGAAAGCGATATTGAACCGATATGCAAATGAGATTTTCGGAGGTATTGCAGGTAATGTTCAGATTACCGCAGAACAGCTTCAGAAGCTTTCAAAAGAGCTCACGGAAGGGTATCTTCCCTATGCGGCGGAAAACGGGCTGGCTGATCCGACAAAGATCGGAGAGCATTTTATTGCATATTTAAAAACGGAAGACGGACGGCAAAGACTGTCTGACGGGATGAAAGGAATCGTAGACGCGGACAGTCTGGAACAGCAGATCACAGACGCGTTCGGTTCTTATATGAAAGGCGCGGTTTCCTCTTATGCGGGAGCCGTAGGAACAGCGATTGAGAGGCAGATCACATCGGCTATGGAGCAGGTTATGAATCAGATGGCAGAAGGACTGCAGTTTTCTGTAGGACAGGCAATGACACAGATCGGAAGCAGTCTGCAAAATGCTATGCATGTAGATGAAGATGCGTTTGCCGAGGCGTTTCAGATGAATATGACAGGAGAGGAACTGGCAGAACTGATGATGTCTATGGGAGCTGCGAAAAATGCGACGTATGACAATAATCTCAAACAGTTAGGTTATGTTGATTTCGCTGTTCCGACTACGATTTCGATCTATCCGAAAGATTTTGAAAGCAAAGAAGAAGTCGTCAGAATTCTTGATGATTATAACAGAAAAATGGAAGAACAAGGAAAAGAAGAACAGGTTATCACATATACGGATATGGTCGGCGCGCTGATGTCGTCTGTGACACAGATCATAGACGTTATCAGTTATGTGCTCGTTGCGTTTGTAGCGATTTCCCTTATCGTATCATCGATCATGATCGGTGTGATCACCTATATCAGTGTTCTTGAGCGAAAGAAAGAAATCGGGATACTGCGCGCAATCGGAGCTTCTAAAAGTAATATTTCACAAGTATTTAATGCCGAGACGTTTATTATCGGTTTGTGTGCGGGCGTGATCGGGATCGGGATAACGCTTCTGCTTTTGATCCCGGGAAATGCTCTGATCCATCATTTGGCAGGAACGAATGACGTAAGTGCGGTTCTTCCGGTAATTCCGGCGATCATACTTATTATTCTCAGCGTAATACTGACGCTGCTCGGAGGACTGCTTCCGTCTAAAAAAGCTGCGAAAAGTGATCCTGTAACTGCCCTTCGGACAGAATAATTTCTTGCATAAGCAATCAAGACAGATAACCAATGCTTGCGGCTGTGTATGTATAGAAAATCTTGATATGAACTATAAAAGCGATGGAGAAGTGATTTTTGATTATGGAAAATAAAATTGTCATACAGAATTTTGGACCGGTAAAAGAGGCACAGATTAATTTGAATAAAAAATTTCAGATAGTTTATAGGCGCTCAGGCTTCCGGTAAAAGCACAATTTGCAAGGTGGTATATTTTGTTCAAAATATAGAAGAAAATATATCTTTTGTCTAAAGAACGGATGCCATATTACAAAAAGAAATACCGATAAGATATGAGGTGGAAGAAAAATGAAAAATTTAATCTTTAGTTTAAATGCGACAGTACCGGTTTTCCTGTTAATGGCGCTTGGGTTTCTCTTTCGGAAACTCGGATGGCTCGACGAAGTATTTGCATCGAAAATGAATCAGTTCGTCTTTCTTGTGCCGCTTCCGCTTCTTGTGTTTGAAGATCTTGCATCTGTCGTATTTTCAGAAAGTGTGGAAATTTAAAATTCGTTTTATTTTGTTTCTTCGTGACTCTTGCAAGCATTGCTCTTGCCGGTATACTTTCGTTATTATGGAAGGACAGGGGAATAAGAGGAGAGTTTATACAGGCGTCATACAGAAGCAGCGCGGCGCTTCTTGGGATCGCATTCATCCAAAATATATACGGAGATGCGGGTCTGGCGCCTCTTATGATCATCGGAAGCGTGCCGTTATATAACATGATGGCAGTCGTCGTCCTGTCCTTCTTTCAGCCGGAACAAAGAAAACGAGATAAGTTGTTATGGAAAAAGACGCTGAAAGGGATCGTGACCAATCCAATCATAATCGGCATAGCCGCAGGTCTTTTCTGGTCGGCGCTTCGGATACCGATGCCGTATGTAATAGAAAAAACAGTGTCAAATATAGGCGCTGTCGCGACGCCTCTTGGATTGATGGCGCTCGGCGCTTCTTTTGATGTTCAAAAAGCGCTTGGAAAGATCAAACCTGTCATTGCTGCCTGTATGTTGAAGCTTGTCGGATTTACAGCGGTGTTTCTGCCTTTTGCGGTGATGCTCGGATTTCGCAGAGAAGAATTGATCGCGATTCTCGTCATGCTTGGATCGGCGACAACAGTAAGCTGCTATGTTATGGCAAAAAATATGGGACATGAAGGCACGCTGACGTCAGGCGTCGTCATGCTGACTACAGTATTCAGTGCGTTTACATTAACAGGGTGGCTGTTCATTTTAAAAAGTATGAATTTGGTATGAATAAGAATGGTTTCCTTATAAAGTGAAACTTCGTATCCGCTTCTCTTTGGAAAACCTGAAGTTGGTCTCATACAGTATAAAATTATCTGTGTGAGATTAGGAGCGCATTGCATCAGTTGTGTTTTGTGTACAAAACTCACATAAAACAAACGAAAATAGGCACATATTATTACGGGAAATCATAAAAAATTCCGTTTTTACTCTAATCTATAAGGAAAAATGCATAAAAAACTTTAAAAAAATTAATTTATGATAGAATATAAACAATACTGGTCTTTCGTGGGAGGAGAAAAACCAAAAGACAGTTTAGCAATAGCAGAAAAAACAGTATCGTAGAATGGAGAAAAGTATGAAAAAGAAATGTGGAGGACGGGTTGTGCGGATTGACAGCGTGCAGCATGTTGTTCACTATGCCGGCGTTGGCATGGGCGGCAGATGAACCCCAAAACACGAACATTGATAACGGACTCATTGCGTATTATGACTTTGAGAATGTGAATGAGAAGAAAGTTCCGAACGTAAAAGATCAGTCAAAATATGAGGGTGAATTGAAAGGTTCAAATGTTTCGATTGCATCAGATACGATTTTTGGGAAATCCCTGAAATTTACAGAGGGAACTGAAGGTACTATGGAAATCCCTCAGATTATGAATACGTCTCAGAACAGTTATTCGATTTCTTTGTGGTTCAAATATGATACGAATACAAATAGAGAAGGGAAAAATACAGTTCTGCTTCAGCAGAGCGGACAGGGGCGTACATTTTTACAGTTTACGAAAGATAATAAGTATGCGACTTATGTAAATGCGACGAATGTATATAGCGATAAGACGGTTGATCTTAGCCAGTGGCAGCATGTAATGGCTACATACAATAAAGATACAAAGAAAATTGCGTTTTATATAAACGGAGAAAAGGATAGCGAGAAAGATGCAGGTAATCAGGTTGTTAATGAGTTGACAAACCTTTTGATCGGGCGTCATAAAAATGCAGGAAATGACCCGCTTTCTATGAGAGGTCTTGTGGACGAAATCCGTGTATATGATAAAGTTCTCACAGCAGAAGAGGCAAAAGCTGTTTATGAATCAAAAGCAGGAGCAATGCTCTTCCCGCAGTTACAGGAAACGCTTAAAGAAGCAAAAGAGTTAGATGCATCAGGAAGTTTGGACACAGAAGCAGAAGAGGCAAAAGTGCTGAAAGAGGCGATTGCAGAAGCGGAAAAATTAACTGCCGAAAGTCAGTTGTCTGAAATTTCAGAGACAATTAAAGAACTGGAAGAGGCAATGAAGAATTACCGTGCGGCAATCGGAGTTGTACTTACAGTTTCACCTACGAAAGAAGAACGTTCGATTGAAAAGTCGACGATAGGTATTAACCATCGATATGCTTTCAACGGATATGGCTCTTTTGACAGTACAAAGATGGAAATGAAAGAAGAGTTCACGGATCTCTACAAAGAAGCAGGATTCGGATCTATCCGTTATCCGGGAGGAACGATCTCGAACCTGTTCCGTTGGAAAGATACGATTGGGGATAAAGAAGACCGTGTAAATCAGATCCATGGCTTTTACAACAATCCGAATCAGGGTGGAATCGCTCCGAACTTCGGTTTGACAGAAGTTGCTGATTTTGCATATCGTGATGACGTTCAGTCAGAGATTGTTTATGTATACGGTTTCGGACGTGGTTCTGCACAGGATGCTGCAGATCTTGTAGAGTATTTGAACGCTCCGGCAGGAAGTAATCCGGGCGGTGGTGTTGCATGGGCAGATATCCGAAAAGAAAACGGACATGCAGAGCCGTACAACGTACGTTACTTTGAGATTGGAAATGAAAATAATCAACCGGGTACTGATGGAACAACATCTCAGCAGTATTGGATGATAGGAACGCAGGATGCCGAAAAAGCGTATGTAGAAGGTGGAGTTGCAAGCTTTACAAAACAGTATGCGGTGAAAAAAGATGACTGGAATAAGGCAGCATCTGTCAGTGACGGAACTGCAAATCAGGTTCGTTACATGCGTTATGCAAACCCGAATCCGATGACAGGAAAAGATGGAAAGACATTGGTTGAGAACTTTGAAGCTGTTCAAAAAGGAAGCGTTGAAGTATGGGTAGGCACTGACGGTGAAGGAAACAATCATAAATGGGAGGTTGTAGAAAGTCTTGACAACGCAGGAGCGAATGACCAGAAAGTGACAATCGACTACAGAGACGGATCAATCCACTTCGGAGACGGAACACATGGTAAAATCCCGGCGAAGGGACAACAAATCTATGTAACATATAAAGTTAAAAGAGACGGATTTGTAGCTGTTTCTAAAGCGATGAAAGATATGACGGCAGAGATTAACGAAATCAATGCTAAAAGCGGAAGTGCAGAAAAGGCATCCTGCTATGTATACTCCAGTTGGGAAACAAAAGGTTTTATTGATAAGATGGCAGCAGGTAACTGGAACGATTATTATGATGGTCTGACAATTCATCCATATTGTGGAGATCCGGGTGCGGATCAGGACAAAGGTGCGTTTTATGACTCGGCAATGCGTCTTGCGGAAAATGTAGGTATTCAGAAAGTTAAAAATTATGTAAATATGCTTCCGCAAGGAAAAGTTCCGGTTATATCTGAGTATGGTATTTTCAGATCTACATCGCCGCTTCTTCGTTCTCAGACACATGCAGTATATATTGCAAAAGTGCTTATGGAGTATGTTCGTCTCGGTAGTCCGTACATCCAGAAACACTGTCTTGTAGACTGGTATAGTAGTGGTGCAGACTCACTTGGACCTACACAGCAGGCGGTTATCCAGGCAGTACCGCAGACGGGCGCTAATCAGGGAACAGGAGAAGGGAACTTCCGTTTCTTCTCAACACCTTCAGCAAAAGTGTTCGAGTTATTCTCTAACTCATTTGCAAAAGGAACGAAAGTAGTCGGAACAGAGTTTGAACACGTAGAAACATTGGCAAACGGAACAAAAGCATATTCCGCAATCGCAAGTAAAGGTGATGACGGAACGTTGTATGTAACTGTAGTAAATACAGACCGTGAAAATGATAAGAAACTTCGCGTGAAAGTAGACGGCGTAGACCTGACAGGCAAAACAGTAGAAGTACAGACGCTCGCGGGTGAAAGCTTCGTTGATGAAAACAGCTTGGCAGAGCCGGATAAAGTAACGATTGAAAACTCAACAGTTACGGCAGAAGGCACAGATCTTGAGCTGACGGCAAAAGCACACTCCGTAATGTCAATTACAGTGAAAGAAAAAGTGGATCCGCCTGCACCGGAGACATATACAGTAACAGCAAAAGCAAACAATACGGACATGGGAACTGTAACGATTGACCCTGTAAAAGATAAATACAATGCAGGCGAAAAAGTAACAGCAACAGCGACAGCAAAAGAAGGCTATGAGTTTGTAAACTGGACAGTAGACGGTCAAGAAGTTTCTACAAAAACTACATATGAACTTACAGTAGAAAAGAACACAGAACTGACAGCTAACTTTAAAGCAAAAGCTCCGGTAGAAGAGAAGTTTACAGTAACAGCGAGAGTAAACGACTCTAAGATGGGAGAGGCGAAAATTGATCCTGACAAAGCAGAATATGCTAAGGGAGAGAAAGTAAAAGCCATAGCGACAGCAAAAGAAGGCTATGAGTTTGTAAACTGGACAGTAGACGGTGAAGCAGTTTCAACAGAAGCTACATATGAATTTACAGTAGATAAGAACGTGGAACTGACAGCGAATTTCAAAGAGACAGAAAAACCGGTAGAGAAGTTTACAGTAACAGCAAAAGTAAATGACTCTAAGATGGGAACAGTAAAACTTGATCCTGACAAAGCAGAATATGCTAAGGGAGAGAAAGTAACGGCAACAGCAACGGCAAAAGAAGGCTATGAGTTTGTGAACTGGACAGTAGAAGGGAAAGCGGTTTCTACAGAAACTACATATGAATTCTTAGTAGATAAGAACGTAGAACTGACAGCGAACTTCAAAAAGACAGAAAAACCGGTAGAGAAGGTTACAATAACAGTAAAAGCAAACGACTCTAAGATGGGAACGGTAAAACTTGATCCTGCAAAAGAAAGCTATGAAAACGGCGAAATTGTAACAGCGATTGCGACAGCAAAAGAAGGATACAAGTTTGTGAACTGGACAGTAGCCGGCAAAGTAGTTTCTGATAAAGCAGAGTACAAGTTTAAGGTTGACAGAGCAGCGGAGCTGCAAGCAAACTTTGTAAAAGTGTCAGAAGATCCGAAACCGGAGAATCCGAAGGATGAGGATAAAGCAGTTCAGACAGGAGACAACGGCGTATCGCCGATCATTCCGCTTGCAGGGTTGATGTTAGCGGCAGGAGCGGCAGTCGTAGCTCTTCGCAAAAAAGAGACTAATCTGAATATTTGAACAGTCTGAAAAACAGATCGGATAGCATAAAGATTGTCTTGATAAAAAGCAAAAAATGAAACAAACCAGAGGCGCCGCGCTATGCGGCGTCTCTTTCTGTATAACGAATGGCGCGGGCTGAACTGCTACATATTTATAATCAGGTATCAAATAAAGATAGGAAAAGAAATAAAAATCGGTTATAATAAGTATAAGAAGGTTGACTGGTGGAGCAAATAAAAATGGATAGATATTTGAAATGAATGCTTATGAACGATTGATTTCGTGGAATAAAGGATAATGTTCATAAAATACAAATTTAAGGTATTGGAAAGTATGATTTTTAATAATAGAGAGTTGGTAAAAGAGGTGGTATATCTATGACAACAAGAGAGTTAGTGAGTCAATATGTTGAAGTGCTCTGTAAAATATACGGAAAACATTTGAAAACAGTTATTCTGTATGGTTCTTATGCAAGGGGCGATTATACAAAGGACTCGGATATAGATATTATGGTGCTTTTGGATTTAAGTGATATAGACATTAAAAAGTATCGTCATGAGTTATCTGGTGCAACCTATGATTTTAATATGGATTATGATGTAGATATTAAGCCGATAGCAAAGAATCAAGAGCATTTTAATAAGTGGGTAGAAGTGTATCCGTTTTATTCAAATGTGGCAAGTGAGGGGGTAAAGTTATTTGACGCAGCATAATGAAAAAGGTACAAGGCGAGATTTGGTTCTATATAGGTTGGAAGTTGCTAAAAGTGATATAAAATCAGCAAAAATTCTTTTAGATGCAGGAGAATGCAGGGGAGCGAATAACAGAGCCTATTATGGAATTTATCATGCTATTTCAGCTATTCATGCTTTAGATGGAAACGCATATAAGAGGCATAAGGATGCCCTTGCAAATTTTAATAAAAATTATATCAAGACAGAAATCTTCCCAAGAATTTTGGGAAGGAAAATTGCTGAGGCTGAAGAAATACGACATGCCAGCGATTATGATGACTTCTATATAGCGACTAGAGAAGAAGTTGAGGAACAAATTGACACAGCAGTAGAATTGGTTGAAAAAATAGAAGAATACGTCTTGAAAGAGATGGGATAATCGTTTTTGTATCATTCATGAAATATCTATGGAGATTTTTGAAGAGCAAAATGCATTGTGGGTATTGGAAGATACTGATATATATAAATATAGACTTATAGAATTGTGACAAAATAATATATTATTATCCTACACAGAAAGTGATATCGTTTGCATAAGCGCGGAGGTATCACTTTTTCGTTTGTGTTATAATCTGATATATAAAAATAAGAATAAAGAAAAGGAGACTGTTGCTATGAGATACATAGAAGAAAGGTGTTTTGATATGAAAGAAAACAAACGAACAATTTCTGTAGATTAACTTCTTTTTTGTAAAGATTGTGAAAATGAAACACTGTTTCTACATACGAAAAGACTCTATGCAGACAACGAAGAATATCTCTGTTATCCTCTAAACATTCTATTGTGAAATTACAGTGCAAATTGTCCGTAAAATGTGTTACACTTCTAATACAGCAAAAAATAGCTTTTGATTTATCACCGCAGGCTGATCGGTTTCTATAATGGCAGAACGATGAGCGCGGCGGAGCTGATAGGCTGATTTTTGTATGCTGTGTTGATATAGGAGGGAACGACTGTGGAAGCGTATACAAGTTTTGCGTATGTTTATGATACATTTATGGATAATGTTCCTTATGGCGAATGGGCGAGGCACATCCGCGAGAAGCTTTGCGAACATGGCGTGACAGACGGGATCGTGCTCGACCTCGGATGCGGAACAGGAACGATGACGGAACGGCTTGCCGGATATGGATACGATATGATAGGGGTCGATAATTCGGAGGAAATGTTAGAACTTGCGATGGAAAAGAAAACGGAGTCAGGATATGATATCCTCTATCTGCTTCAGGATATGCGCGGGTTTGAGCTGTACGGAACCGTTCGGGCGGTCGTAAGCGTCTGCGATTCCGTTAACTATATAACAGAACCAGACGAACTGGAAGAAGTCTTCCGACTTGTAAACAATTACCTTGATCCGAAAGGGATTTTTTATTTGACTTCAATACTGTTCACAAATACCGCGATGTGATCGGTGACAGTACGATCGCGGAAGACCGCGGCGTGTGCAGCTTTATTTGGGATAACAGATACTATGAGAAAGAACAGATCAACGAGTACGATCTGACGCTGTTTATCGCGGAAGATTTTAACCCTATGGAAAATGCATATGTTTCAGAAAGAACGGCAGATTCGGAAGATGCTCTGCTTTCAGAAGAAGGAGCGGGTGACTTGGAAGATACTATGTTTTCAGAAGAAGAGGGTGGCGAAAACGGAAGTTTATATCGGAGATATACGGAGACGCATTATCAAAGAGGGTATACGCTTGCCGAGATACAAGAACTTCTGGAACGTGCAGGTCTTGTATTTATAGAGGCTTACGATGCGGATACGAAAGAGACGCCGAACGATACGAGCGAGAGAATATGCGTGATCGCCCGTGAAAACGGAAAATAAACAGAATGAGTAATAATAAAATAACGATAAATTCATGATAAATAAACAGAGCAAGCGACAAAAAGAAAATAGAATGAAGTAATGATAAAATAAAACAGAACAGGAGAAAGATTGATGAAAGATTATATTGTAAGAGCATCTGCGGCGAATGCACAGATCCGCGCATTTGCGGCAGTGACAACAGAACTGACAGAGGAGGCTCGCAAGCGTCATGAGACAAGTCCTGTCGCAACGGCGGCTCTCGGAAGACTGCTCACAGGCGGAGCAATGATGGGAAGCATGATGAAAAATGACACAGATATGCTGACGATACAGATCAAATGTTCCGGTCCGATCGGAGGTCTTACAGTGACAGCGGACAGCAAAGGGAATGTCAAAGGTTATGTGCATGAACCGAATGTGATTCTTCCTCCGAAAAACGGAAAACTCGATGTAGGCGGAGCGCTCGGACAGGGCGTAATGACGGTGATAAAAGACATGGGGCTTAAAGAGCCGTATTCAGGACAGACGATTCTTCAGACAGGGGAAATCGCGGAAGATCTGACGTATTATTTCGCTACGTCAGAACAGGTTCCGTCTTCCGTAGGGTTGGGCGTTCTCATGGAAAAAGACAATACGGTGCGCTGTGCAGGCGGATTCATTGTGCAGGTAATGCCGTTTATCGAAGATGAAGTGTTGAACAAACTGGAAGAAAATATTCAGAACATCCGATCTGTAACTTCTATGCTCGATCATGGACATACGCCGGAAGAAATGCTTGCGCAAGTATTAGAAGGACTTGATCTTGAGATTACAGATACGATGCCTGCAAAATTTTATTGCAACTGTTCAAAGAAGCGGATCGAAAAGGCAATTATCAGCATCGGTAAAAAAGATATTCAGTCAATGATCGATGATGGAAAAGATATCGAAGTAAAATGTCATTTCTGTAATGAAGCATATAATTACACTGTAGACGAGCTGAAAGAATTACTGAAAAAAAGCAGATAAGGCAGAAAATCAGGCAAAACAGTTATTACGGATGAAGATAGAAAATAGAGTAAGACGGCTTGTGCCGATGATGGGGAAACCAGAAAAGCCGGGAGCGGAAAGGTGGAGTTAAAGATGAGACATGGTTTTGTGAAAGTAGCGGCTGCCACGCCTGATATTCGAGTGGCAGATGTGGAATATAATACAGAACAGATATGCAGGGCGATCGATCAGGCATATGAAAAAGGGGCGAAGATCGTCGCATTTCCCGAATTATGCGTAACAGGATATACATGCGGAGATCTTTTTACGCAGAACGTTTTGCTGAACGCGGCATACGGCGCAGTGAAAAAGATTGCAGGGCATACAAAAGGCAAAAACATTCTGGCGTTTGTGGGAATGCCGCTTACAGAAGGCGGGAAACTTTATAACACGGCGGCGGCAGTCAACGATGGAAAAGTGATCGGATTTACAACGAAAACATTTCTTCCCAATTACGGAGAGTTTTACGAGATGCGTCAATTCACTCCGGGACCGGACAGTGTGAGGTGGATTCAGTTTGACGGAGAAAAGGTTCCTTTCGGGCCGAAGATCCTGTTTCAGGATGATGAGACGGCGGATCTTATAGTAGGCGCGGAAATATGCGAAGACGTCTGGTCTCCTGTTCCTCCGAGTATTGAGGAGGCTTTGGCAGGAGCGACGATCATTGTCAACTGTTCTGCAAGTGACGAAACGGTCGGAAAAGGAAGTTACAGAACCCGTCTGATCGCAGGTCAGTCCGCGCGCCTGATCGCGGGATAT
>ENA-OQKC01000304-OQKC01000304.1-human-gut-metagenome-genome-assembly--contig:-NODE-304-length-21603-cov-3.691237_pt1 | contig 21603 bp, 22 predicted proteins | sample MGYA00242774_ERZ504790 | MGnify/ENA primary metagenome ERZ504790 (study PRJEB26092, sample SAMD00036419) | human gut metagenome | host: Homo sapiens | study: EMG produced TPA metagenomics assembly of...
CATATAACACAGCAACAGATTCTTCTTTTTTAAATTGTAGTATACTGCCTGAGGTAAATTCAAGGAAAAGAACTCTCTTTCCTCCGTTCCTGTTTGCTTATTTAACACCAAACATATTAAACTATACTCAAACCTTGCCACTACATAATTACCGGAAGCACTAAACGACACATTTCAGTATTGTGAAAAGCCACCGTTCCAGCAAACAGCTCCTAATACCACTGTTCCACCTGACAGTCTGCCCACACCTTATAATGATCCGCTCCTTATAATAATGAGAAACAAGAGGAAACAATGATATACGAAATAAAAGACACAAACAAAATTTCACCTTTATTTGGACACTGGGAAGAAACCCTTATCTGGTCATGCCTGCAGGGAATCATGGGGAAAATATATGCAAACGACCTCACCGCCCCTACTGCGGCTATGGCCGTGATCGGGGATTTCACCTTTTTCGCAGGCGAACCATGCCCGGAACTGATCGCTTATAGACCGCCCCACTGTACTCAAAACTTTATGATCGCCGTTCCTCAAAATAAACTTTGGGAAAACATGCTCACTCAATTTTACGGTAAAAAAGCAAAAATAATTTCTCGCTACGCAACAAAAAGGAACCTCCTATTTTCAATAAACATCATTTAGAAAAAATCGTCGCTTCCCTGCCAAAACAATATACACTTTCCATGATCGACTCGCACTTTTACAAATTATGCAAATCAGAAGCATGGAGCAAAGATCTCGTATCACAATTTTCAACTTACGAAAAATACCGCCGTCTCGGAATAGGCGTTGTAATATCCAAAGACGGGCTGATCATATCCGGCGCTTCATCCTACTCCAGATATCAAAACGGCATCGAAATCGAAATTGACACACGAAAAGAATACCGGAGAAACGGCTTTGCCTGCATATGCGCCGCAAAACTGATCTTAGAATGCTTAAAGCGGAACTTATATCCCAGTTGGGATGCACATAACAAAGCATCCGCCGCACTGGCAGAAAAATTAGGGTATCATTACAGTCACGCTTATACGGCGTTGGAAATATGGGATTATTAAGATTATTGGAGATTCGGTTTCTAATCCTGCCGGCGACGTGGAGAAAAGAGCAATGGATAATATCTAAAATTCCTGTTTGAACATCGTTCAAATGAACGTATGTCGGATGAAGAATTTCAAAATTATTGTCATTTGATTGTCACTAGACATAGAGAGCCAAGAAAGCCCGCAAAATAGGCATTTCTTGGCTCTAATATATTATTCGAATTCAATCGTTCCCGGCGGCTTACTTGTCAGATCATACATAACTCTATTCACGCCTCTAACTTCATTGATAATTCTGCTCATTACCTTATTAAGCACTTCATACGGAATCTCTGCTGCTTCCGCAGTCATAAAATCAACTGTATTCACCGCTCTGAGTGCAATAGCATAATCATAAGTTCTCTCATCGCCCATAACACCGACGCTTCTCATGTTTGTAAGCCCCGCGAAATACTGGCCGATACTTCTATCTAATCCTGCATTTGCGATTTCCTCACGGTAGATGGCATCCGCATCCTGCACGATTTTCACTTTTTCAGCGTTCACTTCTCCGATGATGCGGATACCAAGTCCCGGACCGGGGAATGGCTGACGGAACACAAGATATTCCGGAATTCCTAATTCTAATCCGGCTTTTCTCACTTCATCTTTGAAAAGATCTCGCAACGGTTCTATAATTTCTTTAAAATCAACATAATCCGGCAAGCCGCCTACATTATGATGCGACTTAATAACCGCAGACTCGCCTCCAAGACCGCTTTCTACTACATCCGGATAGATTGTTCCTTGCACAAGAAAATCAACTGCACCGATCTTCTTTGCTTCTTCTTCAAATACACGTATAAATTCTTCACCGATAATTTTACGTTTTTCTTCCGGCTCTTCCACACCTTTTAATTTTGCATAAAATCTTTCCTGAGCATTGACACGAATAAAATTGAGGTCATACGGTCCTTCCGGTCCGAAAACGGCTTCAACTTCATCGCCTTCATCTTTTCTCAGCAAACCATGATCGACAAATACGCAAGTAAGCTGCTTTCCGATTGCTTTTGACAACATAACTGCAGCAACAGAAGAATCTACGCCTCCCGAAAGAGCGCACAGCACTTTTCCGTCTCCGACTTTTGCGCGGATCGCTTCAATCGTGCTTTCTACAAACGCATCCATCTTCCAATCTCCGGTACAGCCGCACACATTTTTCACGAAATTATTGATCATCTTCGTTCCTTCTGCCGTATGAAGCACTTCCGGATGAAACTGAATTGCATAAAGCTTCTCTTCTGCATTTTCTGCGGCAGCTACAGGACAGTCTGCCGTGTGTGCGGATATTTCAAATCCCGGAGCAATTCGGGAAATGTAATCGAAATGACTCATCCAGCAAATTGTAGATGGTGAAACATTATCAAAAATCTTTGAAGAAGTTTTATCAATCAAAACCTCTGTTTTTCCATATTCTCTCACATCTGCTTTCTTCACTTCCCCGCCAAGAACATGCATCATAAGCTGTGCACCGTAGCACAAGCCAAGTACCGGAATGCCCAGTTTAAATAATTCCTCTGTATAGGTAGGTGAATCCGGCAGATAGCAGCTATTCGGTCCTCCTGTCAGGATGATTCCCTTCGGATTCATTGCTTTGATCTTTTCAATATCTGTTTTGTAAGAATAGATCTCGCAGTATACATTACATTCTCTTACGCGCCTGGCAACAAGCTGGTTATACTGTCCGCCGAAATCAAGCACGATCACAAGTTCATTCTTCAAGATTGTCCTCCTGTTTAACACGGCATGATAACCGCTTTTTATGTACTCATTATAGTTGGCGTTTCCGTTTTTACAAGTGCAACAAAAATTCCCAACGTATTTTATTATACGTCAGGAATTTATTATTCTCAACTATTTTGTAGTTTCCATCGTTTCGGTTTTAATTCAAGTTCTATTCATGTTTTATTTGCAAGATTGTAATTTCAAGATTCGGACAACCTTTCATACACATCTCTTTAAACATAAAATTTCTTATGCTGCATATTTTGCAATTTCTCTGCAAAGTTCTTCACAGTCATCTGTGTACATCTGCAAAGCAATTTCATTATTAATACCAAGATGCATAATTCCAAGTAATGACTTTGCATCTACGACTACATGTCCTTTTTTCATATCCATGTCAAATTCATACTTGGAGACCGTGTTTACAAAATCAAGAATCTCATCAGGATGCTTGAATGTAATCTTCATTTCACTCATTTTTCACCTCTCCTTTGAATATTTATGCGAAATTTAATTGTTTTTATATTTTTAGAATATTTTCTTTCTATTTTTCCCTAAAAACAATCATCTGTAATTTCCAGACCTCATATTATCATATTTTTCCAAAGTTAAAAGGGTGAATTTCTTTATAAAAGAGTACTTTTTTAATGCATTTATCGTATCAGCAATGCGCCGATTTACGGAATTCACTTGGCAGTACGCCCACTTCATCTTTGAATACTCTGCTCATGTATTTTGCATCTGAATATCCTGCCAATTCCGCAATCTGATTCAATTTCAGTTTCGTGTTGGTAAGCAGTTCTTTGATTCGTTCTATTTGTAATGTACGAACCATTTCTTTAAAGCCTACCCCGATTTCTTTTTTAAACTGACTGCTCAAATATTCTTCTGATACAAATAATTTATCTGCCATTTCTTCCAAGGTAATCCCCTGATCGTATTCCTTTTTTACCATCTGCAGCGCTTTTTGAATCAGCGGACTTAAATCGGCATTTTCGTTTTCTTCCTCTGCCTGAAAATTCAGTGTCCTGAAAAATAATTCTACCGCGGCGCGAATTTCTCCCCAACTCATCGCCTTCGCAATATCCTGCATGCTTTTTTGCACCTGCAGTTCCGAATGAATTTCTCTTTTCAGCTTATATGCGTTCAAAACAGCCATGTTAAAACGAATCAAAACTTCTTTTATCTGACTCGGACTATGCGGGTCGCGTTTACACAGATCATACAACGTATAATAACACTTTATGATTTCTTTTCGATTGGAAATAACTGCCGACCGGCGCAGCCTGTTCTCCAGTTCTGCCGGATATTTAAGAGGAACGATTTCCATAGATTCTACATCCTCGCGTCTGATCAGATCTCCTCTGTCAAAGAAAAGATTCCACTCCCGTATCATCCGTAGATTTTTAAGTGATACATTCAACATTTCCAAATGCTGCACATCCTCCCACAAACAGACCAGTTCCCCTCGGATCATTCCGCTTAATCGTGACACTACCTCATTTTTGAAAAAAGGATACCGTATTGTTTTTTTCTCCGGTCCATATATGATCACAGTAAAAAGATGCCATTCATCAATAGGAAGCACACAAACCGAAAATTCTTGATTCTGTCCAAGTTTTTCTAATATTTTTTGCGTCATCTCCCTCTGCTCCATATAGCCGTTTCCAAGCCATACCACAAACAGGTTTCCGCGATCGGCAAGCGTAAATCCATACTTTTCGTGTGTAATTCCGTCAACAATCTCATCTCTGTGGATCTGTCCGTTTAAACATGCCATAAAAATATTTTCTACGGAAAGAGCTGTTTCTATCACAAGTTCTCCCGCCAACTTGTCCTCAATCATCTGCAGCGCTTTTGCAATTTGCACTTTTTTCACCAGTTTCAGCAAATATTCGTCCACTCCAAAACTAATTGCCTGTCTTGTCCTGTCAAAATCATTATCTTTTGTAATTACAAGCACTCTGCTGTGAATTTGCTCAGACCGTATCTTTTTCAAAAGTGGCAAACCGTTTTTCCCCGGCAGTTCAAGATCCATGATAATAAGATCCGGGCGTTCTTTCACGATTATCTCGCACCCTTTCCGTCCGTCTGCCGCTTCCCCGACAATTTTGCACCCTGATTTTATTTTATGTGTCTCAACCACTGTGTTTATAGCTTGTTTAATGACTTCTCTGGATGTCTCTTCGCTGTCAACTATTACGATCCTCATTCGTCACCTCCGCCTAAATATAAACCTTCGCGTTTATCTCTTACTGCTAATTCGTACCTTACTGTATCTTTCTAGTATATTCGGCTCTGACTCGATTTGTAAAGAACTTTCACTTCTATTCAGATAACATTTTGTGCAAATATTTTTCCCGCGTAGCCATCCCTCCCCGAATATGACGTTCTGACTTATTCGTATCCAATACCTTTCGCGCCTCTTTTGCTAAAGCCGGGTTGATCTGTATGAGTCGTTCGGTTACATCTTTATGTTTGGTCGTTACTATTTAGAGCTTGTTTTATTTTCACATTCGTCTTCCACTAAAATGCTTTCATTTAATCCCAAATCACCTAGTAAACGAAGGTAAATATCCACATTTCCATCTTTGTCTACTTCTATTTTCTTAATCAGTCTCTTTAACTGTACATTGGTCATCTCATGAACATCTGTAATATCCTCAATCTGCTTAAAGGTATCATTTAAGATTGTTTCCATCTGATCTCCTTTTGTCAAATTGCTAGATACCATTTTCAATTCATTTTCCAGACGATCCAGTTCTTGACGAGTACCACCCAACTTATCATTCAATTCTTCTCTTGAAATCAAATCATCAGTATACATATCCATATATTTCTGTCGCATTCTCTGTAATCTGGCAATCTGCAAATTCAATTCCTTCTCGTACTCTGCATTTTCATCTTTCGCTTTGTACACTCTTTGAAATTCTTTCACAACATAGTCAATTACTTTATTTTTTTGCTGAAGAACCCGATTAAAATATTCCTGTAAAACCTGAATTAATTCTTCTTCATCTACAGCTGTTTTATTTGGACAACTATCTGCTCCTTTTCCATTTCTTCCGGAACAAACCCAACGCACATACGTATTTTTGTAGGTACGAACTGTTCTTCGGAAAGACCATCCACATTCTTTACATTTAATCAATGTAGAAAACAAATATTTATTGCTTTGTCGCTCATGATTCAGATTGAATGCATCGTTCCTTCCGCGAAGAATTTCCTGTGCTTTTTCAAACACCTCATCTTCAATAATACGAAGTTCTGGACGTTCCACAACAAGCCATTCCGTTTCATCCTTCTCTCTTCTCTGACCAGTCAGAAAATCACTGATTTCCTGCTTTCCATTGATAATCTTTCCCGTATAAATCTCATTGGTCAAAATCCGGCAGATGGCATTCTGGCTCCATTTGCAGTTTCTCTTTGTCCGATACCCCTTTTCATTCAGCATATTGGAAATTTTGGCAGCACCGTAACCCTCCTCTGTGTACCACTTATAAATTTGCTTTACAACCTTCGATTCTTCTTTGTTGATCTCAAGATTGAAATAATCTCCGATTGTTTTATCATATCCGTACACAATATTCGGAACTCGTCCTTTTTCTGCATTCAGTTTCTTACCAAATTTCACTCGCTTAGATGTATTCGCACTTTCTTCCTGAGCCAATGCTCCAAAGATGGTGAGAACAAACTCACTATTTCCCATACTTGTCATATTTGCTGTCAGGAACTGCGTTTCAATTCCTAAAGCTTTCAACTTTCGAACATTCTGTAAAAGATCTACAGTATTTCTGGCAAAGCGAGAAATATCCTTTACAACGACCATATCAAACATTCCTTTTTCTGCATCTGACATCATACGAAGAAATTCCTTACGGTTTTTGATTTTGGTTCCAGAAATACCTTCATCTGCATATAATTTTACTAAGACATCTCCGGTACGCTGGGTGTATTCGGAGAAAAATTCCTTTTGAGCTTCTAAACTGTTGAGCTGATCGGCTTTATCTGTGGAAACACGGCAATAGGCTGCTATCTTCATAGTGTTACCTCTCTGTATTAAATTTATTTTCTGTTACATCTATATTATATCGTAAAAATGAGGGATGTAAACAGCAAAAGAGGATTATTGAATTAACATCAATAATCCTCTATATACGCTCTATTGATATACAGCAATTGGAACAACCACCAATGCCGGGCCTTTCACAACATCTTTCAGTGGCGCCGGATTATCCATATTCTTTGGCATACTTCTTCTCTGTTGACGATTCATCGGAATGTTTTTAAAGTCCTCAAAAATTTCATCTAATTTCACACTTTTACCTTTAGATATTTTGCGCAAAACTTTGCACACCATATATGCCTCACCAACAAAATTTTCTTGTTCACATTTAAAATAGTTTTCATCTAAATATGCAATCAATGGAAATTTATTATCTTCAAAATTAAAGACACATGCAATTTCTTTCCTGATTTCAATTCCCCTAATGCCGTAAAACCCTGTTATTGCTTCTTGAGTTTTCTTATCTAATACTGGCCGTTCTGTAATCCCTTGTATAACATCTGCTAGCTCACTGAATTTTTTTACAGTATTTGTCAATTCTTTCATCTTTGAAAAACGAGCAGTTACTAATACCTCTAAAAATTCATCCCGCTGAAGATTATTATACTCATCATCTGTTAAAAATTCATAATATTTTATTCGTTCATCTTCATCTCCCGCTTCCAAATATTTAAATACTTTATCGAACTTTGCGGCATCACTTATTTTAACTGAACGATTAACTTCTTCTAATGATTTACTAGCTCGTCCACCTTCTCCTGATGCAATTTTTATTCCACCTCCCCCTTTAACAGTATTTTCTGTACTATTTGAAATTGCCTGCACTTCCTCATCATATATATATCCTTCAAGAGCCGCCAAATAATCATTAATGATTTTTGTATTCAAATACAAAAAATTTCGTAACTTCATTCTCTCCTCCTTATTTTGAAATCATTACCTCTAGTTTAATGTCCCTATTTCATCTAATTTAATACAATTCAGTATCGCTGGTGCTGCATCCCAGCTTCCTGAATATTTCATTCTGTTATCATAAACACATTTTCCGACAACATCTTTTAATTCTTCAATATTTTTAACTCCAAACAGTTCCTTCATCTTTTCACAAAATTGCCGCGATTTCATCTTTTTCCATTCTATAGGTGAACCCTTAGCATAAACATAAAGAGTTGGAAACCAGTAAGGATCTCGCCAACTATTCTCACTTTCTGCAAGTTCGTATGCATTACACACTTGATATAAAAACAAATCGGCTTCTGCCAAAGCTTCTTTTGTATAGATTGGCAATTTTTCTCTCTGGCTACATATAACATCACCCATAAGAGTAAATTTATTTTTCATCTCGGTATGAGGTTTATAATACTCCTCTATCACACGACTATGATATCTAAATGCTGTATAATTGTTTTGCTGAATTGAACCACCAAATATGCTGTTCTCTAAAAAATATGTATGTATAAGCATTGTATTTATTGATGAATAATCTTTTATATGACGCATAAATGTTACTACACAAATAAACATTTCCCACATAAGATTCTTAAATACGTCCATTTCATCGCCAGAAGCAGAACCTGCATTAGGCTCAAATGTCTTAATACAAGTCAACTGATTGTACATTGTTTCAAAAAAATCAGTTAATATTTCAGCATAATTAGGCTCTGTTCCAGAAATAGTTTCTACAAACTCTAAGAAAAAATCTCTTACAACTTTTGTATTCAAGAACAACTCATATTTTCGTTCCGGTGTTGAGTCTTTTTCATAAAACGTCTTCAAAACATCAATATAAGCTGTTTGAAACCTAGATATACAACTTTTACGCTTTGCCTCTGTGTTACTTCCTCGGATTTGGCGAAGCAAATCCTTTACAGAAAAAAATCTGTAGTTTCATCATCAATCCATTCAGGTCTTTTTCCTAATTTAGGCTTAACATACTGCGGTTTTTCATAAATATTTCGGAGAAGCTTCTCATATTCAATCTCATACTTTTCTGTATCAGATAAATCAATATATATTCTTGTTTTGATATATGTAGGGACATATGGTTGTCCCTCTTCATCTTTCTCTGCAATAATCGGAATAAATTTTTCCTGCTTCATATTTCCATATATTTCACTAGAAATAATAACTGTTTCTTCCCCTACCCCTCCGGTGCGATCATTTGCTTTCTGCACATATGCTTTATCACACACAACAAGTACTTTTGAAATTTCTGGATCATTTACACAACGTTCCATAAAAGCATATTTATCTTGCCCCTCTTTTAAATCCCACTTGTCTAAAACAACATCCACACCATGAGCTACTAGTCTCTGAGCCAATTCAAGTACCAATTCACTACTTCCCCATGAATATGAAATAAAAATCTTTGGAATTTTATCTTCTTGTAACATCTCTATCCCCCAATTTCTTGTTTTCATCTTTGCATCTATTACACCACGTGCTAATTTACTTTCCCTCTAATCTCGCCCACTAGCTCATGCACGGTCGTACACGGACACATCTCAGATGGTTTAGTCTTTCCTTCCCTAATACACTGCATCAGTTTTTGTTGTGCTATCTGAATTGCCTTCTCTTCGTTGCCAGCCATGCAAAGTTTTCCATACATTTTTTTGTCCGCCTTAGAATATTCCTGTCCAGTTTTGGTTTCATATAATCGACCAAAATTTGAACAACAAGTCCATGACTCTTGAATTGCAGGCATGGAACCAAAATATGCATACATCCATATTTCAAAACAAGGATTAGACCAACCCACATTTATATCTTTACATAATGCCTCCGCAATAATCTCGTCGAATTCTTGTACCTGATCTCTATCAAAAACAATCCATGGAATACGATATTGTGCATCATACACCGTAAGTTCCAAGCATTTATCAATCATAGTTCGTGTCTTTGTCTCAACAACCTTAATAACCAATTTATTTCTAACTTCTTCTGGCAACGATTGATGAAGTCCAGTAAAGAAACAGCGCTCTGTCGCCTCTGTATCTGTCACAATTAAATAGTATCCTAATTCCGGCACCTTAAATTTTTTCTTCTGTTCACGGGATTTTCTATTACCTGTTCTGTCTTTTTTAGCCATACTTAGTCCTCCTTTTGAGATGACAAGCCAGTTTCCTCAGACACCTGTATAAGTGCATCCTTAAAGATATCTAATGCTTTAAGCATAGGAATTGCTCCATACTTTCCTACCATATAATTCTTCTCGTAGCTTTCATCCTTACGAATGCGAGCCCCCTCTTCATCTACAAAGTCCGCCAATGAATACAGTTCAGAAACACCTCTTTCATCCTTCTTTACAAACCAGATTTCATCACGACGTAATAACTGATTTGACAACTGCCATGTATCATGTGTTGTAAATAAAAGTTGTGCATGATTCTTGTTAATTTCCGGGTTTAAAAATGTAAGTACAAAGTTTCTTACAAGTAATGGATGTAAGCGAGCATTTAATTCGTCAATAAAAAACACACTTCCTTTTTCCAATACTTCCTGTAAATCTGGATATAATGCAAACATTTTTAAAGTTCCTGCGGATTCTAATTCTAAAGGAAGATTTGCCAACTCATCAGAATCAATCTTCTTATGCAGTGCATTAATTTTGTATCGTTCTTCTTTAGATTCCCCTTCTTGCGGAACTTTTTTTACATCAAAAGCCCTAATATGTTCATCAAAAGATGCGAAATATTTTACAATATTGTTCTGTATATCCTTATTATCCACAAATCCCTTAGGCAATCGGCGTGACATAAAGAAATTTGTGAATGGATCACCAAAATCGGCAAACTCATTTGCAGCAAACCAGTCCCTGATTGTCTTACATTTACTAACTCTCAATTTTGCTCCTAAAGAAATAATTAATACCTGTTTCTCGAGAGCAACTTTGATATTATCTCTACTACTTTTAGGAAATCCCGACAAATCTAATTCCTCATCAGACGTTCCGCGATAGAAAACCGTACTGTATTTTCTAGCGGTTTTGGCTTTAGAATTTAGCCATTCTTCCGTTACTCCTTTTTTATCAATGCAAAAACCATAGTTATATGTTTTTTCTGACTTATCTCTAGGTAATGTTAAAATACACTTCAAAGCTAGATTCTGCATCAGCCGAAGTCGAATCAAACAAAAATGGAGTTGGCCTAAATTCTTCAAACGCCTCTTCTTCATCACCATATTTAAAGGAATCCACAACATAATCTGACATATATTCGAACGCACTGTAAACATTACGACTTCCCACTAGCATTCGACCCATAATGGCAGCAACTGGTAAAATCTTTTCACTTCCTATAGTTACTACTCTATCCACAAACTCTGTCATCTTTGTTGCAGATAAATCCAAAGTAGCTTCTTCTCTAAATGATTTGAAATTTTTAAATTAAATTGTATTAACATAATTGCTACCTCTCTTTCTTTTCTAATATCTAGTATATACAGTTTTTCAAAATAATCAACACATAAATGTGGTTTTTTCTCATTTAAATGTATTTTTTAATGCAATTTATTGTGCGAATATAAAATTAGGACACCCAGCATATTACTAAACATCCATCTACAAATACCTTGGTTAATTCTTGTTTAAATCTTGTCTAGACCTTGGATATCCTTGAATAAAATTTGAATTCCTTGGATAAATCATATTCAAGCTTTAATTTTTCAATTTTTACATTCTATATACTATTAGCACCCATAGCTTCTACTTCTTCCATTTCAAATATTTTTCACGCTCTTTCAGCTTTCACTCTGCTTGTCCTCTCCCAAACTTCTTCCAGCTACCTCCTGCATAACTCGTTCAACTTTCTTCGCATTCACCTCAATAAATACTTTTAATATGTAATCGGCGGTCACTTCCGCAGTATTCGGATTATGAAAACGATAATTCAGTTTTTGTTTCTTCATAGCGGTGCTCCCACCTCCCTTTTCTCTTTGTCCATTACTATGAAAATACCTATTAAAATAGACCTTAACCATCATTTATTCGTAATTACTCTGACATTGGCGGCTGGCAAAGGTATCTATAAAGACTGCCAATGCCAAAGTAGTTTTTTGCCAATGTCATCTTTTATTCTGTGATTAACGCAACTGTTTTTCTTCCCTGACACCAGTCATAGTTCAGTCTGTTTTCCAACTGCTTTCTTGCATCTCTTCCTGTTCTGGAAGAGATCTCATAGGCTAGTAGTTCTGCCTCTAATTCTTCTAAGCACATTACTTTCCGTTTGGTTAATAACTCCAGGATCAACTTCTGTGCCTTTTCCAGTTTTGTTTCCTTTTTCGTTCCTGCTTTTCCCATCAGCAGATCTTCAATGGATATATCGTATTCTCCTAACCATTTTAAGCCTTCTTCTCCTAAAGAAAACGCTACCGGATTTTCCTTCTTAGCAAGAGAATCCTTTTGCTGATATACCACTCGGATATCCTGTTCCTTCTCTTTTTCCACCTTTTCTACAAATAAGATGCTTCGTACTGCCGCTGCGATATCAATGGATCCCAGGGAACGGTAATCGCTCTGACTTCCCGATGACTTATTCAAATGTCCAATGAGAACAATGGCACATCCAGTTCTCTCTGCAATCGTACTGAGATGTCGAAATAAAGGACGGATCTCATTTGCCCGGTTCATATCCACATTGGCTCCCAGATAAGCCTGTATGGGATCCATGATCATGAGGCGTACATTGTTCTGGCGGATGGCTTTTTCAATCCGATCATCCGTCATAGAAAGCTGTTTTTCATCTTCATTGATAAATCGCACCCTTGTCATATCTGCACCACATTTTGCTAATCTAGGCTTAATGGTATCTGCTATGCCATCCTCTGCTGTTTGATACAATACATTAAAGGGTTCTATAGGAAGTGCATTGGGAAGTTCTTTTCCATTCGTACAGTATGCGGCGATTGCCATTGCAAGCCATGTTTTTCCTTTTCCCGGATTCCCCTGGATCAAAGTAACCTTTCCAAAGGGAATGAACGGATACCATAACCACTGAACCACCGTTTCCTCAACCTCCGACATCTTCATGACCGGAACTGGTTTTTCCCTGGCATCTCTCCAACACATCTGCTTTGCCATATTTTCTACCGGAACTTCTGCTACCAGACATTCATTCCAGTCTTTCTTCACCGGTTCTAATCGGTACACACTCAGTTCCTCCGGAATAAGAGAAACAAACTGCCTGCATCTCTCATTTCCAGGCTCATCATTATCCAGACACAAGTAGATGGAATGGATATGAGGATATTCTGTATACATCCGTTTCATTGCTTTTTTCACTCAATCCTCCCAGGGAAATATAACTATGCTTTTCCCATTCTTCTGGAACTGCAGTGATATAAGACAAAAGATCAATGGGAGATTCAAACACAAACAGTTTTTCATCCGTTCCTATATGGCCAAATCCATAGGCTTTTTCCGAACCTCTTGCCTCCCCACGATATCTGTTCTCATCAGTTCCACGCATAGCTGCATATCTAGGATTCTGTTCTTTATCTCTTCCAACGAACACCACATTGTGATAGTTTTTACTTTCATAAATATCCCCCTTTTCAATCATCTGATCTACCAGTTGTTCCGATAGTTTTCTCTGTTCAATGAGATACTTCCTTGCAATCTCACAGCTTTCATTTCTTTCTGGCAGTTCCAATCCAGGCAAGGGGATGGGGCAGACCTTCTGTCTGCCTGCATCTTCCTTTGCCGTTCTTCTGTTTGTTTCTCCAACTCCCTCTTCTCCTAATAATTCTTTGACTGCCTCTGCAAAAGAAAGACCGTAAAATTCTTTCATAAAATCGATGGCATGACCGCCTTTATTCTGACTAAAACGATACCATTCATTCTTATTGATCATCACACTGTCATGTCGTAACCACCGGTATTCCTTCCCACATCGTTTGAACTGTTCTCCTCTCCCAGAAAGGAAAACATATAAATCGGTATCATCTGCTCTTTGAATCTGTTCTCTTGTATATTCTTCCATCTTCTAAAATTCCTCCTATAATTCCATTCCATGATGTTTCTTCTTTCGTTTCATGGTTCTCACTGCTTCTTTTGTTTCTGTGGATTGCTCCCGTTTGTTTGTTTCTGGAAGAGAAACCTCTTCGTCCTCCTCTGCCATCAAAACTTCCACATGATTTTTGACTTTCTCATACTTTCGTAACATGGCATGGATCCGTTTATCTTCCTTTCGTAAAGCAGCAATCTCTTCCGATAAACAATCTGCTTCTCGCTTCCATTTTCCTTCTGGTATTTTTCCATTCGCATCCAGATTTTCTTTTAAGATCCTTTCCGAACGATAATATCCGCTAAGTTCCTTCTTATGTTCCTCTTTGAATTTTCCCCTGCCAAAATATTTCTTCTTTAATTCCAGATAAACAGGTCTTGTTTCAAAATACTCTTTCATTGCATAAAGATTGCTGTTGACACTTCGCAAAGCAGACAGTTGTTGATTCAACCGCTGACTCACCTCATTCAGCTGTATATCTAATTCCTGGATTTTCTCTGTCAGCTGTTCTGGGGTTCTCACATCCTGCTCTTCCAGAAAGCGGATCGTCTCTGCAAATTGTTTCAGATTTGTATTCTTCGCCTTTTGTGTTCCATAAGCGTAGGATTCTGCGACTGCATTTCTCTTGTCATAATAGTTTCTTAGATAATCCGCTAAAGTTGGCTGATGTAAGAACAGCATCCGTTCCATCAACTGGCTTTGTCGAAACAAAGACCATTGAAGAAGATTCTTTGCCCGTTCTTTCATATCACTCAAGGCACGGATGAGTCTGTTTAAACTTCCCAGTGCAGTGGAAATTCCTCGTGCTTCCATTACTTGTACATTCGGTCCTTCATGCACCATCGGGATCTTATCAATCCCCCGTTCCTCATAAGATCTGGCATCGACTCTTTCTGTAAGTCCTTTTTCTTCATACAGTTCGTTACACATCTTCGCCCAGGCATTTCTCAATTCTTCCAAGGTTTCTTTCCTGCTCCAATCCGTTGTATGTACCGCCCGAAATACCGGCTGTCCTTTCTGATTCAGAACCGGCTGTCCATCCGGTGTTAATACTGGAATCTTTTTTATTTTTGTCCCCAGATGCCATCTTCCTGTAAAGGGCGGATGGGAACCATGATGTGCATATGGGGATTGGGGATTTTATCCTTTGCCTTCTTCGGATCATGGATCGCCAGATCTGCGATCATCCCTCTTGCGACTAACTGTTCTTCTACAAATCTTCTTGCAAGCTCAATATTTTCTTCCATAGAAAACTCATTCATCAAGGCAATATCAAAGCTGTGTGCCAGCTGTGCTTTCTTATTCCCTTCGATCCATTCCACCTCATTCCAAAGGGTCTCTCTGTCTTTGAATCTCTCCGGAGCCTGTTGGGGAAGATGGATCTCCGCTAATACCACACCGCCTTTTCTCGTATAATCACTTACTTCTCCATAATACGTACATTCCAGTTTTGTACCGGCTCGGTAAGCAGCACTGGCAATGGCAGACTGTCCTTTCTCTGGATAATTGATTCAGATGAAAGTGATAACATCCCATCTTACTCATCTCCCTGTGGCAGTTCGCCTTGTTGCATCGCCTTTAATAGTGCTTCCTCTTCTGCGAATTCTCGTTCTTTTGCTTCTGCAATTTCTGCCCGTCCACGAACCATTTCATGAACGACATCACAAAACTTACAAGCGGGATCATGAAGAAGTTCATCCATCAGCTGATAAAATTCTGCCTCTGTCAGATATTTGGTATCTTTACAGATAGCTTCTATGGCTGCTCCTTTCTGGATCAACAGATGGGTTCGTGCCTTTCGTTTTTTCTTTTTCTGTGTATCTAGATAGTTCAAGGATCTCTGGATCCTGTGCTCTGCCTGTTCCTTCTCAAGCTTTGCCTGTTTCAATGCAGCTTCTGTTTTTTCAATCTCATAAAGTGCTTCCTGCGTATATTCCTGAAATGTTTTCTTCTTCGCCATATCGTTCTTTTCCTCCCTTTTTTCAACTCTTCCATTTTCTCTGTTACGGGATAGGCATTTCTGCCGAAGGGGAACCCTTCTTCGGATGGAGCATCCGCAAACACTTTCGGAATTCCCCTTCAGAAAGATGCTACTTCCGTAGGACGCACATACCTTTTAAGGTATATAAGTGCGCTCTTCTGCTTTCAGCATCCGAGTTTTTCTTACTCAAACGGAAGTTCTTCTCCGTCTGGAAGATGCATAAATCCATCTGGATCGGTATCTTCTTTCTTTTCTGATCCTGACAGTTTCTTCCCTTCTGCGAAATAATGTTCTTCTACAATCACGTTGGTGGCATAAACTTTATTCCCCTCCTGATTCACATAGCTTCCTGTTTGGATCCGTCCGCTTACTAAAATCTTCAAACCTTTTTTCAGATATTTTTCTGCAAACTCAGCATTCTTCCCAAAGGTAATACAAGAAATAAAATCTGTTTCTGCCTTTCCATCCTTTCGATATCGTCTGTTTACTGCCAGCGTGTATCGTGCCATTGCAGTACTGTTTTCATCCTGGAGATATTTCACCTCCGGATCTTTTGTCAGTCTTCCCATTAAGATTATTTTGTTCATGTAGTTTCTCCTTTCTCTTTTCGTTTTTTCTTTGTTCTTGAATCAGGCCCGATTCTTTTAAGGCAAATGTAATTTGTTCCTCATATATCAGAACGTAGAGAGGTAAGCGCTTAATTTTTAGGTATGATAGAAAAAATCCCCGACTACTTTTCAGTAGCCGGAGCACCTTGACAGTTCACATATAATTGATTTGATTCGTTTACACGATGTTCGATTTCAGCTTTGACAGTTTCGTTCCATGGAGCCAGAAGTTCTAATTCATCATCGCTCATCCTATCATTAGGCACTTTTTCCAGCAGATAAGTAAGATAGTGATAGACGTTTACTCCATTGGCTTTTGCCATTTCTACCATAGTGTACACAACAGCACTGGCCTGGGCTCCATTTGGTGTGTCACAGAACAACCAGTTTTTACGGCCTACTGTAAATGGACGGATCGCATTTTCGCTGAGATTATTAGAAAAACTGCAGCGGCCATCTTCTAGATAGGTGGACAGATAGGAGCGGCGGTTCTGAATGTAGGTGACAGCTTTATCCATTCTGCTTCCACGGGTAGGGTTCTGCTGATCAAGCCACGACAAAAAGCCTTCTACTACCGGCTTTTCTTTTTCAAGACGCGCCTTTTTGATAGCATCGAAGGAAGAATACTTTGATCTGATCACATCTTCCAGATGGAAGAGCTGGTTAATGTACAGCATTCCCTGTACGGATGGCAGGGTATAATCCAAAGCTTTTCCTTTGGGAATGGCATCTGCCAGATATCTTCTGATGTGTGCCCAGCAAGCTGTGCGTTTGGCATCTGGAACTTTATTGTACCCACTATAGCCATCGCACATCAGATAACCCTTGAAGCCGTGAAGAAAATCCACAGCATTGTCTCCGGCCCGGGTCTCCGAATATTTATAGAGGATAATAGGTATTCCTCCGTCTTCACCGCTGCGGAACAGCCACATATATGACTTTGTCTGAGCGCGGCGTTCCGGTTCATGCAGAACCTGAAGTGGCGTTTCATCTGCCATCGCGAATCCACGTTCCAGAAGTTTCCTGTGGAAGTATTCGTACATAGGAAGAAAAAACGCTTCGGAATTCCGGATCACCCAGTTTGCCATAGTAGCTCTGGTGATCTCTACGCCATACTGTTTCCAGTCCTTTTCCTGACGGTAGTATGGAAGACCATTACAAAACTTCTGGTACATTACCCAGGCAACTGTTCCGGCAGAAGCCATTCCATAAAGCATATGGGCTCTGCCATCTTTTCCTTTTTTAATGACCGGAATATCCTGAAGTTTGCACTGCGGACACTCATAGTTCTTACTATAGTATTCATATACTTTCAGTTTTGCCGGTACAAAAACCAGCTCCCGGCGGACAAACTCTTCCCCGATTTCTTTCAGTGGAGTACCACAGGAAGGGCAGAGTTTCTCTTCCTCAGAAAGTTCCAGATACTTTTTCTCAACAGGAACTCCCTTAAACCGTTCAGCGTCTGTAGCTCTTGCTTTTCGTTTTTTTGCTGTTTTTTCCGGAAGAAGTGCTTCAAGATCCTCTGCTTTTACAGCTTCTGGATTCTGTTCCAGTTCCGCTTCATTGAAAAAGTTTAACTGGCCTGGAATATCGATGGTTCTTTTTTCGCTGGAGGTGCCAAACAGTTTTTTACGGAGAAGGTCTATCTCTTCTTTCAGGTTATCCCGTTCCTGGGTAAGAGACTCTTCCCGTTTATTGGCAGCATCGACAGTTGCCTGAAGTGTTTTTATCATCTTTTTGAGATCGTTTATCATGTCCTTCAGCTCATGGAGCTGGATATCTTTAGAACTGTCTGCCACTGCTTTTTCCTCCTGTTTCTGATATTTCCATTATACCAGAAAACAGGGACTTTTCCCAGCAAAACAGCGGATTTACCAAGACTTGAAAGTGCTGAAAATACAGCAAAAAATGCGAGTTTTATGTGCATCTTTTTCATGTTGACTTAATCGCTTTTGGCTGCTCAATATCAAGGCCAGACATCAGCCAGTCGAACTCCCGCCATGTAAGATTCCGGACTTCAGATTTATTTCTGGGCCACCGGTAAGAACCTTGGGCAGTCAGTCTTTTGTAGATCATAACGATTCCATCCGGTTCTTTTAAAATAGCTTTGATGCGGTCACATTTACGTCCACAAAAAAGAAAAAGTGCATGGTCGATCTCCATCGAAAACTGTTCCTGGATGATCGCACACAATCCATCAATGGACTTGCGCATATCGGTTCTGCCACAGACGATATAGATTGCATCAACACTTGAGATATCCGCTAACATAGTGACTCCTTCAGCGTATCCATAAGCATCTTCAGAAGTACCGGTTTGATCTCATTACTCATTCGTATAAGCAATCCGTCTGCTTCGATTTCAATCGTATGTGAATTGTCAAGGTGCATAGGACTGTTTCCATTATCTGGAATCAGTCCTGCCGGAGAAGACTCCGGTTCTATAGCGATCTGGACTACATCCTGTTTATGGGACGTAAGGTGAAGAGTGCTAGCTTTTCCAACTGGATCCGGTATCTGGCAGGCTTTTTTGCGGAGACGGGTAACTGCATTGTAAAAACAGCTGGGAGATATCCCGTGTTCATTACACCATGCAGCATCTGTCAGGCCACTTTGTCTGCATTCGGTTACCAGTTCCATCCATTCATCCAAGGAACGTCCTGGAGCACGTTTATTACTCATAATGAAACCTCCAAATGTAGTAAATTTCTATCTCCTATCAAGGGGAGTGTAGAAAAAATCTATTTACTATCATTATGAGTTTAAAAACGTAGACAGTAAAGCTACCCAAGATTTAAGCGCTTACTATTTTTATTCAATGCTAAATTAACAGCCAACTTACTCATTGAAATACTCGCGCATTTTGACATTAACTCATAAATTCTATTCCCGCTATGTCTTGGATTAATTTCAATGAAATAAATCTCTCCATTAGCTTTTACACGAAGCTCTACATTTAATATTCCAGTACAAACATTAGACGCCTTTATCACTTTCCTTATTTCATTATCAATTTCTTGTTTTAGCTTTTCACCAATTACCTCTTCCGAAAAAATTGTTGCATACGGAATTATACTCTGTTCAACCTCATATACATGTTTACCTAAAAAACTTCCTTTCAGCTCTCCATTTACAACAATACAATCCCCATTAATCTGAAAATCAGATTCAATAAATTCCTCAATAATCGCGCGGCTTGTCCGTGAATTTTCAAAAGCTGACTTAACTGCTAAGTCCAACTCTTTCACATCACTTGCTTTACTTACTCCCACATTTCCACCAATACCATCAACTGGTTTTACAATAACCGGAAATTCAATTTTCTTAAAATCTAGTTGTTCATATTTCGTTATGATCTGATATTTAGGATAATTCATGCCATTTTCTTCTAATAGTATTCTAAAGTTTCCTTTATCTGATATTTTGCTGTAGGTATCCACAGTAATACCTTGCACCCCTAAGAACTCATCTAATTGACTCGCGGCATATAACCCATGTTCTGATGTGAAATATATAATTCCTGCTATTTCTTCTTTCCCAAAATGTTTTTTTAAAGACTCAACATCATATGTACTAATAAAAACATTTTTATCAGCATATTTATGTCCTTCATGCTGAGGATTATTGTCACAAGTTATGGCATAATACCCTGCTTCCTTTGCATACTTTATAATATCTATAACTGTATCATTTGCATCAAATATTAGTAACTTCTTCTGACTCATACTACTCTCCATTCCATCCCACAATCATCATTCTAAACTTTAGTCTTTTTCTAATACCCTTTTACCATATTCAGCAAATATAAAAAACTCTCTAACTTAAATAACGACCGAACCGACCTATATATATAATTGCTCCTGCAACTACCTGTGTTAACTAATGTAATAATATCCGGCAATCCCAAATATTGAATTGGATATATACAAATCCCCATTCCAACTGCCAATGCTATCCCCGGTAAAATATCTTTCACCTGTTCCAAATACCCATAATTAAGCAATCTTTTATTCGGTCCATGAGTTAATAATTTGCCCCAAAACACTTGTCACTAATAAGCTGTATCCCATTGCCATTACACTGATCGGAACAGTAATAGCTAAAGCAATCAAACCGACAATCTTCTTTATAATCTCTAACTTTAGGAACAAATCGCTTCGCCCCATTGCTTTAATTGCATTTAAGTTTGCCGTATGTATCGGATAGAACATATATGTAATACAGAAAATCACCTGAAAAGGAACACAAAACAACCATTTTTCAGTCAGTACTAGCCGTACAAGAGGTGTTCCACAAAATGCGAGACCCATCATCAACGGGGCTATTACATATGTACTTGTCTTTATCGCCCTTCGAGTCATCATTTTCACACGCTCTCTATCGCTCTGTGACGCTGACATACTCGGAAACAGCACACTATCTATTGAGGAATTAACATTTTCAATAATCAGGTTAGGCCAACTTTGTCCTCTATTATAAAATGCCAAATCTTTTGACGAGTAGACTTTTCCGATAATTAAGGATCTTAAATTGTTATAAACCGTATCCAACAAAGAAGAAAACAACAACTTCCAACTATAAGAGAACAGTCCTTTCAATCGTTGAAAAGAAAATACTCTTTTGGGTTTCCACTTCACCGTAACCCACAAAATAATTGTATCTACTGTATTATTGAATAAACTCTGTCCAATCAAAGCCCATGCCCCAAATCCGGCAACCGCAAGTCCAATTCCTACAAAAGCTGCCCCTATCGTTCCGCCAAGCGTTGCAAAAAAGAAACGCTTAAACTGCATATTGCGAGAAACATATGCTGTTTGTATACTCTTAACGCCTGCAATAATCAATGTTAAACCTAACACACGAATCATCCATGTCATTTGAGGATCATTATAAAATTGTGCAATATATGGAGCGCTTATAAATAATATTATATATATCACTATACAAAATAGCATCTGCGCATAAAACACCGTAGAAAAATCCGTAATCGTCTGCATCCTTTTTTTGAATGAGAGCACTTGTCAAACCACAATGTACAAAAAACTTCCTAAACTACGGAAAATAAAAAACCAATTCATTAAACGCGATTGTTCCGTAATCCGTTGGCGCAAGCAATCGCGCAAGAACAATACGAAACT
>ENA-OQKC01000307-OQKC01000307.1-human-gut-metagenome-genome-assembly--contig:-NODE-307-length-21582-cov-2.952738_pt1 | contig 21582 bp, 17 predicted proteins | sample MGYA00242774_ERZ504790 | MGnify/ENA primary metagenome ERZ504790 (study PRJEB26092, sample SAMD00036419) | human gut metagenome | host: Homo sapiens | study: EMG produced TPA metagenomics assembly of...
AATTCTCCCCTTCGGTCCCGTTTTAAATAAATAATTTAGCGGCAGTTATAAAAGAAATTTCATAACCTATTGCTAAATTAAATTTTTTACAAATGAGAAATCAGAAAAAATGGTACCATGGCAGGTACATGTTGTTCGTGATGCTTATCTTCTATACATTGTCTATGTATTCACAGAAGATAACAGTCAAAGGAAAAGTGATTGATGCCGCCAATAATCTCGAAGTTATAGGTGCAGCAGTTCAGGTTGAAGGAAATTCTCTCGGTACTATTACCGATATTGATGGTAATTTCGTTCTGCAGGGGGTACCGGAAAAAGGAAACTTGGTGTTCAGTTTTGTTGGTTATAAAACTGTAAAGGCTGCAATCAAGAATGGAAAATTCTATAACATTAAACTTCAGGAAGACACAAAAGTGTTGGACGAAGTGGTTGTTGTAGGTACTTCGATGAAGAAGAGTGATTTGACAGAGCTGTTGCCAGTGTAGTTCTAAAGTTTTGGAAGAAAACCGGTAGACGAATGTAAATCAGGCTCTTCAAGGCCGTGTCGCAGGTGTGTTCATTTCTCAGCCTACACGTCCTACGGATGATGCATCTATTAAAATTCGTGGTATTAATACCATAAATGGATCTACGGACCCTATTATGTCATAGATGGTATGGTTATGGATAATTCATTCTCTGGATTTAATGCAGTCAATTTGAATGATGTGGCTTCTATTGAGGTCTTGAAAGATGCATCAGCTACAGCTCTGTATGGTTCACGTGGTTCCAATGGTGTTGTTGTTATTACAACAAAGAAGGGTAAAAAAGGCGAAGGTAAAGTTTCTTATGATGGCTGGATTGGCTTTCAGACCTACGCTAATACTCCAAAAACAATGAATACCCGTCAATTATTTGAACTTAGAAAGGAAGCTTATACGAATGGTTATATGCAAACAAATCCTGACGGGGATGTCAATGCTTATGTCAATGATGTGATAATGGGATCGAATACTGTTTTTGCTGATTATGAATTCGATGCTTACGACAATAATAAAAATTATGATTGGCTGGATGCTGTGAGCCGTACTGGAGTACAACACAATCATGTAGTAAGTCTTTCGAATGGCAATGATAAAGGTTCTTATTATATTAGTTTTGGTTATACAGATAATAAAGGTGTAATTGAGAAGTCTGAACAAGAAAAATACACAGGACGTATTAATGCGGATCAACAGATTAAATCCTGGCTGAAAGTAGGTACTAATACAACTTTTACACGTACCGAGAACACGTTGGTTGATGATGGAGTAATGAATCGTGCACGTTGTGCTAATCCGATGTTGGAAATTTCTGATGAGATTGAAACTTTAAATTGGCAAGGTATTTTTGACCAAAATAATTTTAATCCATTACATTCTTTGAAAGTCGATAATGATTTGGTGTATAATCGCTTGTTGAGCTCTAATTATATTAATATCAATCCTATTGAAGGATTAAACTTGCGTTCTACTTTTTCTATTGATTATGCTCAAAAGCAGCAAAATAAATATACCCCGAATGATATTTATGAGTCGGAACGTTATGGAACACAAGGTGAAGCCAAAGATGATAGAGATACACGTACTGTATGGCAATGGGATAATTCATTGTCTTATGAAGTCTCTTTTGGTAAACATAAGTTGAATGCGATGGTTGGTACCAGTGCTACACGGACTACGTATAATTATATTAATGCTACGGCAACAGGGTTTGGCACTAATTTATTTGGATATCATAGTTTGGGATCTGGTTATAAAAAAGATCAGCGTGGCTTAAGTACAGCTTGGTCCGAGCAAACATTATTATCTTATATTGCTCGTGTTAACTATAACTATGCGGGTAAATATTTATTAACGGCGACTGCGCGTTACGACGGTTCTTCTAAATTTGCTAAAGGAAATCAGTGGGGTATTTTCCCGTCTGTGTCTGCAGCTTGGAATATTACAGAAGAAAAGTTCATGAAAAATCAGACAATTTTTGATCAGTTAAAGTTACGTGCTGGTTTTGGTATTGTTGGTAATCAGAATATTGATGATTTTGCCTATTTATCTTTATATAATGTCAGCTATACGGGTACTTCCGATACAGGTTATACAAATTCTTTTGTTTCCAATGGGCGACGTGGTACTCCGGATATTAGTTGGGAGAAACAAAAACAATGGAATTTAGGAGTAGATATGGCTTTCTTACAGAATAGAGTACGTTTGTCTGTTGATGCTTTCTTGATAAAAAATAAGGATTTGTTAATGAGTCATTCGTTACCTACGACTACTGGTTTCAGTAGTACTATTGAAAATATAGGTGCGATTGAAAACAAAGGTTTGGAATTTGCTTTGAATGCCAATTTGGTAAGAGCTAAAGATTTTGAATGGAATTTTGCAGCTACATTGTCTATGGATAAAAATAAGGTAACTCGATTATATGGTGATAATGATGTTGTATATAATGTAGATAGTGATCGTAATATTCAAAAAGAGGTAATTTATTCCTTGGTGAGTCTACGTAACACAATTTATATTTGGAAAACAGGTGGAATTGCCCAAGAAATTGATATGGATCGTTTAGAATAAAATAAATTGGAATGGATATAATGTGAATCCCGGTGATTTGTATCCATTGGATTATGATAATAATGGACAGATAGATCAAAATGACCGTGTTGTAATTGGTTCCACTGATCCTAAGTTTTATGGCGGTTTTTCTACAGATTTTTCTTGGAAGGGATTGTCTTTAAATGCAGTCTTCAGTTATTCTTATGGGGCTAAAAAATTGAGCCCTTGGTATGAAACTTTGATTGGAAGTACTGGATCTGGAGTCGCATCAACGGATTTGTTGGATCGTTGGACTCCTGAAAATACAGATGCTGAATTTCCACGTGTGTTGGCTGGCTTTGATTATAATCATTATGGTGCAAGTTCTATGGATTTTAGTGTGCAGAAAGCTTCTTTCTTGCGTTTGTCTGCTTTGACATTGGCCTATACTTTCCCGACTAAAGTGATAAATGCTCTGAAACTGACTAACCTGCGTGTTTATGCCACCGGTTCTAATCTTTTTTGTTTAACTAATTATAATGGTTATGATCCGGAAACCGGTGATTGGTATCCTCCTACACGTATGTATACTTTTGGTCTTAATTTGGCTTTTTAATGGAAGGATAGAATAAATAGTCTAATTTTAAAAGAAAACACAACAATGAAAAAGATATATAGATATAGTGCGATATATGCTTTGGCTTTGTCCTTTGCACTGAATACTTCTTCTTGCTCAGACTTCCTGCAAGTAGAACCTACGGGATCTTTGACCGAGGAACAAGTATTTGAAAAAATAGATAATGTAGAACCTTTAGTTCTTGGATTGTATAAGAGTTATAGGGGCTGTAAAGAAGGGCGTAATGGATTGATGCCTTATTTGGGGACAGATGAAACACAGCAGGGTAATTATCAGTTGATTTCTTCAGGAGATCAAGCTGGTATGGATAAATATAATGGACAGTTGAATCCTACATCTACTCAGGTTAGTTCTATTTGGAACAACCGTTGGCCGGCTGTCGTTTCAGCTGCTAAAGCTATATATGCATTGGGTATGACCACTGAAGAACCGGAACGTGCTAAACAGTTGATGGGAGAGGCATGCTTTATTCGTGGTTTATTAATGTTTGAATTAAGTATGTATTGGGGTGAAATCCCTGTGATAGATATGAACCGTACTGATGAATTGGGCTTGGGACGTCAACCTTTAAAGACTGTATGGGAATATATTATTAATGATTTTATTACTGCTACCAATAATTTGCCTGAGTCTTATAATAGTGAACCGCAGCGTGCTACTGTTGGGGCTGCATGGGCCATGTTAGGAAAGGCTTATATGGCAGCTCCGGAAGAGACAGGATTGCGGAATTTTGCCAAGGCTGATGAATGTTTTAAGACTATTATCAATATGGGACGATATGAATTGCTAAATGATTATGCTGACTTGTATCGTTATGATAATCCTAATACAAAAGAGTCATTATTTGAGTTGCAATTTAATAATGTATATCCTGATTGTAATTATTGGGAGTTTGATTGTGGTTCTCGTGCATGTGACTCTTGGTTTGGTCAGGGATGCTCTTTCTCTGGTTACGATTTTTCTAGTTTCCGACTCCTTTTGCTTATAAGACAGTAGAAGAAGGTGGCATTTGGGAAGATGGAGATTTGCGTAAAGAAGAAGCATTGCGTTATGATTTTACGTATTATACTAATAATAATTCGGTAGGATGGTACATTTGATATGTAACTCCTGATTTGTCAAAGACTCAATGGACGGGAACTACAGATGAATTGGAACCACATATAAAGAAATATGAAGACTATCGTACAGATATTCTTTCAGGGCTTGGCATTAATAATATGTGGAATTCTGGTAAGAACTTTTCAATGATTCGTTATGCTGATGTATTATTATTGCATGCTGAATGTCTGAATGAATTAGGACAGACTTCGGAAGCTGTACAGATCGTAAATAATCAAATTCGTACTCGTGCATGGGGAGGAAACTTGCCAGAAGATAAGAAATGGAATTCGGGAATGAGCAAAGATGAATTCCGTGATAAGGTAATGGATGAACGTTTGCGTGAACTTTGCTTCGAAGGCTGGAGACGTATTGATTTGCTTCGTACTAATAAATTTGTAGAATTGATAAAAGAACGTAACCGTTGGGCAAAAGAATCAGGAACAATTCAAGATTTCCATAAGCGCTATCCTATTCCTGATACTGAAATTAAAACAAATGATGCATTCGGCCCTGAAGACCAGAATCCGGGATATAGCAAATAAATTGTTTCTATCCATATAAATTAGAAGCATCAGGAGGAAACATCTGCTTCCTACCTGATACTTCTAATTTTTCTGAAATCTGGAATAATATGAAAATAACACATAAAATAGAAACTTATACCTCTGACGGAGAACCTGTATTACGATTTACTGTGATGAATTCTTCAGGAGTCTATATGGAATTCACGAATTGGGGGGCTCGTTGGATTACAGCTTCAGTACCTGATGTTCAAGGAGCATTGGACAATGTGCTGATTGGTTATGATTCCTTGGCCGGTTATTTGGAAGATTCTTATTATATGGGGGCAACCATCGGCAGATTTGCCAATCGTATAGCCGATGCTTCTTTTACAATAGATAGGAAAACCTTCCATTTGGAGGCTAATGATGGGAATAACACCAATCATGGCGGTTTTTCCGGCTTTCATAACAAGGTGTGGCAGTGGGAAGAATTACCGGATGGTATCCGTTTTAGTCTGTATTCGCCAGACGGAGAAGGAGGTTTTCCGGGAAATATCCGCGTGATAACAGACTATCGTTTCAATGAGGACAATGAACTTTCTGTACGGCATTATGTGGAAACTGACTGTGCTACTTACATCAATATGACTAATCACGCATATTTCAATTTGTGTGGAAAGGGAAAAAAGATAACGGAGCATCGGTTGCATATTCCGGCCGACCGGATATTGGATACGACCTCGGCATTTATTCCTACAGGGAGAAAGATGAAGGTGAAAAATACTCCATTTGACTTTACTTCTCTAAAAATGATAGGTGCAGACTTGTATGCTGATCATGAGCAATTACTTTGGAATAAAGGATATAATCATTGCTATATCTTGAAAGATAAAATGTCTGAGGAAATGTTAGAGGCTGCTTCTTTATATGAACCTGTTACAGGAAGAAAAATGACAGTGATGACTGATTTGCCTGCTGTTCTTTTGTATACAGCGGGATATTATGAACGACCGGATACAGCCATCTGTTTGGAAACACAATTTTATCCGGATACTCCTTCTCATTCGGATTTTCCTTCTTGCTTGGTGTTACCGGAGAAAGCTTATGAACATTGCACCTTGTTTAGTTTTCAGGTGCAAAAAGAGAAATAGATGATTGATAAATATGAAAAGACTATAATATGAAAAACGTAAAAAAACATGGGCTGTATTAGCCCTACTGGGATGTATGCAAGTACTGCATGCTCAAACTGTGTATTTACATAGCGATAACCCACAAATGAAATGGAAGTTAAAGCCTCAGGCTGAAGTCGGAACGGATGTGAAGTCACTTTGTGGAAACGGATACAATGTTTCTGCTTGGGTAGATGCTATTGTGCCTGGAACAGCTTTTAATTCGTATGTAATAGCAGGGCTGGAGAAAGATCCTAACTTTGGTGACAATATTCATCAGGTAAATCGCGACAAATACGACCGTAGCTTTTGGTATCGTACTACATTCCGTGTTCCTGCTGATTTTACAAAAGAATTAATATGGTTGAATTTTAATGGGGTAAACCGTCGTGCGGAAGTCTATTTGAATGGAACATTATTAGGTAAACTAGATGGGTTTATGCATCGTGGACATTTTAATGTTACTTCAATAGTAAATCGTGATAAAGAAAATGTATTGGCTGTACTTGTCCATATGCCTGATACTCCATTGGCTAATCAGGGTAGTCCAACCTATTTGTCTAGTGGCGGATGGGATTGGATGCCTTATGTGCCGGGGTTGAATAGTGGTATAACCGATAAGGTATTTCTTACTAATACGGGAACAGCTACTTTAATTGATCCTTGGATACGTACTAATTTACCTACCCGTGCCAGAGCGGATTTGAGTGTGGCGCTTGATGTCAAGAATAATTCAGTAGAAAAGACGAAGGTATTGGTGCGCGGAACAATTACCCCAGGAAACATTGTTTTTCAAAAAGAATTAGACGTGAATGCCCATACTACTGAACAGGTAAAGTTTGACAAACGCTATTTCCCACAACTGTGTATAGACCAGCCGCGTCTGTGGTGGCCGAATGGGTATGGAGACCCCAATCTTTATCATTGTAAGTTTGAGGTGATGGTGGATGGAAGAGTTTCGGAAACTAAAGATGTTTCTTTTGGTATAAAGAAATATTCTTATGATAAAGAGAGCAATACATTCCATATTTATATTAATGATATTCCAGTATTTGTTAAGGGAGCGAATTGGGGGATGTCTGAATATATGCTTCGTTGCCGTGGCGCGGAATATGATACCAAAGTCCGCCTGCATAAGGAAATGAACTTTAATATGATACGTAATTGGCTCGGCTCTGTTACAGATGATGAATTCTACGAGGCATGTGACAAATATGGCATTATGGTATGGGATGATTTTTGGATAAACTCTAATCCGAATTTGCCTTATGACCTCAATGTGTTCAATAATAATATGATGGAGAAAATCAAACGTGTGCGTAATCACCCTAGTATAGCCGTGTGGTGTGGCGATAATGAATCTAATCCTCAGCCTCCTTTAGAAGGATGGATGGCGGAAAATATCAGGACCTTTGATGGAGGTGATCGTTATTTTCAAGCAAATTCCCATGCTCAGGGCTTGACCGGTAGTGGTCCGTGGGGAGCATTTGAGCCTCGCTTTTATTTTACTAAATATCCTGATGGCTTGGAAGGAGATCCGGCGCGTGGCTGGGGATTTCGTACAGAAATTGGCACAGCTGTAGTTCCTACCTTTGAAAGCTTCAAGAAATTTATGCCCAAGGAGAACTGGTGGCCTCGTGATGAAATGTGGAACAAGCACTATTTTGGCCAAAATGCTTTTAATGCAGCTCCCGATCGTTATGATGCTTCTATAACCAAAGGTTTTGGCAAGCCCGAAGGGATTGAAGATTATTGCCGTAAGGCTCAGCTTGTCAATATTGAATCTAATAAGGCTATGTATGAGGGTTGGCTGGATCGTATGTGGGAGGATGCATCAGGTATCATGACTTGGATGGGACAGTCGGCATATCCGTCTATGGTTTGGCAAACTTATGATTATTATTATGATTTGACAGGAGCTTTTTGGGGAGCAAAATCAGCCTGTGAACCGGTGCATATTCTTTGGAATCCTGTGACGGACGGTGTGAAGATTGCTAATACCACAGCATGTGATATGGAAGGTTTGACTGCTGAAGTAAAAGTTTACAATCTGGATGGAAAGTCTGTGGAGGCTTATACAAAATCAGCTATCGTGAACTCTCCTAGCAATTCTACTGTGCAATGTTTTACGATAGATTTCAATAAAGAACGTAAAAATCTGTCATTAAATAAGCCGACCTTTGCTTCAAGTACCACTTATGGACAGCCTTCAGATGCTACGGATGGGAAAAAAGATACTCGTTGGGCAGCGGCAAAAGCGGAAAATGAATGGCTTTATGTGGATCTGGGCAGTGTGCAACCCATAGGTGGGGTTCGCTTGGATTGGGAGGCATCTTTTGGTAAAGGATATAAGATTCAGGTGTCAGATGACACCGAGACTTGGAAAGAAGTATATAAAACTGATGAAGGACGTGGAGGAATAGATGAAATTACTTTCCCCGAAGTTGATGCCCGTTATGTACGTATGTTTGGGACGGAACTAGGTTGGTGGTTTGGTTACTCATTATGGAGTTTTGATGTGTTGGGCGGAACGCAGCCTAGTGAGGGTTTGAGTGATGTACATTTTATCCGCCTGACGTTGAAAGATAAATCAGGAAAGATCGTGTCAGAAAACAATTACTGGCGTGGCAACGACCGTTTGGATTTTACGGCTTTGAATACTTTGCCAAAAGCTGAACTGAAGACTTCTTCCAAATTAATTCGTAAAAATGGTGAGGCGGAGATACAAGCAGCCATAACACTTCCGAAATCGGCTAAGGGGGTAGCTTTTGCTGTACATGTGCAGGCTGTTCGTGCTTCGGATGGCGAACGCATTCTGCCGGCATTGATGAATGACAACTATTTTACGTTGATGCCAGGAGAAACAAAGAATTTGAGCATTACATTTGATGAGAATTTGTTGCAGGGCGACAAATATAAGTTAGTGGTAACTCCTTATAATAACAAATAATTCAGATTAGTATGTGTACTAATAAATTTATTCTGTTCTGTATGGGGATAGTGATGAGTGTATCATCTTCAGCTTGGGCTGGAGATGCCCCCCCTCTCTATAAAGACAGAACAGCTCCAATAGAGAAGCGTGTAGACGACCTTATGTCTAGAATGACATTGCACGAAAAGGTATTGCAATTGCAGAATCGTGCGTCTGGTCGGTTGGATGAGATTGACCGGATCTTCTTGGGGGAAAGTTATGGGACAACTCATGAAATGAGTATGTCTGCTTATGATTGCGCCGTGATGTATAAAGAATTACAGCATTATATGCGTACTAAGACCCGTTTGGGAATTCCGTTGTTAACTTCTGCTGAGGGCATACAGGGTATTATTCAGAATAATTGTACGCTGTTTCCTCATGCTTTGGCGCAGGGAAGCACTTTCAATCCTGAATTAATACAACAAATGACTGAGGCGGCTGGCGAAGAGGCTAAGGCGATAGGTATTCATCAAATTCTTTCTCCGGTTTTTGACATTGCCCGCGAGTTACGTTGGGGACGTATTGAAGAAACATACGGAGAGGACCCTTATCTGATAGCGGAAATGGGAGTGGCGTTTATTAAAGGGTATCAAAAATACAGAATTACTTGTATGCCCAAGCATTTTGTAGCCCATGGTACTCCGTCTGGAGGCTTGAATTGTGCGGGAGTAAGTGGAGGAGAACGTGAATTGCGTAGTCTCTATCTTTATCCGTTCCGTAAAGCTATAAGGGAAACTTCTCCGTGGGCGGTGATGACTTGCTACAGTGCGTATGATGGAGTGCCGGTTACAGGTTCTTCTTATTATATGACTGATATTCTTCGGGGAGAACTGGGCTTTAAAGGATACGCTTATTCTGACTGGGGTTCGGTGGAGCGTCTGATGACTTTTCATCATGCAGCAGGCAGCCGTGAGGAGGCTGCGCGTATGGCATTAATGGCCGGAGTGGACTTGAACATTGATTCGACTTACGAAACATTGGAAAAACAAGTTGAGGAGGGAAGGCTTGATGTTGACATATATAGATCAGGCTGTGCGCAGAATATTGACGGTGAAGTTTGAATTGGGCTTATTTGATGAAACTTATGGTGATCCTAAACTGGTGAAGAAGGTCGTTCGCAATGCTGAAAAGGTGGCATTGGCTAAGAAAGTGGCTGACGAGAGTGCCGTATTATTGGAAAAACAGAAATGATATTCTTCCTTTAGACTTGAATAAAATCAAGTCTGTTGCAGTGGTGGGGCCTAACAGTAATCAAGCCGTGTTGGGCGATTACGCTTGGACGATGGGGGATACTAAAGAGGCGGTCAGTTTGTTGCAAGGATTGCAGGAAAGTGCAGGTGATAAAATAATGATTCGTCATGCTGAAGGATGTGATTGGTGGAGCCAGGACAAATCACATATTGCCGAAGCTGTGGAAGTTGTCCGTAACAGTGATATAGCTGTGGTGGCGGTAGGTACACGAAGCACTTATCTGGGAAGAAGTCCTAAATATTCTACGGCAGGTGAAGGATTTGATCTTTCCTCATTGGAACTTCCTGGGGTGCAGGAGGAGCTGTTGAAGGAGATAAAGAAAACGGGTAAGCCTATGATTGTCGTTCTGATTGCGGGTAAACCGCTTGCTATGACCTTGGGTGAAAGAAAATGCTGATGCAGTGTTGGTGCAATGGTATGCAGGTGAGCAGCAAGGATGTACATTGGCAGATATTTTGCTTGGAAAGGTGAATCCGTCGGGTAAGTTGAATGTATCTTTCCCGCGTAGCACAGGTAATACTCCTTGTTTTTATAATCATTTCGTGACAGATCGTGAAGAACCTTTTGACCAGCCGGGTACTCCTGAAGAACCTAAAGGTCATTATATCTTTGATAAACCGGAACCTTTATGGAACTTTGGACATGGAAAAAGTTATACTACGTTTGATTATGTGGATTGTGCACTGAGTGATACGTTATTGGCTGCAAGTGATACATTGAAAGTATCCGTTATGATCAAGAATACGGGTAGGTGCGATGGCAAGGAGGTTGTGCAGCTTTATGTACGTGATAAAGTAAGCACGGTGGCTACTCCCATTCAACAGTTGAAGGCATTTCAAAAAGAGCTTGTTCCTGTAGGATATACTAGAGAAGTTAAATTAGTACTTCCAATAGCAGAACTTGCTTTGTATAATGCCGATATGGAGGAAGTTATAGAACCTGGGGAGTTTGAACTACAGATAGGATCAGCTTCTGATGATATCCGAATAAGGCGGACAATAATAGTGAGGTAGGGAATTTAAACTTTTGTAAAGAATAAAAAAGGATGGTTTTTGCTCTTGTAGAATAACAGATTGCTTGAATAATAATAGTATGAAAACAGTAGTAAATCAATTGAGAAGATACTTGTTAAGTATCTTGTTAGTATGCGCTTGTATATATGTGGATGCGCAAAGTCGTGCCCCTATAGTAGGACGTGTTTCAGATGTAAAAGGAGAATGGATGATTGGGGTATCTATTTTAGAAAAAGGTACTTCAAATGGAGTGATAACCGATATAAATGGGCAGTACTCCATCAGTACATCATCGGCTCAACCGACATTGGTAATTTCGTATATTGGTTATAAAACTCAGGAAGTGAGGATAGGAAAAAAGAATGTTGTTGATATTGTATTGGAGGAAGATGTTTCGGCATTAGATGAAGTTGTGGTTGTTGGATATGGGGCGCAGCGTAAAGTTTCAGTAGTTGGTTCACAGAGCTCTATTAAAATGTCTGATATTAAAGCAGCAACGGGAGATATATCTTCGGCTATTGCCGGACGCATTCCAGGTGTGGTGACTATTCAACGTTCAGGAGAACCGGGTAAGTCTGGTTCTGAAATATGGATTCGTGGGATTTCTACGTTCACGTCTTCCTCTCCGTTAGTATTGGTAGATGGGGTGGAGCGTACTTTTAATCAACTTGATCCTGAGGATATTGAATCGTTTACTATCTTAAAAGATGCTTCGGCTACTGCTGTTTATGGTGTTCGGGGTGCGAATGGTGTTATTTTGATAAAGACAAAGCCAGGTAGAGTGGGGAAACCCCAATTCTCTGTGGATTATTATGAAGGGGTAACGATGTTGACCAAACAGGTAAAATTAGCTAATGCTTATCAATACATGGATGCAGCCAATGAGGCATATGGCAATGACCATTCTGGACAGGTTCTCTATACACCTCAATATATTGAAGCAACTAAAAAAGCGAATGGCTTGTTGCCAAATGATAATCCGAAAATGTATAATCCTTATTTGTATCCGGCAGTAGACTGGATGGATGAACTGTTTAGAGATATGGGGCATAACCGTCATGCCAATATCAATGTCCGCGGCGGCTCTGTCAATGCCACTTACTATGCATCATTGTCTTATTACAATGAAACCGGTTTATTGAAAACAACTTCAATGGATGAACAGAACTATAATATCAATACGGATTATAATCGTTTTAATTTTACTTCGAACTTGAATTTGAAGCCGACGAAGCGGTTAAGTATTGATATGGGGTCAATGGATACATTGCAGAAACAAATTATCCAACAAGAAGATTCGGGTACTTTGTACGAAGCAGCTATGGCTATTAATCCTGTTTATTATCCTACCTTAATGCAAAATGGAAGCATTCCAGGGATAGATGGTAATAACTATAATCCTAATCCTTACGGTATGCTTACTCGTCGGGGCTATAGAAATGAATATAATTCAAAGATTTATACTAACTTACGTATTGCTCATGACTTGGACTTTTGGAATTGGAGCAAGGGCTTATCTGTAACTGCGACGTTGGCATTTGATACATGGACTGGACGTACGTTGAAGTACAATAAAATGGAAAGTACCTATTGGTATGCAGGTTCTAAGGACCCGAATACCGGATTATGGAATAATGATGTATTTAATGAAGACGGGACCTATCGTTTGAATCAAATTTATATTAGTGGTGACGATCAGTTGAATTATGGTGGAGGTGATACCGGTAGTGACCGTAGCATTTATTTTGAAGCTTCATTGAACTATGATCGTGCTTTCGGTTTGCACCGGGTAGGTGGCTTGTTCCTTTATAACCAGAAGACTTATCGTAATACTACTGGAGGCGATATGGCTTCTACATTACCTTATAATAGCCAAAGCATTGCTGGACGTGCCACTTACTCTTGGAATGACCGTTACTTTGCTGAATTTAATGTAGGCTATAACGGTTCGGAGAACTTTATGCCAGGCAGACGCTTTGGGGTATTTCCTGCTTTTGGTGTGGGATGGGCTGTCTCAAATGAAAAATTTTGGGCACCAGTACAAAAGTATATATCTTATTTGAAGTTGAGATATACTAACGGTTGGGTAGGTTCAGATGATGCCGGAGCACGTTTCTTGTATGAAGCAACCATGGGAGGTGCGCAGGATTATTATTTTGGTGATTGGCGTAGTCCTGGAGGATGGGCGGTTTATACTTATGGTTCCAATGTTACTTGGTCAAAATCACATAAGCAAGATTGGGGTATTGATATTAAGTTTTTAAATGACCGTTTGTCTGTCACGATGGATTATTTTAAAGAACATCGTACAGGTATTTTCTTAAATCGTCAGACATTGCCTACTTATTTAGGTCTATCTTCTCTTCCGAAAGGTAATTTGGGAATTGTTGATAATAGTGGATTTGAATTTCAGTTAGAATGGAATCAGCAAGTGAATGATTTGGTTTCGTTTACTTTGACGTGGAAATGCTTCTTGGAATAGAGATAAGATTATTGAGAATGATGAAGCGCCGAAACCTTATCCTTGGATGGAAAAACGAGGCACTAATGTGTTCTCACAATGGGGTCTTATTGCTGATGGCTTGTTTACTAGTGAAGAAGAAATTGAAAAGCATGCCACACAGTTTGGTCAGGTATACATAGGTGATATTAAATATCGCGACTTAAATAACGATAAGAAAATTGATTCAAATGATATCTGCCGTATTGGTCAAGGAACTATTCCTAAATATAATTACGGATTCGGCTTTGATGTGCAAATTGGATATTTTTCGGTAAGTGCCTTGTTTCAAGGAGCGGCAGATGTTACTACTTGCCTTTCGGGAAATTCAATTATTCCATTTTCAAGTCAGGCTGGTATAGATAACTTGTTTGATAACATAGAGGATCGCTGGTCTCCTGATGATCCTACTAATGAAGATGTATTTTATCCACGTTTGCATTATGGTAACTCAAATAATAGTAATAACTACCGTGCTAGCACATGGTGGTTAAGAAATATGGACTATTTACGGTTGAAACAGTTTAATATAGCTTATAATCTGCCGGAAAATACGTTAAAATCAGTTGGTGTAAAAGGTGCTAGAATTTATTTGATGGGAACTAATTTGCTGACTTTCTCTAAGTTCAAGCTATGGGACCCGGAAGTATATTCCAGTAATGGAGCAGCTTATCCGAATGTAATGAGTTGTTCTTTGGGAGTGAATTTTAGTTTTTAAGCAAAGATGAAAACAATAAAAAAAGATTATGAGAAATATAGTTAAAGTAAGTGTTGCTGCTTTAGGACTAATGTTAGGTTTGAGTTCTTGCGATAGGTTTTTTTGCCGAAATGACCGGGAATACGGTATGATATTGAAATGAGTTTTAAAGATCAAGTGAAGACAAAGGCTTTTTTGGCAAATGTATATAGCTTTGTTCCGGCTGAATCAAGAGAAAATATATTGGGACGGAGAGTACCATGGCGGTTTTTGGACTGTTGCTTCGTTAGAAGGACATTATACATATGATTGGCATTCATCACACGATGTTGCTCGTGGAAAGGTGGATGCATCCTGTGGACAGTTTCAGTATTTTTATCGAGAACTTTACAAAGGAATAGAACGTGCCTCTACGTTTATTGCCAATGTGGATAATTGTCTAGAAATACCAGAAACAGAACGTGTCAATATGAGAGGGCAAGCACGTGCATTGAGGGCTTACTATTATTTTTTATTGATGCGTATGTATGGACCTGTGCCTTTACTGGGTGAAAAACCTATTCCGGTAGATGCGCCACTTGAAGAAGTATTGCGCGAACGTAGAACAATAGACCAATGTGTGGATTTTATTACCAAGCAACTTGACATAGCATACTCAGAAGTAGCTTGGCAACGTGCTATAGGAGTAAATAAGGGTAGGGTAGATAAAGCCTTTTGTAAAGCTTATAAAGCGAAAACATTATTGTTTGCTGCCAGCCCGTTGTTCAATGGGAATCAAGATATGGCTTCTTTGAAAAACCATGATGGTACCCAATTAATTCCTACCACAGAAGATGCCCAAAAATGGGAGATTGCAAAAAAAGCTTATCAGGATTTCTTGGGAGAGTTTGACCAAACAATATTCAAGTTGCATACTGTGAATACAGCAGAGGAGAAAATAGATTTCTATGAGTCTTATCGCCAGGCAACTGCCGGTGAAAAATTTACTGACGAACTTATTTGGTTCCGTGAAGGAAAGGATATTGAGCGCAGTTCTGATGTGACACCTGGACACCGTCATGTGAATAATGATGCGGTCAGGGGAGATATGGGGCTCTCTACTACTCAGGAAATGGTAGATATGTATTTCACCAAGAATGGCTTAAGAATAGATGATGATCCTGAGTATCAGAAATTTGAGTATACGGGAATTCCATCCGCCGAAATGTATGGGTGGCCCGAAGACTATAATGATCCGTTAGTGCCTTCACGTAATTATTTTTTAAAGAATGATAACATGGTTTTGAAACAATGGATTAATAGGGAGCCTCGTTTTTATGCCAATATTACTTTTAACGGTTCTACTTGGTTGAATACAAGTACTGAATTTGGTAAAATTACAACGGATTTGACCAATAATGGAAATTCCGGCTATGAAAAATGTTTGGATAATGCACCGATGGGTGGATATGGTATACGTAAGATGGCTAGAGAAGATAGAAGACAGGAACTCTATTACAATATCTTGCTCCGCCTGGCAGAAGTTTATTTGGATTATGCTGAAACATTGAGTGCTACGGGAGATTACAAGGAAGCAATGAAATATGTCAATAAAGTACGTCACCGTGCAGGCATTCCAGAATATGGGGTGGGACAGGATGATAACGGTTTTCAACGTATTGCCTATCCCGAAAATCGGGAAGAGGTAGACAACCGCATTCGCCGTGAGCGGACAGTGGAATTGATGTTTGAGTGGAATCACTACTTTGATGTGCGCCGTTGGAAGGTTGCAGATATGGCAGTGGGCGACGGATGGGTTTATCCTACTTATCACAAAGGTGGAGAAGGCGGCGAAGTGCATGGCATGAACTATCGGAGCGATGCGCCTGCATTCTTTGAGAAAGTGGTGTTTGATACCCGTAAGTTTGAAAAGAAGAATTATCTTTTTGCCATTCCGCAGGAAGATATTCTTCGTGTAGAGAAGTTGGTTCAGAATCCGGGATGGGGAATTGAATAATCATGTTTATATTTATGTGGAAATGTATATGTATGGCTGTGGCACTCTGGGGTTGTACCGGAGTGTTACAAGCAAAAGTCGTATTACCTTCTGTTTTTACAGATAACATGGTATTGCAGCAAAAAACGGATATCACGTTTTATGGAGATGCAACAAAGAATAAACAGTTGACCGTTAAAACCGGATGGAACGGAAAAGAGTATCATACGGAGGCGGACGGACAGGGAAAATGGAGTTTGAAGATTCCTACCCCGGCAGCCGGAGGACCTTACGAGATCACCTTCTCCGACGGCAAGAAACTGCAACTGAAAAATGTAATGATAGGCGAAGTATGGTTCTGCTCCGGACAATCCAACATGGAAATGCCGGTAGCCGGCTGGGGAAAGGTAATGAACTATGAACAGGAGATAGCAGAGGCGGCTTATCCCGCCATCCGTCTGTTTCAGGTGAAGAAGAATACCTCCTTGGCTCCACTCAAAGAAGTGGAATCTACCCTGGGAGGCTGGCAGGAATGCTCATCCGCTACGGTGCCCGAGTTCTCCGCATTGGCTTATTTCTATGCCCGTGCGTTGTGGAAAGAACTGAATGTCCCGATAGGAGTGATTGACTGTACATGGGGAGGCACGCCCGTCGAAGCATGGACGAGCCATGAAACCTTGCGGCAAGTAATGGGCTTTCGGGAAGAAATGGACAAACTGGAGCGGCTCGGCTTTGATCCCAATCGGATGGAACAAGCTTACTCGGAAGAACGCGCCCATTGGCAGTCCCTGTTCACCGAAAAAGACAAAGGAATGGAGAACGGCAAACTTTGTTGGACGGCACCTTCCTTGAGTGAAGAGGACTGGCAGACCATATCCCTACCCGGTTATTGGGAGGGCAAAGGACTTAAAGATTTTGACGGCATCATCTGGTTTCGCCGTTCCTTGGAAATTCCTGCCGAGTGGGCGGGAAAACCGCTTACGCTGCGACTGGGGATGATTGATGATGAAGATATTACTTATTTTAATGGGGTGGAGATTGCCCGAGGGGCAGGCTATATGACACCGCGTACTTATACCATTCCTGCAAAATTAGTGAAGGCTGGTAAGGCGGTTCTTGCTGTTCGTGTTTCTGATTTTGGTGGAGAGGGCGGTATTCATGGCAAGGTGGAGGAACTTTATGTAGAAGCTGATGGAAAGCGGATCAGTTTGGCAGGAGATTGGAAATATCGTATCGGACTTTCTTTAAAAGGGTTTCCACCCGCACCGGTTTCTCCCATTCAAAGTTCCAGTTACCCTACGGTGCTGTTCAATGCGATGGTCAAACCATGGACTGCTTTTCCCATTAAAGGAGTAATATGGTATCAAGGTGAAGCTAATGTAGGCCGTCCGGAACAATATGGGGATTTGTTTCCTGCTCTCATTACGGATTGGCGCCGGCAATGGCGGAGTGATTTCCCCTTTTATTTGTACAATTGGCTAATTTTATGGAATCCAGGAAATACAGCCGGATTCCGAATGGGCGGCTTTGCGTGAAGCACAAACTAAAGCATTAAAACTTGACCAAGTTGGTATGGCTGTGACCATTGATATTGGTTTGGCTGATGACATTCATCCTAAGAATAAGCAAGAGGTGGGACGCCGTTTGGCCTTGGTTGCCCTGGCCGGTAGTTATGGAAAAAATGTTTCCGGTTCGGCTCCTGTATTCCGGAATTATAGAATCAAAGGGGATAAAATGGAATTGGATTTCGGACAAAAGCAAGATGGATTTCAGATTAAAGGTACAACTTTAAAAGGCTTTACCATTGCAGGGCCGGACCGTGTGTTTTATCCGGCAGAGGCGATGGTCCAGAATGGGAAAATTATAGTTTTTTCTCCTGAAGTTTCTATCCCTCTTGCTGCACGTTATGGCTGGGCGGATAATCCGGATTGTAATTTGTACGGAGAGAACGGCCTCCCGGTTGCTCCTTTCCGGACCGACTGTTGGTAGAGGGCGTAAGTCTTAACCTTTTTTCTTCTCTTTGTAAGCTGATGGAGGCACTCCCATCGTCTTAGTGAATAACCGGGAGAAATAAAGAGAATCCTCATAGCCTACCAAGGGACTTATTTGGTTAATTTTCAGGTTGGTAAAATCCAGGTAATGACAGGCTTCCTGTATTCTGAGATAGGTAAGATATCGAAGAGGAGAGGAGCCTGTCTTTTCTTCAAACAGATTAGAAAAATAGGAAATCGAGAGGTTTACTTCCGCAGCGATATCTGCCAGACGAATGGTCTTGCTCAAATTTTCTTGCATGAAATGAATCGCTATTTGCACTACATCTTTGTTTCTGTAACTATTGCGCATAGAGCCACAATCCCGATATTCGCCAATAAATTTCATGGAACCTAAAAAATGAAAGAGACTAGTAGTGGCATAAAGCATATAATTTTTGCTATATCCGAAACTGATGGACGAGTAGATTTCTTCGAAGAGTACTAATCTTTCTTTGATTCGTGAATCCTCTTGTGGAGTGATGCTTTTCGGACGGTCAAAACCGGCACTGAAAAATGCAGCTTTTGTTCCATTGAAATGGATCCAGTAAATAGTCCAGGGATTTTCCTCATTACTGCCATAAGCGTGTGCCTGGTGTTCGGGTAGAATGAAAAATTGGTTGGCGGTAACTGCATATTGATGTTTGTCTAACTCGAACCACCCTTCTCCTTCCATACAATAAATGAGGATAAACTCGGTTACTTCCTCGGTGTCGCGTTTCCGGTAATGAAAACAGGCATGAGGATAATATCCTATATCTGTGATGTAAAGTTCACTGCCTAACGGATCTTGCTTTAATTCTTCAATCAGAAAAGCAGGAAGTACGATAGCGCGTTCTCCTTTAAATCCATCTTTAATTCGTGGCATATATCCATGTATTAGAATTGGATAACAAAGATAGCATATTTCCTTGATTTTACCTACAATACAGGCTTGATTTCGATGATTTTGAGGGTATAAGCGTCAAAATTCTTATTTTATGGCGCATTTGAGTAGGGATTTTTGAGCTTCTCTCTCTATTTTTGCACTATAATTTTAATCGATGAATAATACCATGAAAGAAAGATTGCTCTTCTTGATATGTTTTTTATGCATATCATTTATGTTAAAGGCGGCGGATAAGCCAGTAATTAAAATTAGTACAGAAAATGTAGACCTTATTTACCGGGTTGGTGATAATGGACGTCTATATCAAAGTTATTTGGGAAAGAGGTTGAATCATGCTACAGATATTGCCCACTTGCCGCAGGGCAGCGAAGCATATCTGACTCATGGCATGGAAGATTATTTTGAACCGGCTATTCATATAGTGCATAATGACGGCAATCCTTCTACTTTGTTAAAATATGTATCTCATACTCGGAATCAAGTGTCGCCGGGGGTAGATGAAGTAGTGATTACTATGCAGGATGATAAATATCCTGTAACTGTAAAACTTCATTATGTGGCTTACCAGAAAGAAAATCTAATAAAGACTTTCACTGAAATCAGTCATCGGGAAAAGAAACCTGTGCAGCTTCATAAGTACGCGTCTTCCATGTTGCACTTGAATCGTGCCAACTATTTCCTGACTGAATTCTCGGGAGACTGGGCCAGTGAGGCGCATGTGAAGGAACAGCCTTTGGAATTTGGCAAGAAAACGATTGATACTAAATTGGGAGCACGTGCCAATATGTTCTGCTCTCCTTTCTTCCAACTTGCATTGGATGGAAAATCAGAAGAGAACCAAGGTGAAGTGTTGGTCGGAACATTAGGATGGACAGGTAATTTCAGTTTTGTATTCGAAGTAGATAATAAGAACGAACTGCGTGTTATTTCGGGTATTAATCCGTATGCTTCGGAATATAGTCTGAAACCGAATGAAATCTTCCGTACTCCCGATTTTTATTTTACTTACAGTTTTACAGGTAAAGGACAGGCTAGCCGTAATTTCCATGATTGGGCCCGTAAGTATCAGGTAAAGGATGGGAACCAGACTCGTATGACTTTGTTGAATAACTGGGAAGCCACCTATTTTGATTTTGATGAGCGAAATTGGTGAAGTTGATGGATGATGCAGTAGAACTGGGTGTGGATATGTTTTTGTTGGATGATGGTTGGTTTGCCAACAAGTATCCGCGCAGTGGTGATCATCAAGGGTTAGGTGACTGGGATGAAACGGCTGACAAGCTTCCTCATGGCATTGGTTATCTGACGGAAGCCGCCAAGAAAAAAGGTATAAAGTTCGGTATCTGGATTGAACCGGAAATGGTGAATCCTAAGAGTGAGTTGTATGAAAAAGCATAAAGACTGGGTGATTCATCTTCCGAACCGTGACGAGTATTATTTCCGTAACCAGTTGGTTCTGGATTTGAGTAATCCGAAAGTACAGGATTATGTGTTCGGAGTTGTGGACAATTTGATGACAAAATATCCTGATATCGCTTTCTTCAAATGGGATTGCAATAGCCCTATTACAAATATTTACTCTGTTTATTTGAAAGACAAGCAGTCACATTTATATATTGATTATGTGCGTGGCTTGTATAATGTATTGGAACGTGTGAAAGCAAAATATCCTGATCTGCCGATGATGCTTTGTTCCGGTGGCGGTGGGCGTTCGGATTATGAGGCTTTGAGCTATTTTACAGAATTCTGGCCTAGTGATAATACCGATCCTATTGAACGTTTATTTATTCAGTGGGGATTTTCACAGGTGTTCCCAGCCAAGACAATGTGCGCTCATGTTACCACATGGAATAAGAATAGCAGTGTGAAATTCCGTACGGATGTGGCTATGATGTGCAAACTCGGTTTTGATATAAAATTAGCGGATATGAGTAAGGATGATGAAACTTATTGCCGTACTGCTGTACAGAATTATAACCGTTTGAAACCGGTCGTTCTGGAAGGCGATATGTACCGTTTGGTATCTCCTTATGGCAGTAATCATACCTCTACTATGTATGTGGGCAAAGATAAGGATAAAGCAGTTGTATTTGCTTTCGATATTCATCCCCGTTATGCGGAAAAAACATTGCCGGTGCGTTTGCAGGGGCTTGATGCAGACAAAATGTATCGTGTGAAAGAAATCAACTTGATGCCCGGAGCCAATTCTTCTTTATCAGGCAATGGTGAGGTTTTCTCTGGAGAATTCTTGATGAATGTAGGATTGAATCTATTTACTACACAGC
>ENA-OQKC01000308-OQKC01000308.1-human-gut-metagenome-genome-assembly--contig:-NODE-308-length-21539-cov-3.160891_pt1 | contig 21539 bp, 21 predicted proteins | sample MGYA00242774_ERZ504790 | MGnify/ENA primary metagenome ERZ504790 (study PRJEB26092, sample SAMD00036419) | human gut metagenome | host: Homo sapiens | study: EMG produced TPA metagenomics assembly of...
GGGGTGTGGGCGCCGTTATCTGGGATATCCACGGTGGAGGATGAGGACAGCCTGACGGAGACGTTTTGACCGGAAGCAGGAAGCCGGTGCATTGATATCGCAGTGTCCGTACACCAAGGATTTCCAACTTTACGGAGTTTTTAATCCTTTTGAGAGCATTCCCGGAGTTTCTCTCCGCTATGTAAAACACCCGAGAGATCTTCACTCTCCGGATATGATCATCCTTCCTGGAACCAAGAACACCATGGGTGATCTGATCTGGATGCGGGAAAGCGGAATGGAGGCAGCGGTTCTCAAGGAAGCCTCCAGAGGCAAGCTGATCTTTGGTGTCTGCGGCGGCTATCAGATGCTGGGCGAGACCTTAAGCGACCCTCATGGAGTTGAAAATGGCGGTTCCATGAAAGGAATGGGACTTCTTCCCATGGAAACGGTATTTGCCGAAAAGAAAACCAGGACCAGGGTGCAGGGGCATTTCGGTCAGCTGTCCGGTGTGTTTGCTCCTCTTTCCGGTGCGGAGATCGAGGGCTATGAGATCCATATGGGCGAAAGCATCCTGAAGGACAATGCAGGAACAGCCACGAAGATCACAGACAGCGTCAGCGGTAAGAAAAAAGAAGAGGGTGCTTTTGCAGGAAATGTGTGCGGAACCTATATTCACGGCGTTTTCGATAAGGAAGCATCTGCAGAGGCGATCATCCGCGTGATCGGCGAGAAAAAAGGTATTGATGTGGAAAATATGACAGGCGTGGATTTTGCGGCATTTAAGGAACAGCAGTATGATATCCTGGCTTCAGAGTTGCGGAAGCATCTGGATATGAAAAAAATCTATGAGATACTGGAAAACGGGATTACGGAGGAAGAATAGAAATGAAAGTTGAGCTTGAAAATGTAAAACCCATGGAGATTGAAAAAAGAAGCTTTGAGATCATCACAGAAGAGCTGGGGGATACTCCCCTGATCCCGGGAACAGAGCTGATCGTAAAACGCTGCATCCACACAAGCGCAGATTTTGATTATGCAAAAAATCTCTGCTTCTCGGAGGGTGCAGTGGAGATGGCCATGGACGCCATCCGCAACGGTGCCTGCATCGTCACAGATACCCAGATGGCAAAGGCTGGGATCAACAAGCGTGCACTTGCCCGCTACGGCGGTGAGGCTTACTGCTTCATGTCCGATGAGGATGTGGCAGCCCTTGCAAAAAAGAACGGGACTACCAGAGCCACAGCCAGCATGGACAAGGCAGCAGAGATGGATAAAAAGCTGATCTTTGCCATTGGAAACGCACCTACCGCACTGGTACGTCTTTATGAGCTTATTGAGAACGGAAAGCTTTCTCCTGAGCTGATCATCGGTGTGCCGGTAGGCTTTGTGAATGTTGTGCAGTCCAAGGAGCTGATTATGCACGCAGATGTGCCTTATATTGTGGCAAAAGGACGCAAGGGTGGAAGCAATATTGCTGCGTGCATTGTAAATGCCCTGCTCTACATGATCGATAACCGGAGAGATTAGGAGCCGGTAACCTCCTTCAGAAGCTGACAGGCAGGCAGAAAATCCTTGGATGGAATGGAGGAGCAGGAGAGGACCAGGGTGACCTCGGCTCCGTTTTCTCTGAGAACCTCCAGTCCCAGACCACGGTTCCGGGCTCTGTCTGTCAGTTCACTGCCTGTGAGAGAACAGGGAAGAGTAAGGGCAAGGCTGGTTCCTGCGGCTCCTGTTTGGATCTGGCAGTCCTGGCCGAAGGTTTCCCGGACAGCCTGGGAAAGAGCCTTCAGCTTCTGGGAATAAAGGCGGCGGAGCTTTCTTGTCTGGGAAGCCAGATGCCCGTCGCGGATAAACTGGCAGAGCGCGATCTGTTCTGCCTTGGAAGCAGTCTGATTATAAAAGGCTGCTTTTTTTTATATTTTTCCCGGAGAGAGCGTGGCAGTACCATGAAGCTGACACGGATGGAGGGCAGCAGCAGCCTGGAAAAGGAACCGATATAGACAACGTTTTCACCACCTGCAAGACCGAAAAGTGAAGGCGTTGGCTTCTGGAAATAAACAAATTCGTTTTCGAAATCATCCTCAATGATCAGATGGTCATTGATCTCCGCATGACGGATCAGCTCCAGGCGTCGTTTTACCGGCATGATCTCGCCCCATTTCGTCATGTGAGCAGGGGAAACATAGATCACATCGCAGCTTTTGTCCCGGTAATGGACATCAAAGCCGTAATCCTGAAAGATGGTGCTGCATGTGGTGAAGGACGGTGTGGGGAACGAAACGGTTTTCCGTTCATGGATCAGAGGGCAGAGGATCTGGAGAAGGGGCTGGAGACCGGCCCCTACTACAATGTCATCCGGGGAGCAGATCACATTTCTGCGTTCCCGGATATAGTCTGCGAGAACCTCCCGGAAATCGCTTTCGCCCTGGGGTTCGCCATAAGAAAGCATACGGTCGCCCTGGCGGAGGGCGCTTTTGATGTAACGCTGCCACAGATCAAAACGGAAGCTTTCCCGGTCAACACCGGAAGAGGCAAAATCATAAAGGCAGGGCGTGATATCCTTATCCTGTTTTTCGGGGGGAAGCAGATGCTGCTTGGAAGCAATGCCGGTGACATAATAGCCGCTCTGTGCCCTGGCGATGATATAGCCGTCTGCTGCCAGCAGAAGATAGGCATTTTCGATGGTGGTACGGCTCAGCTTCAGCTCCTGGGCGCATTTGCGGAGGGAGGGCATTTTGCTTCCGGGAAGGAGACGGCCTTCCAAGATCAGCTTCCGGTAATAGTGATAAACCTCCAGATAAAGGTGTTCTTTTTTGTGTTCTGCAGATATATTTAACATAAGTATGATGATTTCCTTCCAAAAATGATTGCGTAAACCTGACAGTTCATTCTATAATATTACAGAAAAAAACTCAAGACTGGAGAATTACCATGAAAAAAATAGCAGTGATCAATGATCTTTCCGGGCTGGGGAAATGTTCACTGACAGCAGCGATCCCGGTGATCTCGGTGATGGGAGTCCAGGCGTGTCCACTTCCCACCGCTGTTTTAAGCAACCAGACCGGTTATGAAAGTTATTTCTGTGAGGATTTCACAGAGCATATGGAACCATATATGGAGCAGTGGAAAAAAAGAGGATTTTTCCCGGATGGGATCTATACAGGATTTCTTTCTGATGATAAGCAGGCAGACAGGATTCTGAAATTTATGGACGCGTTTGCAGGAAAGGATACTCTGATCCTTACAGATCCGGTGATGGGGGATGACGGCGCGGTTTATCCGATCTATACAGAAGAGCTCCGCAGCCGGTTCTGCGAACTGACACGTCGTTCCTATGTGATCACACCGAACCTTACGGAAGCCCTCCTTCTTCTCTACGGAAAAGAAAAAATGGAGGAGATCTGGAATAAACTGCAAAAGGTATCAGAGGCCCGGCGGATGGAAGAGATCCGGGAGATCGGGTGCGGACTTGCCCGGAAATTTTCACTTCCTGCCGTTGTGATCACCGGAGTGGATCACAGGGAGGAGGGGCAGCCTCTGAAAATGGGAAATCTTGTCCTGGAAAACGGAAACAGCTCCTGGGTATTTGCAGAGAAATCCGGCGGAAGCTATTCCGGGACAGGAGATCTTTTTGCATCCGTGCTCAGTGCAGGGCTGGTAAAAAGATATTCCATGAAAACCTGTGCAGAGCTGGCCGTAGATTTTATCTCGGCATCGATCCGGGATGCGGTGGAGGAAGGAACAGACCGTAACGATGGTGTATGCTTTGAACAGCATCTCGGCATGCTGCTTCCATAAAAACATAAGGGGATAAAAAAGAGCTGACCGTCAGGCCAGCTCTTCCCATTTTTCATAAAGCTCTTCCAGTTCTTCAGCGATGGCTGCTTTTTCGCGGCTCAGCTTTGTGCATTCCGCTACATTGGTGCAGACATCCGGAAGGACCATGGTTTCGTCGATCTCGCTGTCTCTTGTTTCCAGCTCTTCGATACGGGCTTCGACTTTTTTCAGCTCGGCTTCCCGTTTTCGTTTCTTTGCCTGTTCTTCCTTCATCTGCTGCCAGGAAAGCTTGTTCTCGGAAACCGCTTTTTCTTCGGCAGGTGCCTCCGGAGAAGTGCTTCCCGGTGCATAGGTACTGGTCAGCTCCTCCTTCTTTTCCAGATAGTAATCATAATCACCGATGTAATTTACCACTGCCTGGTTTGTCAGCTCCATGATCCTGGTCGCAGTCTGATTGATAAAGTAACGGTCATGGGATACATAAAGGACTGTACCGGTGTAGCTGACCAGTGCTTCCTCCAGGATCTCCTTGGAGGCAATATCCAGATGGTTGGTAGGCTCGTCAAGGATCAGGAAGTTGGCTTCGGAAAGCATCAGCTTTGCAAGGGAAACACGGCCTCTTTCTCCACCGGAAAGTGCGGAGATCTCCTTGAAAACATCATCTCCGGTAAAGAGAAATGCGGCAAGCATATTTCGGATCTCGGTCTCTGTGAGAGTCGGATAAGTATCGGAGATTTCCTGGAAAATCGTCTTGTCCATATGCAGAACATGATGTTCCTGATCGTAATAACCGATCTGCACCTTGGAACCAAGGGAAAATTTGCCGGCATCTGCCTCAATAAGACCGTTGATGATCTTCAGCATGGTGGTCTTTCCGGTTCCGTTGTTTCCGATCAGTGCCACACGCTCGCCGCGTTTGATATCAAAGGAGATATCGGAGAACAGGGTCTGTCCCGGAAAGGCCTTGGAAAGCGCTTCCACGTGGAGCACATCGTTTCCGCTTAACACCCGTGGTTCCAGCGAGATACGCATCCGGTCCTGGAGCTCAAGAGGCTTTTCAATCCTCTGTACACGGTCCAGCATTTTTTCACGGCTTTCCGCACGCTTGATGGATTTTTCACGGTTAAAGGATTTCAGCTTGGCGATAACGGCTTCCTGATGCTTGATATCCCGCTGCTGATTTAAGTATGCCTTGTACTGTGCATCACGAAGCTGAGCCTTCTTGAGAGCATAGGCAGAGTAGTTGCCGCTGTATACGCGGGTCTGTCCGGCTTCGATCTCAATGACCTTGGTGACCACCTTATCCAGAAAATAACGGTCATGGGAGACGATAAAAACAGCTCCCGGATAATTCAGAAGATAAGTTTCCAGCCAGGAGATGCTTTCCATATCCAGGTGATTGGTTGGCTCATCCAGAAGCAGGATATCCGGCTTGGAAAGAAGCATCTTGCCCAGCGCCACGCGGGTTTTCTGACCGCCGGAAAGAGTTTCGATCTGCTTGTCATAATCTTCCTCCGTGAAGCCGAGACCCTTTAAGACACCGGTCAGCTCACTTTTGTAAGCGTATCCGTTCTCCAGCTCAAACTGATGGGTCAGGCGGGTATAGGTTTCCATCAGACGGTTCAGCTCATCACCGGTCACCGTGTTCATTTCCTGTTCCATATTGCGGATACGGCGTTCCATATCGATGATGTGCTGCTTGGTGGTAAGAAGCTCCTCGTAGATGGTATGATGTCCGTGGATATCCTGGTACTGGGCAAGATAGCCGATATTTTTATCCCGGGCAAGTACCACGGTACCGGAATCAGCAGAAAGCTCCTGCATGATGATCCGCAGCAGTGTGGTCTTTCCTGCACCGTTGCATCCGATCAGAGCAGCCTTTTCACGGTCTTCAATGTGAAAGGATGCATCGTTTAAAATTACTTTTTCGCCAAAGGCCTTGCATATATTCTGACATGATAAAATCATAAAAACTGTCCTCCTGTATAAAGAATCACCCCTGTTTATGTCTGAACAGGAAAAATCCTCCACCTATTATAACGGAAACTGCCGGGATTTCAAAGAAAAAATCAATTATTAGAAAAATTATAAAGAAATTTGTACAGAATAGACAACTTTAATTGACAGGAAAATGTCAATTCGTTATAATTAACCTAGTGTAAGGTAAGGAGGAAAACTATCGTGGAGACAAAACAAATCTCGAAAGCGGTGATTAAGCGTCTGCCACGCTATTACCGCTACTTAGGAGAGCTGATGGAAGACAATGTAGAACGTATTTCTTCCAATGAGTTAAGTAAGAAGATGCATACCACAGCTTCTCAGATCCGTCAGGATCTTAATAATTTCGGCGGTTTTGGGCAGCAGGGGTATGGCTATAATGTACATTATCTTTATACAGAGATTGGTAAGATCCTGGGACTGGATACCGTTCATCCGATGATCATTCTGGGTGCCGGTAATCTGGGACAGGCACTTGCCAATTATGTGGATTTTGAGAAGCGCGGGTTCAGGCTGGTTGGTATCTTTGACGTAAATCCTGTGCTTGAGGGCATCGCAGTCCGTGGACTTGAGATCCAAATGCTCAGTGAGCTTCCGTTTTTCCTGAGAGAGAATAACGTGGAGATCGCGATTCTGACACTTCCCAAGAATAAAGCCAAGGAAATGGCAGATATTCTGGTGGAGAACGGGATCAAGGCAATCTGGAATTTTGCACATCTTGATCTTGAGACACCGGATGATGTGATCGTAGAGAACGTTCATCTTTCCGAGAGTCTGATGACACTGTCTTATAATCTCAGCAAATACAGGCAGGAACATGTGGATAAGTAAGAATTGTTAAGCTGCCGGAAACGGCAGCTTTCTCTATGACAGAGGGGAGGCAGAAGACAGAATGAAGAAGCTTGTTACCTGCAAAGAAATGAAGGATCTGGACTCCACAACGATCCGTGAGATCGGAGTTCCCTCCGAGGTTCTGATGGAGCGGGCAGCACTGAAGGTGGTAGAGGAAACAGAAAAGTATCTCCAGAAGGACGAAAGGATCCTGGTAGTCTGCGGAAGCGGAAACAATGGCGGTGACGGTATCGCTGTTGCCAGATTGTTCCATCTGAAGGGGATCCGGGTAGAGTTTTATATGGTCGGAAACAAAGATAAAATGACCAGAGAGACAGCTCTTCAGTATAAGATCGCTTCCGGTTATCGTGTCCCGGAGGTGAATAACCCGCAGTGGAGTGAATATACTACTATAGTAGATGCCGTGTTTGGGGTAGGCCTGACGCGTCCGATCGAGGGGCATTATGCTGATATCATCCATGAGATGAACAGTGCGAGGGCCAAAAAGATCGCAGTTGACATCCCGTCAGGAGTGAACGGAGATACTGGCCTGGAAATGGGAATTGCCTTCAGCGCCGATCTGACTGTCACATTTGCCTACCGGAAAAGAGGTCTTTGCTTTTATCCGGGAAGACTGTATGCAGGAAGGATCGTTACCGCCGATATCGGGATCTATGAGCAGGAAGCTGTGACTGCATCTGCCGCCTGTCTGGAAAATAAAGATCTGCAGCTGTTTCCGGAACGTGATCCCGGCGGAAACAAGGGTACCTTCGGAAAAGTGCTCTTTGTGACCGGAAGTGAGGGAATGTGCGGAGCCGCTTATTTAAGCGCCAGTGCAGCACTTCGTGCCGGTGCGGGAATGGTAAAGATCCAGACTGTGGAAGCCAACAGGATCCCGCTGCAGATACTCCTTCCGGAGGCTATGGTCTGCAGCCGCTTTGATCAGGAATCCAATGAACAGCTTCTATCCTGGTGTGATGTGATCGTGATCGGACCGGGACTTGGAACATCAGTGGCCAGCCGTGAGAGAGAACAGTGGTTTCTCACGGCGGCTGCCCGGGAGAAAAAGCCGCTGATCCTGGATGCGGACGGCCTGAACCTTCTGGCTGCACATCCACAGTGGTATCAGTATCTGGGAGAGCATGTAGTCCTGACACCGCATATCGGAGAAATGAGCCGGCTCAGTGGCAGAACGATCCAGGAGATCCAGCATGAGATCGCAGATACTGCACTGAAATGTGCTGCGGAAACAGGCTCTGTGTGCGTATTGAAGGATGCATGTACGGTGATCGCGGATGAAAAAGGCCAGATGTATCTGAATATTTCCGGTAATTCCGGAATGGCAACTGCAGGAAGCGGAGATGTGCTTTCCGGGATCCTGGCAGCAGTGTTATGTATGTATCTGAAAACGGAGGAACAGCCTCCCATGGTTTTAAAGGCCGCGTTAGGTGTTTATCTTCACGGACTTTGCGGTGATCTTGCAGCCGCTGAAAAAGGAAAGCGCAGTATGCTGGCAGGAGATATTATAGAATATCTGCCCAAGGCATTAGCTATAGGTGAAGAGGAGTCGGGATTATGAAAAAATACGAGAGAGTAAAAGCACTGGTATCACTGGATGCCATTGCCCACAATTTTGAGGAAATGCATAAAAATGTCAAAGAAGGGACAAAGATCATCGCTGTGATCAAGGCAGACGGTTATGGTCATGGTGCCAGAGCTATTGCCCGTCTGATCCAGGACTATGACTATATCTGGGGATTTGCAACAGCTACTGCAGAGGAGGCACTGGAGCTTCGGCATGCAGGGATCACCAAGCCTGTCCTGATCCTTGGCCTTGTATTTGAGGAATATTATGAAGAGCTTGCAGCCAATGATATCCGGATCACCATATCGGATCTTAATACAGCAGCAGAATATGCAAAAGCAGGTGCACGCATTGGAAAAAATGTACATATTCATCTGGCTCTGGATACGGGAATGACAAGGATCGGATATGCGGATATTCCGGAAAATGCGATAAAGATCGAAAAAATCTCAAAAATCCCGAATCTGGTGATCGAGGGAATGTTTACCCATTTTGCCAGGGCGGATGAGACCGACCGTTCTCCTGCACTGGTGCAGCTGGACCGTTATCTCCGTTTTGCAGAGCTTCTGGAAAAAAGAGGTGTTCATATTCCGGTACGTCACTGCTCCAACAGTGCAGGTATCATCCGTGTTCCGGAAGCAAATCTCAATGTCGTTCGTGCCGGTATCACCATTTACGGTATTTATCCGTCAGAGGAGGTAGAACGTGATATTGTGAAGCTGACACCTGCAATGGAGCTGAAAAGTCATGTATCCTATGTGAAAAATGTGGAACGTGGAACAGCGGTAAGCTATGGAGGAACGTTTGTTACAGAACGCTTTACCAGAATGGCAACGATCCCCGTAGGTTATGCAGATGGCTATCCGAGACAGCTTTCCAATAAGGGCTGGGTCCTGATCCGGGGCAAAAAAGCTCCGATCCTCGGACGTGTCTGCATGGATCAGTTTATGGTTGATGTCACAGATATCCCGGAGGTGAAGGCCGGGGACGAGGTCACCCTGATGGGAAGAGATGGAGAGGAATTTATCAGTGTGGAGACACTGGGAGATCTTTCCGGAAGATTTTCCTATGAATTTGTCTGCGGGATCAGTAAACGTGTTCCGCGGGTTTATATCAAAGACGGTAAGGAATGCGGAGAAGAGGAGAGCTTTTTCCAGTAGATCCGTAAATACCCGGATTCGGAAAACGCCGGGTCAGACATAAGGCCGGTAAAAAAGTACCACGCATGGTATACACAAAGAAATTGTGGAAATACTTATCTGTAAAAAGGAATACGGCTTGCAAATAAGCCGGACCAGAATCGGAGTGTGAATTGTGTGGTTATAAAAAGAGGGGATATTTTTTACGCGGACTTAAGACCTGTAGTGGGCAGTGAACAGGGCGGCATCCGTCCGGTGCTGATCATTCAGAACGATGTGGGTAACCGTCACAGTCCCACAGTGATCTGTGCGGCAATTACATCAAAAATGAATAAGGCAAAGCTGCCGACACATATTGAGATCGATGCATCCGCCTACGGAATCGAAAAGGATTCCGTGATTCTTCTGGAACAGCTCCGCACCATCGACAAGCGGCGTCTGAAGGATAAGGTGTGTCATCTGGACAGTGCTATGCTTGATAAGGTGAATCATGCGCTTGAGATCAGTCTGGAACTTACTTTTTAGGGGAACATGAGGAATTTTGACCGGTTTGTTTTCTGATTCTTGACGAAATCTTTCATAAGTGCTATATTAAACCGAGTTGCAATTATGTAAAACGGTACCCAAAATGAGCAGGGCACGAAAGAAAATATACGGTAACAAGGAGAGGAAGATACCATGTCAGGACATTCAAAATTTGCCAACATCAAACATAAGAAAGAGAAAAATGATGCCAAGAAGGGTAAGATCTTCACAGTCATCGGCCGTGAGATCGTTATGGCAGTAAAGGCCGGCGGCCCGGATCCTGCAAACAACAGCAAGCTTCGTGATGTCATCGCAAAAGCAAAAAGCAAACAACATGCCGAACGATACGATCGATCGTGGAATCAAGAAGGCAGCAGGTGCGGATTCTGCAGACAGCTACGAGAAGGCTGTATATGAGGGATATGGTCCGAACGGTGTTGCTATTATCGTAGAGACTCTTACAGATAACAAGAACCGTACTGCAGGTAATGTACGTAACGCGTTTACCAAGGGTAACGGAAGCATCGGAACACAGGGATGCGTATCCTTTATGTTCGACCAGAAGGGCCAGATCATCATCGATAAGGAAGAGCTTGAGGATGAGTGCGGCGAGATGGATGCGGACGAGCTGATGATGACAGCTCTGGATGCAGGTGCTGAGGACTTCAACGAGGAAGAGGACAGCTTTGAGATCATCACAGCACCGGACGATTTCAGTGCTGTACGTGAGGCTCTTGAGAAAGCCGGAATCCCGCTTGTAGAAGCACAGATCGCCATGATCCCGCAGACCTATGTGGAGCTGACGGATGATCAGGCTATCAAAGATCTTCACAGAACACTGGATCTTCTTGATGATGACGACGACGTTACTGACGTATGGACAAACTGGGACGAATGATCTCTGAATAGAAAGTAATATTTTGCATATAATACCTCCAGAATTTCAGATTCCGGAGGTATTTTTTTATGGAAAAACAGAGCGAAGAGAGAAAACAGAAGGAACTGGACCGGGAAGCGAGCCAGAACGAACAGATCCGGGAAACAGGGCAGGCAGTGCTCGATGGAAATTCCCGGAAGCATAAAGTGGAGCTTCTGACGGTGATCGGGGAAATCGAAGGTCATGAATCCGCGCCGTCTCACAGCAAAACAACCAAGTATGAGCATGTACTGCCAAAGCTGGCTCTCATTGAGGACGATGAGGAGATCGAGGGGCTTCTGATCCTTTTAAATACGGTAGGAGGAGATGTGGAGGCAGGGCTTGCCATTGCGGAGATGATCGCGTCTCTGAGTATCCCTACGGTTTCCCTGGTGCTGGGCGGGGGACATTCCATAGGTGTACCCATGGCGGTATCAGCAGATTATTCCTTTATCGTGCCAAGTGCTACCATGGTGGTCCATCCGGTGCGCCAGAACGGAATGTTCATCGGCGTAGCGCAGTCCTACCGCAATATGGAAAAGATCCAGGACCGGATCATTGCCTTTGTATCCGGACATTCACATATCACGGCAGAACGGATGGAGGAGCTGATGCTGGATACCTCCCAGCTTGTAAAAGATGTGGGGACTATGCTGGAGGGTGAGGAAGCGGTAAAGGAAGGACTCATCGATGAAGTAGGAGGGATCCGGGAGGCACTGGACCGATTGTATACCCTTATCGAAAGGAAAAAACACAGAAATAACCAGTTTGTATGTGGCTTTTGATGATATTAGTTGCATAAGACTAACATGGTTGCGCTGTGCTGTGGTAAAGAATTTTGACAGAAATTGTAAATCTACTCTTGTCATATGCTGATTTTTAGCGTATTATTAATAAAGGTTTATAATTTGCGCGAGGAGGAAGACCATGTATAAGATTTTAAAAGCTGAAACACTGGCAGCTAAGATCCATCTTATGGTTGTGCATGCACCACGTGTGGCAAGCCACTGTCTGCCAGGACAATTTATCATTGTGAAACTTGACGAAAAGGGAGAAAGGATCCCGCTTACCATCTGCGATTACGATCGCGAGGCCGGTACAGTTACCATCGTATTCCAGGAGATCGGAGCATCTACCATTAAGATGTCCGCACTGAAGGCGGGAGATTCATTCCGTGATTTCGTAGGACCTCTGGGATGTCCGTCTGAGTTCGTCCATGAGGATATCGAAGAACTTAAGAGAAAAAATGGTATCGTAGCCGGTGGTGTCGGTACCGCACCTGTTTATCCGCAGGTTAAATGGCTCCATGAGCACGGCATCACAGCGGATGTTATCCTTGGTTCCAAGACTAAGGATATGGTTATCCTTGAGAAAGAGCTTGGCGCTGTTTCCAATCTTTATGTTACAACAGATGACGGTTCCTATGGCCGTTCCGGTATGGTAACAAAGACTCTTGAGGATCTTGTGACAAACGAGGGCAAGCATTATGACGTCTGTGTAGCGATCGGACCGATGATCATGATGAAATTTGTCTGTCTTCTTACCAAGAAGCTTGGTATTCACACAATTGTCAGCATGAACCCGATCATGGTTGACGGAACCGGTATGTGCGGCGCTTGTCGTCTCCAGGTCGGTGATGAGATCAAATTTGCCTGTGTAGACGGACCGGAGTTCGACGGACATCTCGTTGATTTCGATCAGGCTATGAAGAGAAGCCAGATGTATAAGACCCAGGAGGGCCGTGCATTACTGAAGCTTCAGGAAGGCGATACCCACCACGGTGGATGCGGACATTGCGGAGGTGACAACTAATGGCAGATGCAAAAATGTTAAAAAAAGTTCCTGTAAGAGAGCAGGATCCGAAGGTACGTGCGACAAACTTCGAGGAAGTATGTCTTGGATATAATCAGGAAGAAGCAATGGAAGAGGCACAGAGATGCCTTGGCTGTAAGAAACCGAAATGTGTAGAGGGATGTCCGGTATCCATCAATATTCCGGGATTTATCGAGCACATCAAAGAAGGCAACATGGAAGAGGCTTACAAGGTGATCGGTTTATCTTCCGCACTTCCGGCTATCTGTGGACGTGTATGTCCTCAGGAATCCCAGTGTGAGGGACAGTGTATCCGCGGTAAGAAGGGTGAGGCTGTTTCTATCGGTAAGCTGGAGAGATTCGTTGCAGACTATGCTCTGGAGCATGATATCAAACCTGCAGGAGCAGAGGTTAAGAACGGACATAAGGTTGCAGTGATCGGTTCCGGTCCATCCGGACTTACCTGTGCAGGTGACCTTGCAAAGGCAGGATACGATGTAACTGTGTTCGAGGCTCTTCATGAGCTTGGCGGTGTTCTTGTTTACGGTATTCCGGAGTTCCGTCTTCCGAAGCAGAAGGTTGTTAAGAAAGAAATCGAGAAGGTCAAAAGAGCTTGGCGTTAAATTCGAGACAAACGTTGTCATCGGTAAATCCACTACCATCGATCAGCTGATCGAGGATGAGGGCTTTGAGGCTGTATTCATCGGTTCCGGTGCAGGACTTCCGATGTTCATGGGTATCCCGGGTGAGAATGCAAGCGGTGTATTCTCTGCAAACGAGTACCTGACAAGAAGCAACCTCATGAAAGCATTCGATGATTCCTATGATACACCGATCGCAGCAGGCAAAAAGGTTGCAGTTGTCGGCGGTGGTAACGTTGCCATGGATGCTGCAAGAACAGCGCTGAGACTTGGTGCTGAGGTACATATCGTATACAGAAGAAGTGAGGCAGAGCTTCCTGCACGAGCAGAGGAAGTTCATCACGCTAAGGAAGAGGGCATCATCTTTGATCTTCTTACAAATCCGAAGGAGATCCTCGTTGATGAGAACGGTCACGTAAACGGTATGAAGGTTGTCAAGATGGAGCTTGGTGAGCCGGATGCATCCGGAAGAAGACGTCCGGTAGAGATTCCTGGTTCCGAGTATGATATGGATGTAGATACTGTCATCATGTCTCTTGGTACTTCACCGAACCCGCTGATCTCTTCCACAACCAAGGGCCTTGACATCAACAAGAGAAGATGTATCGTTGCCGAGGAAGAAACCGGTAAGACATCCAAGGACGGCGTATATGCCGGTGGTGATGCCGTTACAGGTGCAGCTACAGTAATCCTTGCCATGGGTGCAGGTAAAGCTGGTGCAAAAGGTATCGACGAATATCTGAAAAATAAATAAGCAGAAAGTCTGTTTATAAACAGATCCTCCGACTGTGTTTTCTGATGCAGCCGGAGGATTTTTTTCTTGCAGATCAAAAAAGAACATTTGTTTGAAACTTTTACCAAGTGAAGATTGTAAGTTTTACTCAGTTATGCTATAATGTGTTGGAAAAAATTTAAGAAAAGGAAATATCATTATGTCAGTGATACATGCGATTATATTGGGAATCATTCAGGGAATCACCGAATTTCTGCCGGTGAGCAGCTTCGGACATCTCTGTGGAGTGCAGGATCTTTTGGGCGGTACCAGAGGCTCCGGTGTGCTTTTTGAAGTGATGCTCCATCTGGGAACTATGATAGCTCTGATCCTTGTTTTTCTGAAGGACATCAAGAAGATTGGGATCGAGCTGATCGGAATGATACTGGATCTGATCGGAAATGCCAATATTTTTCTCTATAACCGTAGGACTGGGAAAGAGCTTACCTACGCAAAGATCATAAGCGGAACTTACCGGAAGCTTACTGCCCTGATCATGGTATCCACTATTCCTACAGTCCTGATCGGATATCAGTGCAAACGACTTGTTGTGCGAAGCGCATCCTCACACATGTTTTCCGGGATCGGAATCCTTCTTACAGGTGTGATCCTCCTTGTTGTGGACTACAGTAATGTCAATGGCAGCAAGGGAACAAAAGAAACCAGCTTCGGAGATGCTATGTGGATGGGTATCTGCCAGGGCCTTTCTGTGTTTCCGGGCCTTTCCAGGCTTGGACTTACCATGAGTGCAGGACTTTTCTGCGGTCTCGGACGGAAGTTTGCAGTGAAATATTCGCTGCTGATGAGCATTCCGGCTGTGGTGGGAGCTTTTTTTGTGGAGATGGGAGAGTTCACTTCTGTTCATATGACTGTTGGCCAGGGATTTACTTATGTTCTTGGAATGATCGTGGCCGGGATCACAGGCTATCTGGTGATACCGTTTTAATAGCTTAAAGCTTTCGAATCAGGTCAGACTGCGTTTAGTTTTGCTATTTTTATTCGTTTTGCAGCCGGAATCCTTAGTTCTGGCAGCGAAATTTATAATTTGATAATCAAACTGGGAGGAGTCTGACAATGGCAGACTTCAAAAACGACAAAAAAAAGTAAAAAGAAAACCTGCGGCGAAGCAGCAGCCTGTCGGTAACCGCTTTCAGACAGAGATCCTGATTTCTTGTGATGTTTGCGGCCTGCCTGATCCTGATGATCAGTGCATTTGGTATGGGAGGGATCGTAGGAAATGCCATCAGTGCCGTATGCTTTGGCATCATGGGACTTTGTGCATATATTTTCCCGATCCTGCTTTTTGCCGGAGTTACGTTCCTGATCGTGAACAATACCAACCGCCTTGCCTACAAAAAGGTACTGGCGGGCGTGGTATTTTTTGTGTTTCCTCTGCGGCTTTCTTCAGCTGATCACAGAGGGCTATACGCCAAGTACCACGTTTTCGGATTATTATTCACTGAGTTCGGAATACCGTACCGGTGGTGGAGTATTCGGTGGTGCAGTATGTATTTCCACAGCATCCGCTTTTGGCGTTGTGGGCGGAACTGTGATCATCGTTCTGGTGCTTCTTGTGTCTCTCATCATCATAACACAGAGATCCTTCTTCGGATTTATGAATAAGATCCTGGACTTTTTTACAGATGCAGCAAGAGAGGGCAGAGAAGTTTATCTTGAGGGACAGCCGGACAGAGAAAAGCAGAAGGAGCTTCGCAGAAAGATCCGTAGCGGAAAAAAGAGCGGAGAAGATCCGCGGCTGGAAGAGAGCTGGAGGAAGAAGAACTTGACCCTTACAGAGAAAGATCCGGAAAATATACTCAAAAAAACAAAGAAAAAAACAAGAAGATCGCAGAAAGAAAGACAGGCTGCGGTGAAGGCGAACCGGGAAGGAGAATTTAATCTTCCTCTTTCCTTGATGAACAAAAGGCTGTACTTCCGGCAGATACAGATCTGACAGAAGAGGATCCAGGGCTTGATGAGAAACCGGAGGAGCATGCTCAGCCGCTGGAATTCCAGATCCACCGTTCACAGTCCCAGCCGGCCCGGGAAGAGTCGGAGGAGCCGGATTTCGAAAGAGAAATGCAGGAAGCCGAAGAGGAGGATGCTTATGCCGGCTATGAGGATGTAGATATTCCCGAGATGCAGCAGATCCTGCCGTCAAAAACAGCTGCAGCAGTAAAAGCTTCCCGGGAAACAGGAAAGGCAGTCGTTCCCGCTGAGATAAAGGAGGATCCTCAGCCGGAAGCTGAACAGAAGGCATCCCATCAGCCCTCCAGAAACCCGAAGTCATCTCAGACAGAGATCGAGCATGGGATCAGAAATATCCAGCATGAGATCAGCCAGGGAGAAGCTCCGGAGAAGAAACCATATCAGTATCCGCCGCTGAAGCTTCTGAAGCGCGGAGATGGCAGATCTCAGGGAGATTCCGATGCACATCTGCGCAAAACAGCACAGAAGCTTCAGGAAACCCTGCATAATTTCGGCGTCAATGTAACCGTTACCAATGTGAGCTGCGGACCTACCGTTACCCGCTATGAGCTGCAGCCGGAAATGGGTGTGAAGGTCAGCAAGATCGTTGGTCTTTCCGATGATATCAAGCTGAATCTTGCTACACCGGATATCCGCATCGAAGCACCGATACCGGGAAAGGCAGCCGTGGGGATCGAGGTTCCGAACAAGGAGAACAGCCCGGTCATGCTGCGGGATCTTCTTCAGTCAGAGGAGTTTAAAAATGCAAAATCCAAGTTGTCCTTTGCAGCAGGTAAGGATATTGCCGGAAAACCGGTAGTGGCAGATATTGCCAAGATGCCGCATCTTCTTATCGCCGGAGCAACCGGCTCCGGAAAATCCGTCTGCATCAATACGCTGATCATCAGCATCCTTTATAAGGCTACACCGGATGAGGTGCGTCTGATCATGATCGATCCGAAGGTGGTGGAGCTCAGTGTATATAACGGGATCCCGCACCTGTTCATTCCGGTGGTCACAGATCCGAAGAAAGCGGCCGGTGCGTTGAACTGGGCTGTTTCCGAGATGACCAGCCGTTACAATGCCTTTGCGGAATATGGGGTACGTAATCTTGGAGAATATAACAAAAAGGTTGCCAATATGCGGGTCCCGGAGGGAGAAAAGGCACCTGAGAAGATGCCGCAGATCGTGATCATCGTGGATGAGCTTGCAGACCTTATGATGGTTGCGCCGGGAGAAGTGGAGGATGCGATCTGCCGTCTGGCCCAGCTGGCACGTGCAGCAGGTATCCATCTGATCATTGCTACCCAGAGGCCATCGGTCAATGTCATCACAGGTCTGATCAAGGCCAATATGCCGTCCAGGATCGCATTTTCCGTATCCTCCGGTGTGGATTCCAGGACAATTCTGGATATGAACGGAGCCGAGAAGCTTCTTGGAAAAGGTGATATGCTCTTTTATCCTCAGGGATATCAGAAGCCGGCCAGACTGCAGGGCGCTTTTGTTTCAGATGAGGAGGTCAGTGCAGTCGTAGAATATGTTTCTGACAAAAATCAGGGTGCGGTTTATGATACCTCCATCGAGAAGCAGGTCAATACAGCCGGTGTCCCGGGAGGAGCCGGCGGCGGTGACAGAGATGTCTATTTTACAGAAGCCGGTAAATTTATCATTGAGAAGGAAAAGGCCTCCATCGGTATGCTCCAGCGTATGTTCAAAATCGGATTTAACCGTGCGGCAAGGATCATGGATCAGCTTTGTGACGCAGGAGTGGTAGGTCCGGAGGAAGGAACCAAGCCAAGGAAGGTTTTGATGTCAGCAGAAGAATTTGAGAATTATCTGGAGGAGAACGGCGGATGAAAATAAGTATCCTGACAGTAGGGAAGATCAAGGAAAAATATCTGCGGGATGCCATTGCGGAGTATTCCAAGCGCCTCGGGCGTTACTGCAAGCTGGAGATCATAGAAGTGTCCGACGAAAAAACACCGGATAATGCCAGCGAAACAGTAGAAGATGCCATTCGGAACAAGGAAGGGGAGCGTCTTCTTAAATATATCCGGGATGATGCGTTTGTGATCACTCTGGAGATCGGAGGCGAACAGCTGACCTCTGAGAACTTCGCACGGAAGATCAACGAGCTGGGAATACGTGGGACCAGCCATATCCAGTTTGTGATCGGCGGCTCTATCGGTCTTGGAAAAGAAGTACTGAAGAGATCAGACTATGCTTTAAGCTTTTCGAAGATGACATTTCCTCATCAGCTGATGCGTGTGATCCTTCTGGAACAGATCTACCGCAGCTATCGTATCATCAGCGGAGAGCCCTATCATAAATAATATCATACTACATATCTGCAAATATCTTGACAATTTTCGGATATGTAGTATGATAAAAAAAGAGTAGCACTCGAAGTTTAAGAGCGCTAATAATCACAGAAAGAAGGAAATGAATATGGCATTAAAACCAGTTGCAGACAGAGTTATCGTAAAATATTTTGAGACAGAAGACAAAACCGCATCCGGCATCGTACTTCCGGAAAGCTCCAAGGAGAAAACCCAGCAGGCAGAGGTTATCGCAGTAGGTGGCGGTAAGGTCGTAGACGGTAAAGAAGTACCGGTACAGGTAAAGCCGGGCGACCGTGTGATCTACGGAAAATACACAGGAACCGAGATCAAATATGAGGGTGAGAAATATCTGGTGATCAACGCTGATGATATTATTGCCATCGTAAAAGACTGATGAAGAATTTTTATCGTAATTTTCTGAAATTATGCTCCATGCTGGTGCTGCAGAATGTAGTGACCTTAAGTGTCAATCTTGCGGACAACATTATGCTTGGAGCCTTCAGCGAAACTGCATTATCCGGTGTGACCACCGTAAATCAGGTACAGTTCGTCTTTCAGCAGCTACTTATGGCGCTGGGAGACGGACTTGTCATATTCGGAAGTCAGTACTGGGGAAAGAAAGAGACAGAGCCGGTAAGGAAGATCGGTGCCTGGGCCATGCGCACAGGCTTTTTTATTGCCCTTATGCTGTTTATCCTGGCCAGCCTTTTTCTAACACAGCTGCTGGGGCTTTTTACAACAGACCAGACGATTATCGAAGGCGGTCTTTCCTATCTGGCGATCATCCGGTTTACTTACTTTTTCTTTGCGGTGACGCAGATCCTGCTTGCTACACTGCGCTGTGTGGAAATTGCAGGGGTTGCCTTCGGGCTTTCGGTAATGACTTAAGTGTAGTAATGGTAGGAATGTCCTATCAGATGCCGACAAACGGTGGTATCATCCGGGGAAGCGGAAGCATTGCCTATTCCATGAAGGTGGACCTGATCAGTACCTGGGGGATCGTGATCCCTCTGTCCATGTTTATGGCATTTGTGGTTAAGGCATCTCCGGCAGTGGTGGTATGCTGCCTGAATGCAGATCAGATCTTTAAATGTGTGCCTGCATTTTTGAAGTGCAATTACGGACACTGGATCAAAAATATGACGAATTAAGGAAATATATATAGATCAGAGGCAAGATACAGAAAATTTATCTTGACGCCTGTGTGATCTGTATGTAGAATAAATACAAGCTTTAACGAAATGACAGTAAAAAAAACTCTACTGAAGAGCCAGGGACAGCTTGACAAAGGTAATATGGTATAGTATTATTTTACCTATATCATATTAAACTGGTGGGAAAAGAGGAATACTCACTGAAACACAGGAGGAACAGGAAATGAGAAAAAAAGTACTGGCAGCGCTTCTGGTAGCTGCAGTGGCAGGAACAACTGTTATGTCAGGAATGACTGCTTTTGCAGCAGAAACAGAAGGAACCAAGGCGGAAGGCGGAAATATTACCATTGCAGAAACAGCAGATCCGCAGAACATCAATCCGCTTTATGTTGTGGATCAGACAAGCTTCGATATGATGCAGGCACTGTACAGCCCGTTTTTTTGAGATCGTGAACGGAGAGATGTATTACGGAAACGGACTTTGCGAAAGTGTAACAGCCAATGATGATGCCAGCGAATTCACACTGAAGCTCAAAGACGGACTGAAATGGCATGACGGTCAGCCGATCACAGCCGATGATGTGGTATTCACCATGCAGGTGCTGGTAGATGAGAAGCAGAATGTTCCGTATTCTTCTTACGGATACGTTAATGACAAGGCAGTAGAGGCAGAGAAGGTTGATGACCTTACAGTCAAGATTTCCCTTGGATCATCTTCCGCAGGATTTCTTGGCGGACTGAGCCAGGTTTACTGTATTCCGAAGCATATTTATGACGGCGTGGAGAATATCGGAGAAAGTGATCTCAACAATGAACCGGTGGGAAGTGGTCCTTTTAAGTTCGAGGAATACAAATCCGGAGAGTATTATAAAGTAACAAAATTCGATGACTATTTTGATGATGTAAATCTGGATTCCATCACCTTCAAGATCGTAAAGGATTCCAGCTCCGCCAATGCGGCACTTGCAAGCGGAGATCTGGATGCACGTTTGATCAGCGCAGATGATTACGATACCGTCAGTGCTTACGATAACGTAAACATCAATACCTATAATTCCGGACGTGTCAACGCCATGTTCATGAATGAGCTGAACGAAGATCTTCAGGATGTAAAGGTACGTCAGGCGATCGCATACGCACTGAATAAAGAGGAGTTCTGTCAGTTTGCTTTCCTTTCCGAGGATTATGCAGAGCCTGCAGATTCTATTTTTACACCGGATACACTCTACTATACAAAACCGGACAATACCTACGACAATGATCCGGCTAAAGCACAGGAGCTCCTTTCCGAAGCAGGAAAGACAAGTCTTTCTCTGAACCTGATGTATATCTCCACAGATAAGACAATGGAGAGTGAGGCTCTGTATGTACAGTCTGCCCTTGCCAATGTAGGAATCACCATCAATCTTCTTCCTACAGATGAGTCTACCTTCAAGAATAAGACAAAGGATACGGAGTGCACAGATTATGATCTGGTATTGAGCTTCTACACTCTGGGAGAAGAGCCGAGCCTTTATGCAGACATGAGTTCTTCCGTCAGCCGTTCCAACTATTCTAGGATCAAGGATACAGATCTGGATGCATTGTGGGAAGAGGGCAACAGCACGGCAGATGAGACAAAACGTGGCGAGATTTATAAGGAGATCCAGAATACGATCAATGATAACATGTATATCTATCCGATCGCTTATTCCAATGGTTTCTATGCGGTAAGTAAAGATTTCGGAGGCTTTGATGAATGTCTGTTAAAAACTATTTATTATGATTATTCCAAGATCTACACATTGGAGAAATAAATAATTTTATAGCGGATGAATACCGGAAACAGAAAGAGGCTGACGCGTTTTTGCGCCAGCCGATTTCCTGTTTTCGGGGAAAATAAAGGAGGTACATTTTGAAGAAGATCGTAAACCGTCTGATACAGTGTATTCTGACACTGTTTATTGTCTCTGTTCTCTGCTTTGCACTGACAAAAGGCAGCGCCCCGGAGATCCTGTCCTGACTTATGTGGAACCAAATATGAGTGAAGAATATATCCAGAACCTGAGAGAAAGCCTGGGACTTACAAAGCCTGTCTATGAGCAGTACTTTCTGTGG
>ENA-OQKC01000309-OQKC01000309.1-human-gut-metagenome-genome-assembly--contig:-NODE-309-length-21526-cov-3.600682_pt1 | contig 21526 bp, 20 predicted proteins | sample MGYA00242774_ERZ504790 | MGnify/ENA primary metagenome ERZ504790 (study PRJEB26092, sample SAMD00036419) | human gut metagenome | host: Homo sapiens | study: EMG produced TPA metagenomics assembly of...
CAGCTTCTTGTTGGCAATGGCAGTGTGACCTACAAGCAGGCAGTGGACAAGGCTACTACCGAATATCGGAAATACAAGGCTAAAACCCTCAGCGATGTGGAGCAGGATTATCTGGATTCCATTAAGTTTTTGGAGCAGAAAGCAGGCAAGAAATAACCATTTTGTGAGGTTTTCTTATGTCACAGGAAAAGACAAAGGTTTACACTTACACCCGTGTTTTCACGGCCATGCAGATCGATGGCTATTGAAAGCCCGCATGAAAGCCTATGCAGACTTCAGCGACTATCAGATCGTCGGCGAATATGAGGATGCCCGGGCAAAGAAGCAGGCTATCGAAGCGGATAAAATCACAGGCGATAACATTTACAAAGTTCTCATCTGCTTTGAAAAGCTCTACAATGTGATGAATCCCCTTGAACGCAAAAAGCTGATGGAACATCTGATCTCTGAAATTCAAATCTACCCGGAGCGTCAGCCCAACGGTCAGTGGCTCAAATCCATCAAATTCAGACTGCCAATCGTTGAAAACAATATTGATTTGTGTTTGGACAACGAAAGTCATACTGAATGTGTCATTGCGCTTTCCAAGGGCGAGATCGACTCCTGAAAAGGAATACTTTAAGATGATATAAATTCAAACCACGGTTCGGCGGAGCGTTATGTTCTCTGCGCGCCGGTGGTTTTCCCTCGCTCAAGCTGCTCAATAACAAAAAACGGCCGGAGTTACTCGTCAGGCAACTCCGACCGTTTTGTTTTTCTTCTTATTCCTCTTCGTCCCTGGCCCAGTGATAGGCGCAGCGGACAGCCTTATTCCAGCCCTTGATGCGCTTGGTGCGTTCCTCTTCCGAGATGGCCGGGCGGAACACACGGTCCACCGACCAGTTGCGGGTGATGTCCTCGGCGGACTGCCAGTAGCCTACGGCGAGGCCGGCCAGATAGGCCGCGCCCAGCGCCGTCGTTTCCACACAGCGGGGGCGCTTGACTTCGAGGTCGCTGATGTCGGCCATGGTCTGCATGAGGTAGTTGTTGGCCGACGCGCCGCCGTCCACCCGGAGAGACTTCATGGCGATGCCGGAGTCCGCCGCCATGGCGCGGAGGACGTCGTTGACCTGATAGCAGATGCTGTCCAGCGTGGCGCGGATGATGTGGTACTTGTTGCAGCCCCGGGTGAGGCCCACGATGGTGCCGCGGGCGTACTGGTCCCAGTGGGGCGCGCCGAGGCCGGTGAAGGCCGGCACGACGTAACAGCCGTTGGTGTCCTTCACCTTCTGAGCCATATACTCGGAGTCGCGGGCCTCTTCCAGCAGGCGCAGCTCATCGCGGAGCCACTGGATGGCCGCACCGGCCACGAAAATAGAGCCTTCCAGCGCATAATTCACCCTGCCGTCGGGGCCGCAGGCGATGGTGGTGACAAGACCGTTCCGGGATGTGACCGGCGTCTCACCGGTGTTCATGAGCAAAAAGCCGCCGGTGCCGAAGGTGTTTTTCGCCTCGCCCGAGGCAAAGCAGGTCTGGCCGAAGAGGGCCGCCTGCTGGTCGCCTGCCGCACCGGCAATTTTTATCTCGCCGCCGAAGTGCATCGGGTCAGCGTACTCATAAAAGCCGCTGGACGGCACCGGCTTCGGGAGCATACATTTCGGGATGTTCAGCTCCTGCAGGATCTCGTCGTCCCATTCCCGCGTGTGGATGTTGAACATCATGGTGCGGCTGGCGTTGGTATAGTCGGTGACATGCAGTTTTCCGCAGGTCAGCTTCCAGATGAGCCAGGTCTCCACGGTGCCAAAGAGCAGTTCTCCCCGCTCGGCCCTTTCGCGGGCGCCGGGGATATGATCCAGTATCCACTTGAGCTTGGTGGCCGAGAAATAGGCGTCGATGATGAGGCCGGTCTTCTGCCGGAATTTCTCCGTCAGGCCCCGGGCCTTCAGCTCGTCGCAGTATTCGCTGGTGCGGCGGCACTGCCAGACGATGGCGTGGCAGATGGGCTCCCCGGTCTCCTTGTCCCAGACGATGGTGGTCTCCTCTGGTTGGTGATACCGATGGCGGCGATGTCCTCGGCCCGGGCGCCGACTTTGTTCATGGCCGAGAGGGCCACGCCCAGCTGGGTGGCCCAGATCTCATTGGCGTCGTGCTCCACCCAGCCGGGTCTCGGGTAATACTGGGCAAATTCCTTCTGCGCGACGCTGCAGATCTCGCCCGCTTTGTTGAACAGGATACAGCGGTTCGAGGTGGTTCCGGCGTCCAGCGCCATGATGTACGACATAGGCTCTTTTCTCCTTTTCCTGCTCTGGTTTTATAGTGTCAGAACGCCAGCGCGGGGCTCACTTCATTCCGCCGCTGGGTCTGGACGATACAGTCCTTGTCCGGCACGACGCCCGCCGCACCGAGGGTGGAAAAGACGGTCTGCAGCGCCAGCATAGGGGTGTTGTTCTCCTGCGAGAGGTGACAGAGGGCAAACTTCTTGCAGCCCTCCTGGATGAGTTCCAGCAGCTTTGCCGCACACTCGTCGTTGGAGAGGTGACCCCGGACCGACTCGATGCGGGCGCGCAAATAGTAGGGGTACGGCCCGCTGCGGAGCATATGCAGGTCGTAGTTGCTCTCGAGGGCCACAAGGTCGCAGCCGGAGAGGGCTTCATGTACGGCAGGCGTCAGCACACCGAGGTCGGTGGCGATGGTCATGGTCTTCTCGTCGGGGGTGTGGATGCGGTAGCCCACACAGGGGACGTCGTGGCTGGTGGGGAAAGCTTTGACCCCAAAGACACCGATGTCCTCTTCCCTGCCCGGCGTCAGGGCCGTCAGGTCACAGCTGGCGGGAACGACCCCGTTTGCGTCCAGAAATTCCAGCGTCTCCTCTGCACCGTACACCGGCAGCGGATATTTTTTCAGGAAGGTGGAAAGGCCCTTCACATGGTCGCTGTGCTCATGGGTGACAAGAATGCCGTCGCAGTCGGAGATGTTCAGCTCCAGCTCCTTGAGGGCTGCGCCGGTGGTGCGGACGCCTTTGCCCATATCCACGATGAGATACCGTTCCCCACAGCGCACGACGCTGCTGTTGCCGGAGGACCCGGAATAAAGAGAGATGAATTCAGACATGATAAACCTCAACAAATAAAACCTCTCCGTCTGCTGCGCAGTCATAAAAACGCAGGGACCTGACGGACTGCCAATGCCTCCCCCTCGGCAGGGGAGGCGGCACGCCGCAGGCGTGACGGAGAGGTTTTTCTAATTACAGAGCCTGTTCCAGTGCAGCGGGCATCCGCTCCACCTTCCTGATGTCAGCACCGAGGCCGCGCAGCTTCTCCACGATATTCTCGTAGCCGCGCTCGATATGGCCGATCTCCTCGATCTCGCTGGTGCCGTCGGCCATCAGGGCTGCAACGACCATCGCTGCACCGGCGCGCAGGTCGGAAGCACGGAGCGGAGCGGGAGACAGCTTCTCCACGCCCTCGAACACGGCCACCTGACCGTCCACCTGGACATTCGCGCCCATCTTGCGCAGCTCGTCCACATAGCGGAAGCGGTTGTCCCACACGCTCTCGGTGACGGTGGAAGTCCCCTTTGCCACGCTGAGCAGAACGCCCATCAGGGGCTGCATATCGGTGGGGAAGCCCGGGTGGGGCATGGTGTTGATCTTGAGGGGCAGGATGTCGCCGGTGCGGCGAACCCGCACAGCATCGTCAAACTCCTCCACCTCAATGCCCGCACGGCGGAGCTTTGCGGTGATAGGCTCGAGGTGCTTGGGGGTGACGTTCTTCACCAGCACATCGCCGCCGGTGGCCGCTGCAGCCACCATGTAGCTGCCGGCCTCGATCTGGTCGGGGATGATGCTGTAGGTGCAGCCGTGCATCTGCTCGACGCCGCGCACCTTGATGACATCGGTGCCTGCGCCGCGCACATCAGCGCCGCACATATTCAGAAAGTTGGCCAGATCGACCACATGGGGCTCCTTGGCACAGTTTTCCAGAATGGTCTGACCCTTGGCCATGACAGCGGAGAGCATACCGTTCATGGTAGCGCCCACGCTCACCTTATCAAAGAAGATATGAGCGCCGTTCAGCTCGTCGGCGTGGACGGTGATCATGCCGTAGTCCACACTGTCCTCTGCGCCCAGAGCGCTGAACACCTTCAGGTGCTGGTCGATGGGGCGGGGGCCGAGGTTGCAGCCTCCGGGCATGGCCACCTGTGCCTTGCCGAAGCGGGACAGCAGGGCGCCGAGGAAATAGTAGCTGGCGCGCATCTGGCGGGACAGGTCGTCGGGGACGTTGGTGCCGGTCAGATGGGTGGTGTCGATCTCGTAGGTGTTCTTGTTCAGCATCCGGACCTTAGCGCCCAGCACGCTGAGGATCTTGAGGCTCACCGCCACATCGCTGATGTCCGGCAGGTTCTCGATGACGCAGACGTCCGCTGCCAGAATGGTAGCGGGCAGGATGCCCACAGCCGCATTTTTCGCGCCGGAGATGATGACTTCGCCGTGCAGGGGCTTACCGCCCGTAATAACAAACTTTTCCAATTTTATGATCTCCTTGTCACAGGCCCGCTCCCCGCAGGCCCAAAAGGTCAGTTCAAGGTACGTTATTCCTTCTCGCTGTACAAAGCTCACAACCAGTTGACACAATTACAGCTACTTTATTATACACAACTTCCAGCAAAAAGCAAAGCCCCAATGCACGCTCGTCGATTATTTTCTGTTTTGCCCAGTTTCTTCTCTATTATCCTCGGGTTTTGTCTCTTATTTTTAGGAAAATTTTACATTTGCCGCTGCTTACCACACACTGTCGTCGCAGCGGGTCTCCTTGATCCAGCCCAGCTGATAGGCCCGGACCAGCTGTTTGAGGTCGTGGACCTTCTCCCGCAGGATCTCGCCCTCGTCCGTCTCCTCCACAAGGATGCGGTGGTTCTCCGTCTCGAGGATGTTCTTCTGAGAGAGGATGTCCAGATTCTCGTTCACGGCCTTTTCGGCGCTCTCGAAGGGCTGGTGGGTGCGCAGGGACATGGTGCGGCTGGAATAGACCAGCGTGTAGCCCGCGATGCCGGTCTTTTCGTGGTAGGCGCGGCAGAAACCGCCGTCGATGACCACGAGGCGTCCGCCGCCCTTGATGGGGCTCTCGCCCTTCTTCTCCTGCACGGGGACATGGCCGTTGACGATGTGGCTGGTGCCGGGCAGGCCGAACTCGGCGAGGATGCGGCGGCAGACGGCTTCCTCATTATACCATGTATAATAGGGGTCCTTCACCTCGGTGTGGGTGGAAGCATCTTCGACATACAGCCGCTCGAAGGTGGTCATGGCGCTGCGGCCATACAGGGGCGACAGCTTGCCGCACCACAGATACCACAGGAAATCCTGTCCGCTCTGGCGGGCGGCGCTGCCCTCGGGGGCGAAGTAGCCCCGGCGGGCGCGCTCGTCACAGTAGTCCATGAGGGCGCGGCCCGAGTAGGCGCGGCCCTCGAACCGCTCCACAGCGAAACTGCCTTTCTTCGTCATCGGCACAGCGCCGTGGTAGAGCAGGTTGCCGTTCTCGATGTGGTAGACACTGCCCTTGGCATACAGGAACTCGACGTGCTGCTGTAATTTCTCGCTCTGGCGGAAGGACTGCACCAGCTTTTGCAGCACCACCTTCTCGTCGCTGTTCAGCGCGGTGGGGTCGGCGGGGTCCACCGTCGGGAAAGACATATCCCGCATGGGGTACTCCCTGCCGTTCACCATGACGGTCCCCTTCTCCCAGTTGATGCGGCGCAGGAAGTCGCGGTCCTGCATCTTGAAATCCGGGTTGCGGTCGATGACCTGACACTCGAGCTTGAGCATCAGGATGGTGATGGCCTTATGCATGACGGCGCAGCGATGGAGCATACCGGGGGTGTAGGGGCCGCGGGCGGTGTCGGTGTGAGGCATCCAGATGGTCAAGTCGTCGTCGCCGTAGAACTGCTCGGCCATCCGCTGCAGGTGGCGGAGGTTGATGCCGTAGCAGTCCTCCACCATGCCGTGGTTGTGGTAAGCGAGGGTGGTCTTCAGCACCGTGCAGATGCAGATGGGACTGCCGGCCGCCGCGCCCATCCAGACCACGTCGTGGTTGCCCCACTGGATGTCCACATCGTGGTGGCGCATCAGCAGGTCAAGGATGACGTCGGGGCGGGGGCCGCGGTCGAACAGGTCGCCCACGATGTGGAGCTTGTCCACGGCCAGCCGCTTGATGAGCTCGCAGAGACGGACGATGAACTTATCGGCGCGGCCGTTCTCGATGATGCTGCCGACGATCTGGCCGTAGTAGAGGTCTTTGTCGTGGTCCTCGAAGTGGGCGTGGAGCAGCTCATCCAGAATGTAGCCGCAGCTGGACGGCAGGCAGGCCCGGACATGCTCCCGGGTGTGCTTGGAGGAGACGAGGCGGCAGATGTCGATGAGCCGCAGCAGCGTCTCACTGTACCACTGTTCCAGCGCTTCCTCGTCGGCGCAGCGCTCCTTGAGCTGGGGCAGCTTCTCGTTCGGATAATAGATCAGAGTCGCCAGCTCGGCCCGCGTCCCCTCCGGCACGGCATCCCCCAGCACAATATCCACCTTTTCGCGGATGACGCCGGAAGCGGAGTTCAGGATATGTACGAACGCCTCGTTCTCACCGTGCAGGTCGCTCATGAAGTGCTCGGTGCCTTTGGGCAGCTTGAGCAGTGCCTGTGTGCTGATGATCTCGCTGGCGGCCGCTGCCTGCGATGGATAGTCCCGGGCCAGAAGGCTCAGATATTTCAGGTTGTCCCGGATCTCTTCGGTCTCTGTACGCATGGTGTCCTCCAGATCATGTAGTATTCTTGCATGACATGCAATATTCAATCTTAGTATACCACTTCCGGGGGCAAAAATGATATAATAGCCTCGGATAATTTAATATGATTCTTTCTCATAGGAGTTGGACAATATGTCTAAAAACATTTCCACAACGCCGCCTGTCTCCTGTACCCTCTGCCCCCGCCGCTGCGGCGCAGACCGTGCCGCCGGGCAGACAGGCTTCTGCGGGGCGGGCGGCACCCTGAAAGCCGCCCGCGCGGCCCTGCACTTCTGGGAAGAGCCCTGTATCAGCGGCACCCGGGGCAGCGGCACCGTGTTTTTCTCGGGCTGCACCCTCAAGTGTTGTTTCTGCCAGAATTACCCCATCAGCGCCGAGGGACTGGGCAAAGAGATCACGATAGAGCATCTGGCCGAAATTTTCCTCGACTTGCAGGAGCAGGGCGCTCACAACATCAACCTCGTTACCCCCGGCCAGTGGCGGCCTTGGATCATCGCGGCGCTGGACATCGCCCGGGCCGAGGGGCTGCGTCTGCCCATCGTCTGCAACACCGGCGGCTACGAGACGGTGGAGAGCGTGGAGGCGTGGCGCGGCTCTATCGACATCTGGCTGGCCGATTTGAAGTACGTCTCCTCTTCCCTCTCCGCCGAGCTTTCCTCTGCGCCGGACTACTTCGCCCAGGCCAGGCCCGCCATCGAGGCCATGATGGCGCAGGCGGGCCATCCGGTGTTCGACAGCGAGGGCATCTTACAGAAGGGCGTCATCCTGCGGCATCTGGCCCTGCCCGGCCACATCGACGACAGCTTTGCCGTCCTCGACCAGATGGCCGCATGGAACGAGGCCGACCCCGGCTGCTTCATCCCCAGTGTCATGAGCCAGTACACCCCCTTTTACAAGGCCGCAGAGCACGGCATCGGGCGGCGCATCACCACCTACGAGTACCGCCGGGTGGTCAATTATGCCATGGATCTGGGGCTGACCGCCGGCTATATGCAGCAGAAGAGCAGCGCCCGGGAGGAATATACACCCAGCTTTGATTTGACGGGCATTTGACCCTCTCCGTCACCTTCGGTGACACCTCTCCCAAAGGGAGAGGCTCTGGCGAGCCGGGCAGGCCCACGCGGGACGAGCAAAGCTTACTCTATCCGAAAACAGTAGTGCCCTGCTACAGAGGGCAGCAGCTTCGGGACAATATCCCTTGTCAAACTGCTGTGAATCTCTGTAGCAGGGCACTATATTTTATGCCATATTGAGCTTTCAGCGGTCAGCGCAGAGTTGCCCGGCCTGCCAATGGCTCCCCCTTTGGGGGAGCTGGCGCGGAGTGCCTGAGAGGGCTATCGTCACAATCTACAAAAATCCCACCAAATTTTCTCTCGCAGTGTTTTTCTTTTCCTTGCAAATCCTCTCCGAAAGCACTATAATGGATACAACGATGTGCGTCATGTGGGGTCTGGCTGCCCTGCTGAGCACCAAACGCCCCGTCTCAAGAATGGTATATGAGAGGCGGCGGCTCAAATGCCCGAGAAGAGCAACAGGAGGACCGTTATGGAACATTTCAACCCCATTCTGGGCCACGAGACGACCGGACCGAAATTCATCACCTGCGGCGAGATCATGCTGCGCCTGACCCCGCCGAACTACGAAAAACTCCGCATGGCCACCAACTTTGAGGCCAGCTACGGCGGCAGCGAGGCCAACATCGCCCTCGCGCTGGCAAACCTCGGCGTGGACAGCACCTTCTTCAGCGTCGTGCCGAACAACAGCCTCGGCAAAAGCGCCGTGCGCTGGCTGCGCTCCAACGACGTCCACTGCACCCCCATGATCCTCACCGAGCCGGATGAGACGCCCTCCAACCGTCTGGGTACATACTACCTCGAGACCGGCTACGGCATCCGCCCCTCCAAGGTCATCTATGACCGCAAGCACAGCGCCATCACCGAGTACGATTTCTCCCAGGTCGATCTGAACGAGCTGCTGGAGGGCTTCGACTGGCTGCACCTGAGCGGCATTACCCCGGCTCTGGCCCCCAACTGCCGCGGCCTCATCATTGATATGCTCAAGGAGGCCAAGAAAAAGGGCCTGACCGTCAGCTTCGACGGCAACTTCCGCTCCACCCTCTGGACCTGGGACGAGGCCCGCGACTTCTGCACCGAGTGCCTGCCCTATGTGGACGTGCTGCTGGGCATCGAGCCCTACCACCTGTGGAAGGACGAGAGCGACCACTCCAAGGGCGACTGGAAGGACGGCGTGCCTCTGCAGCCCAGCTATGAGCAGCAGGACGAAATTTTCCAGCACTTCATCGAGCGCTACCCCAGCCTGAAGTGCATCGCCCGCCACGTCCGCTATGCCCACAGCGGCAGCGAGAACAGCCTGAAAGCCTTTATGTGGTATGACGGCCACACCTTCGAGAGCAAACTGTTCACCTTCAACATCCTCGACCGCGTGGGCGGCGGCGACGCCTTCGCCAGCGGCCTCATCTACGCCATGCTCCACAACTACAAGGCCATGGACATGATAAACTTTGCGGTGGCAAGCAGCGCCATCAAGCACACCATCCACGGCGATGCCAACATCACCGACGATGTCAGCTCCATCCGCAACCTCATGAACATGAACTACGACATCAAGCGCTAAAGCAGACCAAAGCGGCCCCGGTACGTCCAGACTGCGTACCGGGGCCGCTCTTTTTATGTTATGCCGCGCCGGCACTTCCTGCCGGATGACGGTAAATATGGCTCCCGAAAGATTTTTTGAGCTTTTTCCTGTCAAATCATTGACAAATCGCTTTTTGCATGATAAAATCACACACGATTTTGAGAGACGAAGCGTGTCGAAGTCTTTTCAAAGCAATTTAACTAGGACCGCCCCGAGGGGGCTGGGTGCATCTGAAAGCTCGGGTACACCCTAAGGCCATACGGACAGCCGGGTCCACTGCCGACCGGCGGCGCAAGCTGCCATTATTGATTGAGTTACTGCGATCCAACGAATTGATTCGTTTGCAACCTTGCGTTGGATCGCGTGCCGCAAAGCTGCTGTTTTGATGAAAAGCGGTTTTGACCTTGCGGCTGAGCTCTAAATTTTATAAGTTGGTTCCTTTACAACCATGAAATTGCGCAGAGCGTGCGCAGACTTGTGAAACGGTCAATAAGAGTAGTAAAAGTGTAATTGCTATATAGACTCTCGTCATCCCGTCCTTTTGAATCCTGATGAATCATGCTGCGATACGGCTCTGGCGTCTTTGCCCCGGAGGCTTTGTCCGCGCATTCAAACGGTTTTTTCAAAGCGCAAGCCTGCATTTCTGTGCAGGGCTTGTGCTTTTTTGTTTGCCCGCATGGTTTGCAGCAGGAGTCAGGGACGGAGGAAAAAACATGAGTGAGAACCGTACACGGTTCCGGCTGGATCAGCGCCGCGCACCGATCTACGAGGCTCTGGAGCAGTTCCGACAGATGCGGGTGGTCCCCTTCGATGTACCGGGCCACAAGCGCGGCCGGGGCAACCCGGAGTTGACGGCCTTTCTGGGCCAGCAGTGCGTGGGCGTGGACGTCAACAGCATGAAACCGCTGGACAATCTCTGCCACCCGGTATCGGTCATCCGGGAGGCCGAGGAGCTGGCCGCCGACGCCTTCGGCGCAGCACACGCTTTTCTGATGGTGGGCGGCACCACCAGCTCGGTGCAGAGCATGGTGCTGACGGCCTGCAAGCGGGGCGACGAGATCATTCTCCCCCGCAACGTCCACCGCAGTGTGCTGAACGCACTGGTGCTCTGCGGCGCAGTGCCGGTCTATGTCAATCCCGAAGTGGACAAGCGCCTCGGCATCTCGCTGGGCATGAAGCGGGAGCAGGTGGCAAAAGCCATCAAGGAGCACCCCAACGCCGTGGCCGTGCTGGTGAACAACCCCACCTACTACGGCATCTGCTCTGATCTGCGTGCCATCGTCAAGATGGCTCACGACGCCGGGATGCTCTGCCTCGCCGACGAGGCCCACGGCACCCACTTCTACTTCGGCGGCGGCAGTCTGCCCGTCTCTGCCATGGCGGCAGGCGCGGACATGGCGTCCGTCTCCATGCATAAGAGCGGCGGCAGCTTAACGCAGTCGAGCCTGCTGCTCATCGGCCCCAACGTCCACCCCGGCTATGTGCGCCAGATCATCAACCTGACCCAGACGACCTCCGGCAGCTACCTGCTCATGTCCAGCCTCGACATCTCCCGGCGGAACCTCGCGCTGCGGGGCCGGCAGGTGTTCCATCAGGTGGCTGACATGGCCGAGTACGCCCGCGAAGAGATCAACGCCGTGGGCGGCTACTACGCCTTCGGCAAGGAGCTGTGCAACGGCAACTCGGTCTTCGACTTCGACACCACAAAGCTCAGCGTCCACACGCTGGACATCGGCCTCGCCGGCATCGAGGTCTACGACATCCTGCGGGATGAGTATGACATCCAGATCGAGTTCGGCGACATCGGCAATATCCTTGCCTACCTCTCCATCGGCGACCGCCCGCAGGAGATCGAGCGTCTGGTGAGCGCACTGGCCGAGATCAAGCGCCGCTACCACACCGACGGCGCCGGCCTGCTGAGCCAGGAATACATCGACCCCGTCGTTGCCGCCAGCCCGCAGGAAGCGTTCTACGCCCCCAAAAAGAGCCTGCCCCTCCGGGAGACCGAGGGCATGGTGTGCAGCGAGTTCGTCATGTGCTACCCGCCGGGCATCCCCATCCTGGCCCCCGGCGAGCGCATCACCAAAGAGATACTGAACTATATCGAGTACGCCAAGGCCAAAGGCTGCAGCATGACCGGCCCGGAAGATCCGGACATCCTGCACCTGAATGTTCTGGCATAAGGAGAAGCAGATGGAGTTTTGGTTTTCGGAATTTCACACCCCGGACGTCAAGCACAGCATCCGGGTGAACAAGCAGCTCTACTCCAAGCAGAGCGACTATCAGCGCATCGACATTTTTGAGACGCCTGAGTTTGGCCGGGTGCTGACGCTGGACGGCAACGTGATGCTCACCGAGCGGGACGAGTTCATCTATGACGAGATGATCGTCCACGTCCCCATGGCCGTCCACAAGGAGGCAAAAGACATCCTTGTCATCGGTGCAGGCGACGGCGGCGTGGTGCGGGAGCTGACCCGCTACGACCGGGTCGAGCGCATCGACCTCGTGGAGATGGACCCCCAGGTCGTGGAGGCCTGCCGCGCCTATCTGCCCGGCAACGCCTGCCGGATGGACGACCGCCGGGTCCACATCTACTTCGAGAACGCTCTGAAATACATCCGCCGCTGCGAGGAGGAATATGACCTCATCATCGTGGACTCCTCCGACCCCTTCGGCCCCTCCGAGGGCCTGTTCACCCGGGAGTTCTACGGCAGCTGCTTCAACGCCCTGAAAGAGGACGGCATCATGGTCAACCAGCAGGGCAGCCCCTTCTACACCGAGGACGCCAGCGCCATGCAGCGCAGCCACAAGCGCATCGCGTCCACCTTCCCCGTCAGCCGGGTCTATCAGGCGCACATCCCGACCTTCGCCGCCGGCTACTGGCTCTTCGGCTTTGCCAGCAAGAAGTACCACCCCATCGACGATCTGGACGCCGACGCATGGAAGGCGCTCAATCTGCGCACCCGCTACTATACCACCCGGCTCCACGTCGGAGCTTTCTATCTGCCGGCATTCCTCGAGGAAATGCTGCGCGAAGTGGAGGAACCCAAATGATCTCACCCAATGTTGAAACCTTTATCGGCTGCGACAGCAGCTACCGCGCCGCCGACATCGTGCTCTACGGCGCACCGTTCGACTCCACCACCAGCTACCGCCCCGGCGCACGGTTCGGCCCGTCGGCCATCCGGCACGAGAGCTTTGGCCTCGAGACTTACAGTCCCTACCAGAACGCCGATCTGACCGACTTCGACATCTTCGACAGCGGCGACCTCGAGCTCTGCTTCGGCTCCAGCGAAGCCGCCCTTGCCGACATCGAGGCCCGGGCGGCAGAGATCCTGCACGACGGCAAGCTTCCGCTCCTGCTGGGCGGTGAGCATCTGGTGACGCTGGGTGCGGTGCGGGCCGTGGCGGAGAAATACCGCGGCCTCCACATCATCCACTTCGACGCCCACGCCGACCTGCGGGACGACTACCTCGGTGCAAAGCTGAGCCACGCCTGTGTGCTGCGCCGCTGCCACGAGATCGTGGGCGACGGCCGCATCCACCAGTTCTGCATCCGCAGCGGCGAGCGGGCCGAGTTCGAGTTTGCGGCCCAGCATACCGAGATGCACAAGTTCGACTTCACCGGCCTTGCCGCGCTTACCGAACAGCTCTGCGCCACCAAAGAGCCGGTCTACCTCACCATCGACCTCGACTGCCTCGACCCCTCCTGCTTCCCCGGCACCGGCACCCCCGAGGCGGGCGGCGTGAGCTTTTTGCAGCTGCTGGACGCCATCCGCACCGTATCCAAGGCCAACATCGTGGGCGCCGACCTCAATGAGCTGGCCCCCATGCTGGACATCTCCGGCGTCTCCACGGCCACGGCCTGCAAGGTGCTGCGGGAGCTGCTGATCGCCCTCGCAAGGGCTGGCCCGGGTTTCAGGTCTGACAAAACATAATTTGATATAAAGGAGAACCATCATGAGCAAAGTTCTGATCATCGGCTGCGGCGGCGTGGCCTCCGTCGCCATCCACAAGTGCTGCCAGGTCCCCGAAGTGTTTACCGACATCTGCATCGCCAGCCGCACCAAGTCCAAGTGCGACAAGCTGGCCGCAGAGCTTGCCCCCAAGACCACCACCAACATCACCACCGCACAGGTGGATGCCGACCATCTGGACGAGGTCATCGCCCTCATCAAGAGCTATCAGCCCGACCTCGTGATGAACATTGCCCTGCCCTATCAGGACCTGACCATCATGGACGCCTGCCTCGCCTGCGGCGTCAACTACATGGACACCGCCAACTACGAGCCGGAGAACACCGACGACCCCGCGTGGCGTGCCATCTATGAGAAGCGCTGCAAGGAGGCAGGCTTCTCCGCCTACTTCGACTACAGCTGGCAGTGGGCCTACGCCAAAAAGTTTGAGGAGGCCGGCCTCACCGCCCTGCTGGGCAGCGGCTTCGACCCGGGCGTGACCCAGGCTTACTGCGCCTACGCCAAGAAGCACGAGTTCGACACCATCGACACCATCGACATCCTCGACTGCAACGGCGGCGACCACGGCTATGCTTTCGCCACCAACTTCAACCCCGAGATCAACCTCCGCGAAGTCTCCGCCCCCGGCAGCTACTGGGAGAACGGCCACTGGGTCGAGATCCCGGCCATGAGCATCAAGCGGGAGTACGATTTCGACAAGGTGGGCCAGAAGGATATGTACCTGCTCCACCACGAGGAGATCGAGTCTCTGGCAAAGAACATCCCGGAGGCAAAGCGCATCCGCTTCTTCATGACCTTCGGCCAGAGCTATCTCGACCATATGCGCTGCCTCGAGGACGTGGGGATGCTCTCCACCACCCCCATCAACTTCAACGGTCAGGAGATCGTCCCCATCCAGTTCCTGAAAGCCCTCCTGCCTGATCCCGCCAGCCTCGGCCCCCGCACCAAGGGCAAGACCAACATCGGCTGCATCTTCACCGGCAAAAAGGACGGCAAGGAAAAGACCTACTACATTTACAACGTCTGCGACCACCAGGAGTGCTACAAGGAAGTCGGCTCTCAGGCCATCAGCTACACCACCGGCGTTCCGGCCATGTGCGGCGCACTGATGCTGCTGACCGGCAAGTGGACCACCAAGGGCGTCCACACCGTGGAAGAGTTCGACCCGGACCCGTATCTGGACGCACTGGACAAGTACGGCCTGCCCCGCTCTGAGAGCCACAGCCCGGCTCTGGTGGACTGATGCGGCTGGTCGATACGCGCCCGCCCTTCGCGGGGCTGGCAAACCTCTCGGAGGGCGCACTCGCTTCCCTGCCCACCCCCTGCTATCTGCTGGACGAAGCCCAGCTGCGCCGCAACGGCGAAATTCTGCTGGGGGTCCAGCAGCGGACGGGTTGCAAGATCCTGCTGGCGCAGAAAGCTTTCTCCAACTTCGATCTCTACCCGCTTCTCGCACCCTGCCTCGCAGGCACTGAGGCCAGCGGCCTCTACGAGAGCCGTCTGGGCAAGGAGGAGCTGCCCGAGAAGGAGAACCACGTCTTCTGCGCCGCCTACCGGGTGGACGAGTTCAACGAGCTTCTGGATTACGCCGACCACATCGTGTTCAACTCCCCGGCCCAGCTGGCAAAGTTCGGCCCTGCGGCCAAGGCGGCGGGCAAGAGCGTCGGTCTGCGCATCAACCCGGAGCGCTCCACGCAGGAAGGCCATGCCATCTATGACCCCTGCGCCCCGGGCAGCCGTCTCGGCACCACCCGCGCCCAGTGGGACGCGGCTCTGGCAAAACAGCCGGGCCTCGCCGCCCTGCTGGACGGCCTGCACTTCCACACCCTCTGTGAGCAGGACGCCGACGCGCTGGCCGTGACACTGGACGCCGTGGAAGAGAAATTCGGCGACCTGCTGCCGGGGCTGAAATGGCTCAATTTCGGCGGCGGACACCACATCACCCGCCCGGGCTATGACCTTGCCACGCTGGAAGCCTGCATCGCCCGGATGCAGGAGAAGTACGGCGTACAGGTCTATCTGGAGCCGGGCGAGGCGTGGGCGCTGAACGCGGGCTATCTCGTCACCACAGTGCTGGACACCCTGCAGAACGGTGATACCAGCCTCGCCATCCTCGATATGTCTGCGGCCTGCCATACCCCGGACGTCATCGAGATGCCCTACCGCCCTCCCCTGCTGGACGCGGGCGAGCCGGGCGAAAAGCCCTGCACCATCCGCCTCGGCGGGCCGACCTGCCTCGCGGGCGATGTCGTGGGAGACTACAGCTTCGACGCCCCGCTTGCCGAGGGCGACCGGCTCATCTTCGGCGATATGGCCATCTACACCACCTGCAAGAACAACACCTTCAACGGGATGCCCCTGCCGCCCATCTGGGCGCTGGCTGAGGACGGCACCTGCCGGGAGCTGGTCCGCTTCGGCTACAACGACTTCAAAATGCGGCTGGGTCACCGCGCATAAAACGAAAGCCATCGGCTGTCTGGGCCGATGGCTTTTTGTTTACTTGAGTTTCTTTTTGGCTTCGTACTCCCGCAGGGCGGTCAGTGCCTCGCCCGACAGCGGGTAGAGGGCCAGCATATTGAATATGGTCATCAGGCCGATGCCCACGTCGCCAAGGTCCCACACCACGGTGTAGGCCTGCATCCCGCCGACGACCAGCATCACCAGTGCCAGCACCTTGTAGGCCGTCTGCCAGAACCAGCTGTCACCGAAGAGATAGGCCACGTTGCAGCGGGCGTAGTAAGAGGATGCCAATAAAAGTAGAGAAGCTGAACAGTGCCAGCGTCACTGCGATGAAGACGACGCCGAAGCCGCCCAGATGGTACTGCATCGCCGCCTGCAAAAGATTCATGCCCTGCAGGCCGCTCGTCACGCTCCCGGGAGCCAGCAGCATCAACGAAGGCCGTGCAGCTGCAGATGACGATGGTGTCGATGAGGACGCCCAGCGCCTGCACGAGGCCCATCTTCACGGGGTCGTCGCACTCGGCGGCAGCAAGCGGCGCAGGGGGCCGAACCGGAACCGGCCTCGTTGGAGAAGAGGCCCCGCTTGATGCCGTTCATCACCACAGCGCCAAAGCCGCCGCCCACGGCCTGACGCAGGCCCAGCGCCTCCGAGAAAATGCGGACGAAGACATCGGGCAGCTGGGGCAGATGGGTGAGGATGATCCAGAGGGTCATGACGAAGTAACAGCCCGCCATGATGGGGACCATGACGTCGAGGCTCTTGACGGTGGCCTCCTTCCGCAGGACGATGACCGCCGCAAGCGCTGTCACCACCAGCGTCGTGACCAGCGGCGGGATGGAGAACGCATTCTGGAACGCCTCGCTCACCGAGTTGCTGACCACCTGACTGATGCCGCACCAGCAGATGAGGCCCGACACGGCGAACAGGCCGGCCACCACCGAGCGGCGGAGCTTCCTGCCCCGTTTGCGCTCCGCGAGGGTGTGGAGATAGTAGGCCGGGCCGCCCCGCCAGCCGCCGTAAAGGTGGTCGGGCTGCTTGTATTTCTGGGCCAGCGTGGACTCCACAAAGGAGGTGGAGGCGCCCAGCAAAGCCGTCACCCACATCCAGAACACCGCGCCTGCACCGCCCACAGACAGCGCCGCCACAACGCCCACCAGATTGCCCATGCCCACCCGGGTGGCCGTGGACACCACCAGCGTCTGGAAGGACGAGAGGCCGCTGCCCTTGTCGTTCTTCTCGCAGACCGCCGCCAGCATATCCCGGAACAGCCGCACCGGCAGAAGCCTCGTGCGCAGGGTGAAGAACACCCCCGCCGTCAGCAGCAGGATGACCATAAACGAAAGACTGAGGGTCACGTTTCCCAGATGCAGGGTGAGCAGATCGCCCCACAACAGGTGGTAGACGCCCTCGATGATTTGAATGAGCACAGCATTTCCTCCCAGTGCTTGGATTTGGCCGTTTTTGCACAAAAACAGGCCGTCGTCCTTTATTATAGACGATTCGGCCTGTTTTGTAAATCAGGAAAGTGAAGTTCAGGAAAGAAAAGCAAAAAGCTCCCCCTTTCGGAGGAGCTTGAACTGCGGTTTATCAGGACAAGATCATTCTGTCATTTGCAAACTCACCGCCGCTGGCGATCTGGAACTTTGCCAGCAGGTCGGAGACCTGCAGGTTCTTCTTCTCCTCACCGGAGACGTCGTAGATGATGTGACCCTCGTGCATCATGATGAGGCGGTTGCCGTACTTGATGGCGTCCTTCATGTTGTGGGTGATCATCATGGTGGTCAGGTGGTTCTCCTCAACGATCTTCGCCGAGAGGGTCAGCACCTTGAGGGCGGTCTTGGGGTCGAGGGCGGCGGTGTGCTCGTCCAGCAGCAGGAGCTTGGGCTTGTTCATGGTGGCCATCAGCAGAGTCAGCGCCTGACGCTGGCCGCCGGACAGCAGGCCCACACGGGCGGTCAGCCGGTTCTCGAGGCCCAGATCGAGGCTCTTGAGCAGTTCACGGTACTGCTCCCGCTCCGCCCTGGTGATGCCGATGCGGAGGGTTCGGGGCTTGCCGCGGCGGGCGGCAAGGGCGAGGTTCTCTTCGATCTGCATGGTGGCGGCAGTGCCGGTCATGGGGTCCTGAAAGACGCGGCCAATGTAGGCGGCGCGCTGATGCTCGCCCAGACGGGTGACGTCCACGCCGTCGATGATGATCTTGCCGCAGTCCACGGGCCAGACGCCGGCGACGGCGTTCAGCATGGTAGACTTGCCTGCACCGTTGCCGCCGATGACGGTGACGAAGTCGCCCTCATTCAGCTTCAGGTTCAGGCCGTTCAGGGCCGTTTTCTCGTTGACGGTGCCTGCGTTGAAGGTCTTGGAAACATTTTGTATCTCAAGCATTGTTTGCGCCCTCCTTGTTTGCCTTTTTGGCCGCAGGCTTTGCGAAGTATCTGCCCTTCCAGTACGGCACGGCGAGGAAGACAGCCACAACGGATGCGCTCAGCAGCTTTAACAGGTTTGCGTCAAAGCCGAGGGTCAGCACCAGCTGGATGACGATGTAGTAGATGATGGCACCCAGAGAGACAGAGACCATCTTGAGGGCGAAGTTGTGGAAGATGCGGCCAAACACAGCCTCACCGATGATGACAGCTGCCAGACCGATGACGATGGCGCCGCGGCCCATGCCGACATCCGCAAAGCCCTGATACTGGCTCAGCAGAGCGCCGGACAGCGCCACCAGAGCGTTGGAGACGGCCAGACCCAGCACGATGTTGAAGTTGGTGTTGATGCCCTGTGCGCGGGACATGGCGGGGTTGGAGCCGGTGGCGCGGATGCCGCAGCCCAGCTCGGTGCCGAAGAACCAATACAGCACGGCGATGACCACAGCCGACACCAGAATGACCATGATGATGGGGTTGTGGAGCGCGAACTCCTTGACCCAGCGCAGGGAGATGAGCAGGTCATACTTGTCCACGTTGATGGACTGGTTGGCCTTGCCCATGATCTTCAGGTTGATGGAGTAGAGGGCCAGCTGGGTCAGGATGCCGGACAGGATGGCCGGGATGCCCATAAAGGTGTGGAGCAGGCCGGTGACGAAGCCGGTGGCGAGGCCCGCCAGCACGGCAGCCAGCAGGGACACCCAGACGTTCTGGCCCGAGAGCAGGCACATGACGCAGACTGCACCGCCGGTGCCGAAGGAGCCGTCCACGGTCAGGTCCGCCACATCAAGGATGCGGTAGGTGAGGTAAACGCCGATGGCCATGATGCCCCAGATGAGGCCCTGTGCGCACGCACCCGGCAGAGCACCGGGCAGGTTCGCCAGTCTTGCAAGCATTTCCAAAATGATTCCTCCTAAATTACACTTTTTTACAGACCCGTTTGATACGGGAAAGCGGAGAAGGGCAAGAAAACCGCTCTTCTCCGCTGTTTTTTTTAGTGGTTAAACCTCTCCGTCACGGCTCCGCCGTGCCACCTCCCCTATCGAGGGGAGGCCTTGGCATTCCGTAAAGCTTTTCCTCTTCGCCAGAGGCTCCCCTCGGTAGGGGAGCTGTCTGCCGAAGGCAGACTGAGAGGTTATCCCTTATCAGCCCTCAATGGCCTCATAGCCTTCGGGAGCGGTCAGGCCCAGGTCGTCGCAGATGGTCTTGTTGTACTTCTTGGTCACATCGGTGTACTCGATGGGCATATCGGAGACGTTGGACTCGCCCTTCAGGATCTTGACGGCCATCTCGCCGGTGGTGTAGCCCAGGTCGTAGTAGCTGATGGACAGGGTGGCCACGCCGCAGCCGGAGCAGATGCCCTCCTCACCGGCGAAGACGGGCTTCTTGGCCGGGCGGCAGATGCCGTCCACGATGCCGGTGTTGGCAGCGACGGTGTTGTCGGTGGGGACATACAGAGCGTCGTTCTCGTCAGCGGCCTTCTGGCAGACGGAAGACAGGTCGTTGGAGTCGGAGAAAGCGTACTGAGTCGCGGTGACGCCCTTGGCCTCCAGATACTTCTGGACCTCGTCCACCTGATACTGGCTGTTGGCCTCAGCGGAGCAGTACAGCAGGCCGACCTTCTTGGCGTCGGGCATCCACTCCACGATCATATCGGCCTGCTGGTCCAGCGGAGCCAGATCAGAGGTGCCGGAGATGTTGCCGCCGACGGTGCCGGAGAAGTCGGTCAGGCCCAGAGCCACGCCGTACTCGGTGACGGAGGTACCCAGAACGGGGATCTCGTTGGTGGCAGACTGTGCAGCCTGCAGAGCGGGGGTGGCGTTTGCCATGATGAGGTCAACGCCGGAGGAAACGAAGCCGTTGGCGATGGTGGCGCAGGTAGCGGAGTCACCCTGTGCGTTCTGGAAGTCGAACTTCACGTTGTCGCCGAACTCTGCGGTCAGAGCGTCCTCAAAGCCCTGTGTTGCAGCGTCCAGAGCGGCGTGCTGCACCAGCTGGCAGATGCCGATGGTGTAGGTGTCGCCGGAAGCGGCAGCGGAGCCGGCTGCGGCAGAAGATGCCACAGAAGAAGCAGCCGCGGAGGATGCAGACGAGCCGCCGCAGGCGGTCAGGGCAGCAGCAGCGCCGCAGCAGCGGCAGCAGCCAGAAACGAACGACGAGTGATTTTACGCATAATGATTACTCCCTCATTTTTCCATCTGCGCGGCAGCAGGACGCCGCGCCGAAAAGCATTTGAATGTCCGGCAGAGAACCTCTGCTTTACACTCGTGAAGTATATCACGATTTCCGTCCGATGGCAACGCCGTTTCGGTTCTAATTATCTATTAAAACGAATATATCTATCACTTTTTTCGATAGGCGTTTCTTCTCTGCTGATAGTCCGTCAGTTTTTGCAGCTCTGCGCCCAGCCAGACGAGGTTTTCTTCCAGCTGAGGGAGAAACTCTTTCTCATAGTCGAACTTAAAACTAGAGTGCCTGCCAGAGCTTCGCCTGCATCCGGCGGCGCAGGGGCGGCTCGAGGGCGGCGTCCAGCGGCTCCACCACGTCTTCCAGGTCCATGCAGGTCTGCGCCCAGCGGACGTCGGTCTTTTCCCGGGCAGGGACGTCGTAGCGGGCCAGATAGTCCTCCACTTTGGCTTCGATGACACGCCCTCCGCAGCCGGTGGGCTGCAAAAAGTAGTTCACCTCCCCTGCCCTGCTGATCTCCTGTGCCAGCGGGTAGAGGGCGCAGACCAGCGGTTCGGCGTCGTGGATGGCGCAGTGGTTCTCGGTGAGGAAGGGGCAGTTGTTCCGCTCCTCCTTCACGGGGGCCAGCCGCAGCACCGGCAGATGGCTCACCTGCCCGATGGACGCGCGGCAGAAGGCCCGGGCCACGGTCTGGGGCGGCAGGCGCAGCCGACCCGCGATGCGCCAGAGGTCGAAGCCCGACAGCACGATGTCCTCCCGCCCCCGGCAGCAGCCGCCGCAGCCTGCGCAGGCAAACGAGAACGCCTCGTCCCGCGCCAGCAGCGGTGTCGTGCGGGCAAAATCCACCCGTCCGCAGAGGTCGAGCTGTGAATCCTTGAGCATGTAAGTTTCTCCTGTACACTGTAGTAGATTATGTGGCCAAGTGACCATTTAATATAGGTAAGTTCCTCTACCGGCAGTCCACTCGCCAGCGCATCTGCAATCTCTATGATCGAATGCTCACCCATTCCATAGGAAATCATATCTGCCCCGGAATCAAGGAGTACACTGTGTTTTACT